>Ga0099364_10006663_pt1 | contig 16737 bp, 10 predicted proteins | sample TergutTh196P3_FD_73070 | JGI IMG/M metagenome (GOLD analysis project Ga0099364, IMG submission 73070) | Microcerotermes parvus P3 segment gut microbial communities from Pointe-Noire, Republic of the Congo - Th196 P3 | ecosystem: Host-associated > Arthropoda: Insects > Digestive system > Gut ... | reverse complement strand
CAAAATAGAACTTGATACGGATGTCCTTGTTTTTTGAGCCTACGCCGTGGTCTATCCAGATGTTCATCTGTTCGCGATAGAGGGCTCCGGGACCAAAAGCATCGAAGAACACGATGTCGCCCTTATCATCGACGTATTTTTTAAACATGGTTTGGAATAGACCAAATCCATTGCCCCCGGTGGGGTCGTAAGTTATTTGCCGGTTCTTTTTAGCGCCCGGAGGGTACATGAGCGGCAAACGATCGAGCTCCGCAATGGCTTTAAAGCCGGTGGGAACGTCTCTACTGTCGAGCGGTTTGGGTCCTTTACAGGACATGACAAGGCTCAATAAAAAAATTAATGAACAAAAAATTTTCATTTGATACAAATTTAACTATTATTACTACTACTATTGGAAAATTTAATTTTATAATGATATTCTTATGACTACTGCCGAACTTTCAGCAACGTTCACCCTGTATTGATTGTTTTTACGTATTACCGGCGTCCATTTACCTTGCCACGGACGGTGATTGGTAATAAAATCTTCGCCAAGGGTAATGCCTGTTTTCGCTCCGGCGTCATTGTCGGGCGCAACGAGAAACATCTACAAAAAACGTGCCAAAGTATACAAAAAATAAACTTTTCTTAAAATCTTTTTTTGACATCATGCAATCTGTATTGACTACTTTGACTACTTTATTGTAATCATTACACGTATTACTTTCATAAAAACCATCAGCGTCGCAAACTTTTTCCGATGCAAAATCGATTTTTTTGCGAAACAAACGTTTTTCTGCCCAGTCTAACGAGCATATACTACACTTTTTCATAAATACTACAAATATACATTATATTATATAAGACATCAGAGACATCATACTAAACTTTCGGCGGCAAAGATAATCATAATTTTTCGAAAAACAATTTTTTTTGAAAAAAAAATGATTTTTTTTTTATTTTTTACTTCGCGGATGAAATTCAACGATAGTTTCCCGCAGATAACTTCTATCTAAATGCGCATAAATTTCTGTTGTAAGAATAGATTCATGTCCGAGCATTTCTTGCACTGCGCGCAGGTCGGCGCCTCTTTCTACTAAATGCGTGGCAAACGAATGACGGAACGTATGCGGGCTGATTGTTTTTTGCAAACCGATGGCTGCCGCAAGATTCTTGATAACTGTAAACACCATGACACGCGAAAGCGCTTTGCCGCGCCGGTTAAGAAACAAAAAGTCTTCGTGTCCCTTTGCAATATTTATCTTGATACGGTCGAGCATATACAAGTTAATCTCATTTATAGCCTTTGGGCTTATAGGCGCTAACCGTTCCTTGCCGCCCTTGCCCTTTACCTTGATGTAGCCTTCTTTAAAAAATGTATCCGACAAGCGTAAACTGATTAATTCCGACACCCGTAATCCGCAACTGTACAAAGTTTCGAGCATAGCCTTGTTGCGCTGTCCTGCTGCCAGTGTTAAGTCTATGGCTCCCAGCAAAGCGTCTATTTCCTGTATTGTAAGCACATCGGGCAACTTGACTCCAATTTTTGGCGAATCGACTAAACGCGTAGGGTCGGCGTCAATGATGTTATCCATCAACAAATATTTATAGAACGCGCGAACCCCCGACAACATACGCGCCTGCGAACGTGCCTTTATACCATGCTTACCCTCGTACACAAGAAAATCAGATAGCATGGCAGATGTTACTTCTTGCGGAGTGGCTGATGAACCGACTGAATACAAGTATTCCTGCAATTTTTTCAAATCGTTCAAATAAGCCTCAACAGTATTGGCTGACAAGGCTTTTTCTATTTTCAACCAGGCAACAAAGTCACTTAGTATATGATTCCAAGTTTCAGGTTTCAAGTTTCTAACATTCAATCAACTCGTAATTCATACTTCCTAATCCTATTTTTTCCGCGTAAGCAAGTCCAACTTTCCAGTCGCTTCTTGGATGAATCATTTTGAATTTGTCTTTGCCTTTTAACATACCCGATTTGTCTACATTAAGACATGTATCTGTGTTTGCAGCCGCAGCAGTAACCATGTCGGCACAGGCTTTGTCTAATGCTACCGGGTCGAAAGAGGCTGCTATGCCTATATCGGGTACGATAGCGGCGTCGTTGTGACCCCAGCAGTCGCAATCGGGCGAAACATCCATGATGAAACTGATGTGGAAATGCGGCTTGTCTTTTATTGTAGCCAGCGAATATTCGGCAATTTTACAACAGGTAATATCCGTTGAACTGTCCCACACTACGCACGCTGCATCGTACTGGCATACAGCGATACATTGACCGCAACCAGTACATTTTGCGCTGTTTATTTCGGCTTTTTTGCGTTTGTTGATTGTCATCGCTTTTGATGCGCAATATTTGTCGCATTGTCCGCACGCATTGCAATTTTCCTCTTTGATATCAGGCTGCGAAGTTGAGTGCATTTCGAGTTTTCCCGCAGCCGACGCCGAGCCCATACCGATATTTTTTAGCGCCCCGCCAAAACCGGTCTGCTCATGCCCCTTGAAATGCGTCATCGAAATGATAACGTCTGCATCGGCAATTGCAGAGCCTATTTTTGCTGTTTTACAATACTCGCCATCGATAGTTATTTCGCGAAAATCAATGGCTTTTAGCCCGTCGGCAATGATAATTGGACACGGAACGGCAATAGGATTGAAGCCGTTTTCCATAGCGCTTTGAATATGGTCTACCGCATTCGACCGACCGCCGCAATACAGCGTATTGGAATCGGTAAGAAACACCCGCGCCTGTTTTTTTTGCAAAAACTGCACTATCCGCGCTGCGTAATTCGGACGGATATACGCTAAATTGCCCGGCTCGCCGAAATGAATCTTTACGGCGGTAAACTTGCCGGCAAAATCAATATGCTCTATACCGGCTTTCTTGACTAACTTTTCGAGTTTGTCCAACAAACTGTGACCGACCTTACATCTTAAATTGGTGAAAAATACTTTTGACATTATCTTATTTAGATTATAAAATGCAAAAGTATAACAATTTTTATAAAATTGTGAACAAAAAATGGAAAAAATGGAAATATATTATCTAAATTTTGTAATTTTGCGCAAAAATAAAAGATAAAAATGGACAATATTTTAATCATCGGAGCAGCCGGACAGATAGGTTCGGAATTGACTGTAGATCTTCGTGAAATATATGGAGCAGAGCGCATATTTGCTACCGACATCAAGCATCCGCCACAAGACATTATTGATGGGGGACCTTTTCAATTGTTGGATGTGATGGACGACAAACGACTTATTCATTTTGTCATACGTCACAAAATTACCCAAATATATCATTTAGCGGCGGTTTTATCGGGTAATGCCGAGCGTATTCCTATTCAGGCATGGAACATCAATATGGAAAGCCTGATGAATATTCTTGATCTGGCTAAGGAAGTTCCTGAAATCAAAAAAATATTCTGGCCCAGTTCGATAGCGGTATTTGGTCCAACAACACCTAAGGACAACACTCCGCAGTTTACCGTTATGGAGCCTAACACTGTTTACGGAATAAGCAAATTGGCAGGCGAACGCTGGATGCAGTATTATCATCAACGTTACGGAATTGATGCAAGGAGTATTCGCTATCCGGGGCTTGTCAGTTACAAAACCGAGCCAGGTGGCGGCACTACCGACTATGCCGTAGAAATTTTCTACGAAGCTATACGTAGCGGTCATTACGAGTGTTTCCTAACAGAGGATACCGCCCTGCCGATGATGTTTATGCCCGACGCCGTACAATCGACCATACGCCTGATGGAAGCCGATGCTTCGACTATTCAGGTGCGCTCAAGTTATAATCTTGGCGGTATAAGTTTCACGCCAAAACAATTGGCAACCGAAATAATCAAACATCTGCCTAATTTTAAGATTAGTTACAAGCCGGATTTTCGGCAGGCAATAGCAGATTCATGGCCCCACAGTATCGACGATTCGGTGGCGCGCCTGCAATGGGGAAGCACATGTAATTATTCGCTCGATGACATGACGCGAATAATGATTGAAAAGATTAGAGAAAAAGTAAAGTAAGGCGTATTGTCATTGCGGTACTTTCCTCGCCAAGTATTTGCAAGGTTGCCCTTTTGAACAACTGATTAACAATCCATGGTTGCCCTTGCGACTGTTCATAAACGTAATCCAATGCCTCAAGGGTGGATTTGTTGTCCGGTTTCATCTGTTCGCTGGGCAAAAAGATTTGTTACCCAAAATTGAACCTGAAAAGGTATAACTATTCCAAAAATTGATCTGTTTTCTATTTCCCAGACCCAAAGCCCCCCTTGTGTACTACAAACACGTTTTCAAAAATAACTACATCTCATTAATAGGTTTATTAATTAATATTATTATGCTTTGTGATATTATTTTGCGCATTTAGCGAAGATATTTTTTCAAAAAATATACCGTGTCCTGTATTTCCCTGTGCGAGATTGTTCATCACCGTTACATTTTTGCATCCGTCCATCATAGCGTCAATAGCCAAGCCGTTCATTTCGTTTCCTTCAATCAGATTGTTGTTGATTGTCAGATTTTGACTTTCGGTGCATCGTATTCCGGCAAGTTTATTTCGCGCAGCCTCGCAGCCTGTAATTTCTACGCCATCACAAAGTTTCACAAAAATACCGTAGCCCCATGGCGAAGTATCGAAGCGGCTATCAGTAATTTTCACATTTTTAGAGTATGAAAGGTAAAGATTGTGGTGAAATTTTTCTCCCGGCACAACATTGCCTCCGTTGTCGCTGACGTCGCAACGGTTGATAACGATGTTATCGCCGTCGGCAATAAACATTCCGTTTTTTGTAAAGTTTTGTACGGTTATGTTTTCGAATGTTATGTTTTTCATTGTTCCACCTCGTCCCGAGCGAAAGACTATTCCTTCGCGGCTTGGCGCGCTCATATACATTCGGTTTCGTCGGTCGGCGTTAGGGTCGGCGTTCTCTACCGTATTTGAAGCGCCTTCTATTATCATATCGCGTATGGTAACGTTTTCCATAGAACTTTCGCCATTAACCAATGTTTCCGTGTTTACTCCTCTGGCTAAATGGAGTATTGTAGCGCGTCCTTCTCCTGCAAGCGTTATTCCGCTGTACATCACTAACGGTCTTTCAAGACTATGAACTCCTGCCGCCAAAACTATCCATTTGCCAGTTCCCTTGTTGGCGTCTATCGCTTCCTGTATTGATTCGCCCGGCTGTACTATGATGGAGCCTTCCGGGGCTGCTTTTGCGGGACCTTTCAGTAGAGCGCCCGTTTCAGAGGCTTTCAGGAAATCGGGAATTACTAATTTGTTCAATTCCTTACGTCCTCCTTTGGGGGCTTTTATACCGGTAAGCACGCCTATTGAAGAATTAGCGCGGGTAGCCGTTTTTATCGCTTCGCCTGTATAAACAAGGTCTATGCCTTTCACATCCCTGTAATGACTGTATATTGCTTCGCAAATATCTCTGAATCTCGAATTTGCGCGATGCTGCATTACGCCGTACATATCAATGTCCTGCTTGTCGAGCATATATTTATGGCTTTGTTCGTAGCCTTGCGCAAGGCGGTCGTCGCCCACGCTGTAAAAATCGATGCCATACGTGTCGGCGACCTGCGCTGCTTTTGCAAATTCGCCAATCCCTAACAGTACATGCCCCCAGTCGCGGGTAGTTTCCTGACACTGACCGCCCGGATAGACGTATTTTATTATGCCTGAATTGCGTTCGCCGCGAAAATAACGTTCCACCGCCCTGTTGAACATTTCGTGGTCGTCGAGAAATACGCCCATACACATCATGGTATAGATTATTCCGCCGTCCCAGTTGCCGTTGGCTTCGGTAAAGAAGTCTTCTATTGTAGGATAGAACACTGTGAGTATCACCCTTTTAAACTGTTCTATACCTTTTTCGCTCCAACCTGCTCCTGTGTGACGAATTATTTCGGCGGCATTTATGTATTCGCTGCCGGTGAGCGCCACGTTCAGTTTGGCATTATTGCCGTCAAATCCTCGTAGAGTGGACGCCCATGCGTCGAGAATCTCTATTGCTTTGTCGGCATAGCGCTGATCTTTTGTTATATACCACATCAGCGCATGATTATAGGCATTAGAGCCGCCCTGACTGTATTCGCGTCCGCCGATACTGTTTGCGCCATATGCGCCAACTGAAATGTATGCAACCGGATTTACAACGAAATCAAGCGAAGTTCGACTTTTAAGATTTTCGAATGCCGTGTTCCACGGCTCTTCGCCTTTTAGCGCCATCTCGCGCATATATTCAAGATCTTCGGCGCTTTGAACCATACCGGGATGTTTGAACGGAGCCGTCAAATATCCATCTTGTTTTTGCGCTTGCGTACACTGGTTGAAAATACCGCCTGCTAAAAGCGCCAGTAAAACGCACATTACTTTTAAAACTTTAAAAACTGATTTTTTCATTTTATTATTATTATTATTTTTTATTATTTTTTATTATTTTTTATGAAACTACTTAATCTATTAATTATTTTTTTCCCGGACGATTTTCCGGATTCTTTCCAAAACTGTAATTTGGTCTTTTTCCCATCTTTATCGTCATCGTTCCGCCATTTACAATATCTTGGTGGGTAATGTATGAATACGGATAATCTTTACCGTTCAATACGATTGACTGGATGTAGATGTTTTCAGGCGAGTTATCGATGGCTTCCACGATAAACTGTTTGCCGCTGTCTAAATTGATAACTGCTTTGTCTACTATCGGACTTCCTATCACATATTCGCCGGAAGCCGTAAAAACAGGATAGAAGCCGATTGCCGAAAAAATATACCAAGCCGACATTTGTCCGCAATCTTCATTTCCGATTATTCCGTCGGGCTGGTCGGTATAAAATTCATTCATTACGCGTCGTGCAAGGCGCGCCGTTTTCCATTGCTGTCCTGCGTGAGCATACATGTATACATTATGATGTCCGGGTTCGTTTCCGTGCGCATACTGACCGATATTTCCCGTCAAGTCAACTAAAATGTCCGGATCATCGGGGTCGAAGTCGAGTGAGAAGAAAGTATCAAAGCGGTCGATAAAAGCGTCTTCGCCACCCAGCAGATCCATCAGTCCGTAGACGTCGTGGGGCGCTAACCAAAGGTATTGCCATGCGTTGCCTTCTGCAAATTCTGAAGCATAGGGACGCTGTGACTTAATCGGGTCAAAAACGGGATTCCATTCGCCATCGGCTCTTATTCCGCGAAAAAAGCCGGTTTCTTCATTATAATACAGTTTATAATTCTCTGCGCGTTTTTTGAAATACTCATAATCTTCCATTTTACCGAGACTTTTTGCCATCACCGCTATACTTGCAATGCCATTTGCAATTTCGAGTCCCATAGCCACAGACCTGCCTATTCTTACATCCATTGGTATCGGTTTGAGGTCTCTTATGTAGTTCAACCCGCGAAGGTCGCTCATGGCGGTTGTTTTCAGGGCATTGTACGCTCTTTCGGGGTCAAAACCCTTGCAGCCTTTCATATATGCTTCGGCAATAACCTGAAAACTGCTTATTCCGACCATCGTACCTGTTTCAAAGCCCCACAGATGCCAGATGGGAAGCGCGCCTGTCTGGTCGAAAATAGCCAACATGCTGTTTACAAAATCGCCTACCCTGTCGGGATTGGTGATGGTGAACAATGGGTGAGCCGCGCGATAAGTGTCCCAAAGCGAAAAAATGGTATAATTAACGAAAGGCGCCCTTCTACGCACTTCCCAGTCTGCGCCCCTGTAATCGCCGTTGTGGTCGTTAAAAAGAGACGGATGCATCATCAAATGATACATCGCCGTATAGAATATACGCTTAACCTTTTCATCGGCTGTTTCCACGTGAATCTTTAACAATTCTTTTTCCCACTTGTCATCGGCTTGTTTTCGTACTTTTTCGAAATCCCAGTCGGGAATCTCCGCCTGTATATTTGCAAGCGCATTGTCGGAACTGACGGGCGAAATACCTACTTTCAAAGATACTTCACCGGGCGAATCGGCAAAACTGATAAGTCCTCTGATGGCTTCGCCTTGACCTCTTCTGTTTCCGAGCGGTTTTTCGTCGTCAAAAATGGCAAAATCGCGAATAGGAACCGACGAACGAATAGCAAAATAGACTTGCTGCCTCCTTGCCCACCCCGAAGAATAACGATAACCCTTAATGGTGTATCTGTCAGTCAATTCGATGTAGGTATCCGTTGAGCGGTCATTGATACCATCTTTCAGGTCGATGATAATTCGCGCATTTTTTCCTTGCGGAAACTTATACTTGTGGAAACCTACGCGTTCTGAAGCGGTAAGTTCCACTTCAACGCCATAATCGTCTAACTTTACGGCGTAATATCCGGGACGCACCGTTTCGTTATCGTGCGAAAACTTTGACGAATAACCGCTGTATCGCCGTGTTTCTACGCCTTTGTTGAGCTTGACGTCGCCCATATAGGGCATAATCAGAACATCGCCCAAATCGCCGATACCCGTTCCGCTCAAGTGCAACTGTGGAAAGCCTATGATTACGCTATCCTGATAGTTGTAGCCCGAACACCAGTCCCAGCCCTTGTAAAAATTGGACGGACCAACCTGCACCATTCCAAACGGCACATTAGCGCCCACAAACACATGTCCATGACCGCCCGAACCAATGTATGGATCAATATAATCGGTCAAACGTTGCGCGTTAACATGTAGAAAACAACATATTAACAAACCTGTACAAAACCATATTCTGTACTTCAAATTGCTGTTATGCTTAAAAAGCATTTTTTTTAAAAAAACATTCATTACTATTTTATTTATTTATTATTATTAATTATTAACTATTACTTTTAACTTCATCAATGCCTCAATATAATAATAATCAGCATATATAATCGAAGCGTTCACTTCTGATTTATTGGGCCAGTGTCCCGTTGAATGTAACAAAAGCGACGGCTTCGTTTCCCTGCTTTGAAATTTATCAGATGATAGCGTTTCGAGCATTTTTATTGCTGCGTTCTTGTAAATAGCAGCCTTTTCATCATTGTCGGTCAACTGGAAGAGTTCTAACAATGCGGAAGCGACAATCGCGGCGGCTGATGCGTCGCGGGGTTCGTTTGGAATATTTGGAGCGTCAAAGTCCCAGAAAGGTACCCATTCATTTTCAGGCAGACGCCTCAAATACAGGTCTGTAATTTTTTCGGCAAAACGCAAAAACCTTTTATCGCCTGTTTCCCTGTAAACCATGGTATAACCGTATATTCCCCATGCCTGTCCTCGCGCCCAAATAGTATTGTCGGCATATCCCTGATGCGTTACTCCTTTGATGAAATGTCCGTTAACTGTGTCATACACTGCTACGTGATGATTTCCGCCGTCATCGCGAAAACCATATTTCATCGTCGTTTCGGCATGACGAACAGCAATATCATACAAATCCTTATTTCCACCATTTTTCGAAGACCAAAACAACATTTCCAAATTCATCATATTATCAACAATAGTGTTGTGGGGCCAATTACGGGGCTTAACTTCCCGAGGCCACGAAAGCATAGTACCTATTTTCGGGTTAAACAGGGTAGCCAAAGTATCGGCAGCGTTTAAAATAATTTGCTTATATTTTTCATTGCCCGTCAAACGATAAGCATTGCCGTAACTGCAAAAAAGTTGAAACCCCAAATCGTGGTCATGAGCAGATTGGCGTGTTAACGGCTCTAATAAATATGTATTATGAAGCGCATGATTTTTCATGGATTCGTGTTTTGTATTCTCATAGTTATACCAAAGAATACCGGGAAAAAAACCGACTGTCCATTCGCCTATGCTTACATTGACCAATCGCCATCGTGTTAAACTGTCCATTATATTACGGGGCATCATGGTATTATCGCCTATTTCTGACAATGTCCTCAATATTTGATTGTTACAATATATTAACGCTTCATTTACATCAAATATATTGCTGTCTTTTTTGGTTGAACATGATATGTTCATTCCTGCCAAAACTATACACAGCGCTAAAACTGCGACCTTCTGCAAACGCTCAAAGGATTTTTTGATTGATATATTCATACTATTTACGTTTTAAAAAAAGACAAAGATAATATTTTTTTGGTTGCACATATAAAAATAAAAAAATTTTTTCAACGTTCTATTTTCCGCAGGAAAAAAACATTGCTAAATATCACAACCAATTTGCTCTTCCATTTGCTCAATAAGTAAACCCTGCCATAAAAAATCTTTACAGCAGGGTAATAAATAAATAAAACAAATTTATGGAACATAAACCGATTTAATGGTAGTGCCATTCCAAGCGCCTGTTGCGCTTAAACCCGGATAGTTTGTTGAGGCGTCTCCTGAGACTGCCTGGCAATTCATTACTACTTGAATATAATAATCAATGCCTGTCCACTTAACCGGTATCTGTGTCCGAAAGGTTATATCCTGTCCTTCCATATCGTTGGTTACAGTCAGTTGCGGTGGCGCAAATTCGGAAAGGTTCGCCCTGCTGGGATATTTTGTACGCGAAATACGCATATTTCCAAACCGCAAGGCAGGCATGTTAAACCCGGGTTTTTGATTACGCGTAAAGCGAACCACACATTCGATATAGTTGTTGTCCACAACTCTCGGCTCCACAACCCACTCGATGGTCAAATAGGGCGTAACGTTGAAATTCTGGGTAGTAACACCCGAAATTTTAACCAATACTCCTGCTTCTTCAGTATCCCGAATCTCATCATCGGCTTCATAGAATGGGAAAAAATTGCCATTTGTAGGAAACATCAGATAATCGCCGGCAAACTGCCTTGTATGGTTATACGTGCCGTCCTGCATCACGGGGATAGTTCTGTTTGCGGTGAAAATATTCTCATCGCCTGCCGCCCAGCTGACTTCCCTCATACGTATATATTCAGAATTTTGGTCTATATGAAACGGCTGATTATTCTGGTCTAAGATAGCGCCTTGAACAGAGGCGTTAGGACCATCGTAATTGTCTACTTCACATGACGTTGCCAATAATAAGCAAATAATAACTGCTATATAATGACTGCTAAAAAATATTCTTTTCATTTCTTATTGATTTTAAAAGTTATTGATTTCTATTTCTTTGTAACAGAGGATTATTCTGAAGGTCGCCTGATGGTATATTTTCGTAATAATTATTTACGGAGCCAAAATTATGCATACCGGAATGTTGTTCGGAAGATTTGGCGTCGTAAATTACTTTTCCGTCGGGAATACCGTCAGCGCCTGCTGTGGCGCCTTTCGCAAAAATGAACGGATACAAGCCTCTTCTGCGATACTGATTAATTTGAGTGTCGAAAGTAAACCACCGCATCAAATCCCAGTATATTTTGTTTTCAGCCATCAATTCCTTGTATCTTTCTACGCGCAGTATCTGCAAGCCTCGGTTGGGCGCTTCCACAAAACCTCCTTGTCCTCTGGGACCTGTTCTCCACCATGCAACGTAGGCGGGTTCGGTTGAGAGTTCCGACACGCCTGTAAGCAATGTAGCGCCGGCGCGGTCGCGTATATCGTTGATACACTCAAAAGCATCCTGCAACATATTTACGCCGTTGTGTGTCGTTACTCCATTTTGCGCTAATTCTATGGCAGCTTCGGCTCGGTTGAGCAACACCTCTGCATAGCGGGTTTCAATCCATGACTGTGTTGAAACATGCAAGCCCATTGGGGCGTTGTTAACTATCAGAAATTTACGCCCGTAAAATCCGGTGGCAGTGTTGTTTTCGCCCGCCCAAGCCATTCTTGGTCCATCAAGACCATTTATAAAGAATCTCACGCCTTCGGCATTGGTATAAATATTTGTTTCGCCCTCATTGCCTTGCACTTGCGCATTACCCGATGTGACAGCAATAAATGCACCTGCAGGAATAGCAGGGTTATTTCTTGCATTATAGAAGGGTCTTGCGGTATAATTTTCGGTGAGTTGCCACGAAAGGTTGTTGTCATAAGTATGACCTTGATTGCCGTCATCAGTACTGAATTTCTTTATCTTGTCAACGTCAGGGTCTATTGCATCAATAATTACTCCGGCGTAAAGCGACATTTTGACGCCTCTGTATGTTTCGCCCGGAAGAAGCAGGTTCGCTCTGAGTCTGGGTTCGGCGCCATCCCACAGTTGCTGTACGTTGTCGTATACTATATAATTACCATCCTGATCAACAGATTTGAAATGTCCCTTGTATGGACCATCTTCAATAAGCGGCAGTCCGTCGAAAAGTTCAACCCAGTCTAAACAGGGATTAAAACGGCTTCCGTAAGTAGTTACCATTCTGGGCGGGGCATATATGCAATCATATGAGTGAACCCAGTTTGATATGTTATATTTACGCAACCATAAATTTTCCCTGTTTGCTTCGGGGCTTTCCCATATTTCGGTATAATTTGCTGTTTTGTCAGCATTTCCCCTGTGTAGTTCAAATCCGCCATCTTCGACTAATTTAGCAGCATCCCATGCTTGCCTGAAATAATCGTTAGCGCGCGCCTGTGGTATGCCTTGCAGCAAAACGCCGTCTACTTCCCAATCATTGAATTTTGCGGAACCGTAGCGCGCTGTAGTGGCAGCATGTAGAGCTACGCGACTTTTAATAGCCGCAGCCACATATCTGTTGGCTCTGCCCACATCGTTTGTTATGGGCAAACCGGCTATTGCGTCGTCAAGGTCCTGCAGAATGAAATCGTAGGTCTCTTCATGGCTTACGCGGGCTACCCAAACCGATGAATCGTCTTCAGGGTCAAGAAACTGAGGCTCAAATATTTTTGGCAATCCGCCATACCTTTTTGCCATCGTGAAATACACAAAAGCGCGAATAAACTTGGCTTCGGCTATCCATGCGTCCGCCCATGTACTTAGCGCCGGGTATTTTGGCAATTCGGCAATAAGCGTATTTGCCTGTCGGATAAGAGTGAAGCCCCCGCCCCAGTAACCGGTCGCATGACGTTGAACTCCGGTACTGTTGTTACCAACAAATTCCCCCGTGCCGGAGGCTGTATTGGTAGTTGTTATTTCTGCAAAAAAACCTTGCTGAGCAGAGTTTGCATTGCTGGGTTGATATTTGAAACATTCAATAGGCAACCGACTATATAACGCTGCAAGATATGCTTTTACGCCGACATCATTGAATACTAAATCGCCTGATAAAACAGATGTAGGAGCAATATCCAGATCCACGCACGAAGCGATAGACAATATTGCTGAAATCACTAATATATTTATTCTTCTTTTCATTTCGATTAAATTTATTGTTATTAAATTAAAATGTTATAGAACCGCCAAAGTTAAATGTACGGTTGATAGGATACAACTGACCGTTGCTATCCGACGGTCTTTCCGGGTCTACGCCTAACATTCCGTGAAGTGTAAACAAGTTATAGGCATTTACGTATAGTCTCATATTTTTGATCTTTATTCTTTCAAAGACCGCATTTTTAGGAATCGTATAACCTATTTCGAGGCTTTTTAAACGCAAATATCTGGCTTTTTGTATGCTATGTTCCGAATTTGAGTCGGGGCGGGTATCTCCAAATGGGAAAAAACCCGAAATCCATTCAGTGTTTGGATCCCACGGGTCTGCTGTAGGATCGGCAGGATGCCATCTGTCCAAATGAATATCCAACGCGTTGCCAACCCACATCAACGGGGTTCTTACCTGTTCGCCGTATGCTACATAAGCCAAACCAGCGCCTTGAAAAAGACAGTTAAAATCTAACGATTTCCACTGTCCGTTTATCGTGAGACCGAAGTTTAATAGCGCATAACTGTCATTGGCAAATGGATAACGATCTTCGGCGTTAATTCTGCCGTCGCCATTCCAGTCTACATACTTTGGGTCGCCCGGAAGAGTATTACCATCGGCAAACGGACTATTAATGATTTCTTCCCATGACTGATACACTCCGTCGGCTTTATAACCCCACCATATATCATTATAACGGTCAAGTGTGTTATTTCGCCAGTAATCGTATGAATTACTACGATCTGACTGATGTATTTTCGTTCTCATTCTTCTTGTCATCTGCACATTACCAGACACATTATATCGGAATTGGTCATATCTGTTTCTATGCTTCAGTTCGACTTCAAGCCCCCTGTCGCGGTCGCCATTCAAATTTGCTTGCGAAATACCTGAGCCAAAAGTATTAGGTATGGTAGAAGCCGGAGTAGCCATCAATCCATCTCTATCCCGTTGAAAAATATCTATCGAAAATCCGAATAGCCCTCTCCAAAAGTCGGCGTCAACGCCTATATTTTTCATTGTGGCTGTTATCCACGTAAGATATGGATTTGGCGCGCTACGGAACCCCAGTCCGCTTACAAATGTATTGCCAAAAACGTAACCTCTGGGCGTTCTTTGTATAACATTATTACCACCACTGGAAATCGGATAATCGTATCCTTCTACATGCTGAAATGATGCATTTCCGTGGTCTCCCAATTGCCCCCAAGTAGCCCTTATTTTCAAGTTGTCAAGAAAAGGAAGATTATCTTTTATAAAAGATTCTTCTGATATTCGGTAAGCAAGTTGGGCGCTCGGAAAAAATCCCCATTGCGAGCCTTCTGGAAATCTTGACGAGCCGTCGTAGCGGAACGAAAATTCTGCAATGTATTTGCCGGAATAGTCATAATTGACCCTGCCCACAACCGCTCTCATTCCTAATTCTGTTGGTCCTGCGCCACTAGCTACGTCAGTGCCGCTTATGCCTGCAAAAAGATAAGGAATAGGCATTTCTAAATCGCGCTTTCCACTAATGTCATAATTATGACTGTATCTTTCTTCATACAGAAATAACCCCCCTATGCTGTGAACTTCGGCAAAGGTATTTCTGTAATTCAGACGAATATTCCATAAACGGGTATAACTGTTACTATATGATCTGGTCAAAGCCATCGGGGTGAAGCGCATCCTTTCAGCGTAGGTTTCAGTCAAAGAATTGTAACGATATTCCAAATATTGTCGTTTAAAATTGGTATTGTCATTCATGCTTCTGTCGTAGCTAAACAAAAACGTCGTTGTTAAACCTTTTATAGGAATATCATAGTCTAATTGAAAATTAGACTGAAAAACGGTTCTTTTATCATTAATAAAACCTGACACTTCCGGGGTGATTAACGCCAAAACATTTTCTTCCATAGCCGGTTGATAATAAAAAGGCGGAGTATCGTTGGCATACACAGGGTCGTTAGGTAGCGAGCGCCATAGTAAACCAAAAATTCGAGCAGCGTTTTCGTTTTGTCGTTTGGTATCATCCGTCATCATACTTAACCTGACGCCGGCTTTCAAACGGTCTGTTATTTGTGCGCTTACATTTGAACGCACATTATACCGTTTGTAATTGGTCGAATTTGTTGTCCAGAAACTGCCTTGGTCTGTTAAACCCAAATTGACAAAATAATCGATTCTACTTGTGCCTCCACTGACAGAAATATTGTGCTGCTGTTGTGGCGCCGTATTTCGCATAACTATCGAATACCAGTCTGTATCAGGCATTTCGCCTTTTTCTAATGCCTCAAAATAGATGTCATCGTAAGGTCTGCTCTGAGCTGTCCTGTTGCGCATATTTATTTCGTTAAGCAACATGGCTCTTTTCCATGCATCTACCGGCTGCAATCTATCAATCGGCACCTGAATACCGTAATAACCTGAGTATTCGATTTTTGCAGTTCCCTGTTCACCACTTTTGGTGGTGATAAGTATTACGCCATTTGCCGCCTGCATACCGTAAATTGCTGCTGAGGCGTCCTTCAATACTGTAATACTTTCAATTTCGTTAGGATCCATACGTGAGAGATCTCCACGCGGCACTCCATCCACGACTAACAGAGGCGAACCCATCCCGCGAATATCAAACTGATTGTTAAAAGTACCCGGTTCGGAGGTTCTTTGTATATTCCTCACACCGGGTAATTTACCCGTCAACATGTTTTGCACGTTGGTGTTTTTGGTAACAGTCAATTCTTGACTTTGAATCGCAACTACCGCTCCGGTCAGGGTTTCTCTTCTTTGAGTACCATAACCTACAACAATCAATTCTTCTATTTGGCTTGCATCCTCAGACAGCGTTACGTTAATGACGCGCTGATTGCCGACCAATATTTCTTGGCTTTCAAAACCAACAAAGGAGAACACAAGCACTGCATCCTCTCCGGTTACGGTAATACTAAACCTGCCTTCAATATTGCTTATCACAGCAACGGACGTTCCTTTAACTACTACATTCGCTCCCGGAAGCGCTTCGCCCTGGTCATCTGCAATAGTACCGGTAATGGTTATCTGTTGCAGAACAGAGTTCGACGCTTTGAAATTGTCGACCGCCAGCATCTCCGCCGACGCTGCCAACATCATCGTGATTACAAGAAGGTAACCACATCTTTTATAGATTTGGGAAAGTATTTTCCCGAGAAATTTATTATACATATTTATTACTAATTTAAGTTATTTTTAAAATTAATTATTATTTACTACTACTACTATGTAAATGTAACAATGTTACATTTTTTTCTCTTGAATATTTACTGATTTCTTTTTACTTTTCCATAGGCAAATCTGATTTTAAAGGGTGAAACATAAAACAAGCCGCACCCTTTTCGGTTTTATCCGAAAATATGCGGCTTATGAAAAATTTTCTTACTTGAAACTGACGATTCAGTCTCTCTCTCTCTCTCTCTCTCTCTCTCTCTCTCTCCCTCTCTCTCTCTCTCTCTCCCCCCCCCCTCTCCCCTTTCCTCCCACCCAGCGACCCCAAGCAA
>Ga0099364_10006662_pt1 | contig 16737 bp, 13 predicted proteins | sample TergutTh196P3_FD_73070 | JGI IMG/M metagenome (GOLD analysis project Ga0099364, IMG submission 73070) | Microcerotermes parvus P3 segment gut microbial communities from Pointe-Noire, Republic of the Congo - Th196 P3 | ecosystem: Host-associated > Arthropoda: Insects > Digestive system > Gut ... | reverse complement strand
AAGAGGGTTTTGTCCAGGCCCTCCTCAAACTCGTCGTAGCGCAGGGGCCGGTTGTCCAGGGCGCAGGGCAGGCGGAAGCCGTAATCCACAAGGCTAGTTTTCCGGCTGCGGTCCCCGGCGTACATGGCGCCGATCTGGGGGAGGGTAACGTGGCTCTCGTCGATAAAGGTCAGGTGCTCCGGGGGCATATAATCGATGAGGGTGTCCGGGGCTTCGCCGGGTTTTCTGCCCGCCAGGGGCGCGGAGTAATTCTCGATTCCCGGACAGTAGCCCATCTCGGTGAGCATCTCAATGTCGTATTCCACCCTGGTTTTGAGCCGCTCGGCCTCCACGATTTTGCCCTGGTTTTTTAGGAACTCGTAACGATCCGCCAGTTCTTCCTTGATGGCGCCCAGGGCATTATGCACCATATCGGCAGGCATGACAAACTGTTTGGCCGGGTAGATCAGCGCCCGGTCTAGCTCCTCCAGGGTTTTTCCGCTAATGGGGTCAATGCGGCGGATCTTTTCCACCCTATCCCAGTCCAAGTCTACCCTGTAGGCCTCCTCCAGGTATGCGGGGTAGATCTCCAGGGTATCCCCCCGGCGGCGGAAACGGCCCCGTTCCAGGACCGCATCGTTCCGCTCGTACTGGAGCTCCACGAAGCGCCGGATCAGGGCGTTTACATCGATGGTATCCCCCCGGGAAAAAGTGGCGGTCATTTTTTTGTAAACTTCCGGCGTGGCAAGGCCGTAGATGCAGGAGACCGTTGCCACGATAATCACATCTTCCCTTTCCATTAGGCTCCGGGTGGCGGAAAGGCGCAGGCGTTCAATTTCATCATTTATGGAAGCGTCTTTTTCTATATATAAATCCCTGCTTGCCACATACGCTTCCGGCTGGTAATAATCGTAATAAGAGACAAAATATTCCACTGCATTGTGGGGGAAAAACCCCTTGAATTCCCTGAAAAGCTGTGCAGCAAGGGTTTTATTGTGGCTTACAACCAGGGTAGGCATTTGTAAAGCCTCAATAATTTTGGCCATTGTAAATGTTTTGCCTGAGCCTGTTACGCCGCGCAGGGTCTGGTACTTGTCTCCTGCTTTTATTCCGCGCGCCAGGGCAGCAATTGCTTCCTTCTGATCTCCTGCAGGACTGAATTCTGATACTACTTCTAATGGCCGCATAATATTAATATATAACAAAAACTTTTTAAAAACTTCATTTTTTTTAAAATTTTAAAATTTTCCCTTGACATATTGTACTAGTTTATTTATAATTGTACTAGATGAATAGTACAATCCAGGAACATTCAGTCAGTTTTTCACTTGATCCTGTAAACGGTATTCCCATTTACAGACAGATAATACAGCAGATAGAATATGCTATATTATCAGGCCGTATGCAAGCAGGTGATAAACTTCCTACTATACGTTCTCTGGCAGTTGATCTTAAAACCAACCCTAATACTATTGCAAGGGCTTACCAGGAACTTGAAATTCGCGGTATATTGGCAACCCAGGTTGGTAGCGGAACTTATATATCAGATAAAAAACCAGTAATAGAAGATGACAGCCTTAACCGGAAGATTCAGGAAGTTTTAAAGCGCTTTATGCATGATATGAAGGATTTGGGCGTTGACAACAGGGAATTGCTTAATATAGTTTCTTCCTATAAAGAGACAGAATAAGGGGATTAAGATGATAAAAAAACATGATGATATAATCAAGCCAGCTGCAAAATTCGCACGTTTAAAAGTTAAGCCCGATATATCCCTTATATTAATAAGACTTTTATTACTGCTGATCAGTGCAGCTTTACTTATGACATTTGCTCCGCCTTCTTTAGACATGTCCCTGGAAGGAGATATCCAGGTTCAATGGCAGTTTATTGTTTTTATCGCAGCCCTATTGCTTATTTTTTCAATACGCAAAGCCAAGGAGTGGGAGAGAGCTGTTATTCTAAGACTTGGCAAGTTTTATAAGGTTAAAGGCCCTGGCTTTTTCTTTCTGCTTCCTCTTTTGGATCAGGTTTACAGGATCATGGACATAAGGATAAGGGTTGCAGATTTTTATGCCCAGGAAACCCTTACAGGCGATTCAGTTATGGTAAATGTGGATGCTTTTTGTTTCTGGCTTGTCTGGGATCCGCAAAAAGCCGCACTTGAAGTAGAAGATTACGAGGCAGCTGTGGCGCTTGCCTCCAAAGCTGCTTTGCGTAATGCCATATCCAAAAATGACCTTACGACTTTCCTTGCGCGCGGTGATTTGATTGAAAAGCAGATACAGCAGGAAGTTGACAAGCAGACAACTGAATGGGGTATAACTGTTCAATATGTTGAAATTACAGACATTCAGATTCCGGAACCTTTACAGGAATCGCTTTCCAGAATGGCACAAGCAGAACGCGAAAAAAATGCCAGGATCATGCTTGCAGAAGCTGAGATTGAGATTGCCAAAAAACTTGAACAAGCTATTTCGATCTATACAAAAGAATCGTCTTCTGGTGAAGGAACAGGTGCACTTAAGCTCAGGATACTTTCCATACTTAACGAAGGTCTCAAAACCGGAAACTCCATGATGCTTGTTCCCAACTCCATTACAGATGAGCTTAAGACAAAGGATATATTTGGCCTTCAAGCATTGAATGAGCTAAAAAAGATGAAGGAAAGCGGGTAGAGGAGCTCCATTATTTCTTTTCAAGACAATGTGTTATTTTATCGCGCAGTTTTTTTGGGTTAAACGGCTTGACTATATAATCGCTTATTCCAAGATTAATGGCTTCTTTTAAATGTTCAGGTGAACTCTCTGATGTTAAAAAAACAATAGGTGTATTTTTAAAATGAGCAAACTCGCGTATTATTTTGACAAGCTCAAATCCGTTAATTTCCGGCATATTATAGTCAAGCAGGAACAGATCCGGTTTTAAACCTTCAATTATTTTTTTTAGATTTTCTGGTTTTTGCAGTGTATGAACCTTGTATCTGCTGTGTAATGCAAAATGTATTGACCTTAACATGGAAGGGGAGTCATCTACTGCAAGTATACTTTGTCTTCTTGCATTTACATCATTGTCTATGATCAGATCATCATTGTATGTGACTGGGTTTAAATGTTTTGCAATACTTGCATGGAGAGCTTCTGGTGTATAAGGTTTTATTATATGATCAACAGCTCCAAGAGCAAGTCCTTTGACAATGCTTTCTTCATCATAAACACCAGATAGAAATATTACAGGAATTTCTGCATATTTTTCTTCTGCTTTTAAATTTTTAATGGTTTCAAAGCCATCTACTCCCGGCATATTTATATCAAGCAGTATTAAATCAGGTTTGACTTTTTCAAGAAGTTCAAACATTTTGGGAGCAGAATCAATGGTATAAACTGTATAATAATCTTTAAGTATTTGTTTTGTCTTTATAAGACTGAATTCAGTATCATCAACTAAAAAAATTTTTTGGCGTGGTATTTCTTTCTCTTTCTCTTTCTCTTTCTCTTCTTTTGTTTCTTCTTCCTTTACTTCTTCTTTCCCTGCTTCTGTTTCTGGTGCTGCTTCTGGTGCTTTGTCTTTTTCCATATTCCTCTCCATTTACCTAATTATGTAAGCTGCCAAGTTTTTCTGCAATGGCATCAAAATCCACTACATCAATATTTTCTCTAAGCCAGGCACAAAGGCCTTCATCATTATCATATTGGAATTTTTCTATTTCTTCCATTATATTATCAACCCCATCCATATCATAATCTTTGCAATAGCCAAGCAATTTTACAAGCAGTTCTTTATCAATCCTGTTTTTTCTGGTTTTTGTATGTTTTGTATCTGCAAGGATAAGCATGTTTTCAATATTAAGTACAAGTTTTTGCAGGTTTACAAGTAATTCAGGGCTTTCTTTTTCTATAAAGCTTAAGTCTTTGGTTTTTGCAGCACTTTCAAGTTCGGCTGCTTTTTTTCCTATTGATTCTGCAAATATATCAAGACTGGTTCCCTTAATGCTGTGAGCAGCTCTTTGATATTCAACTAATGCATCTTCATTTAAGGGTTTATCGTAAATGATTTCCAAAAAAGATTCCATGATATCAAGCAGAGGACGTATGCTGTTTGTATATGAACTTAGGACTTTTATATATATTTCCTGTTCTCCGTCAAACTTTTCAAGTCCTTTCTGGATATCCATTCCAGGAATTTCCTGATCCTTTACATTAAAAACAGTCCTCTCTGAATCAGCTGTGTATAAGGCAATTACTTGTTCTGCCTTGTCAAATTCATTTTGAAGCAGATGTTTTGCAACAGAGCCAATAAGCAATTCCATTGTTTTTCCGGAATAGTCTGTAAGACCCAGTTTACGGTCAATGTTTTTTTCGTTTTTGCCAATTTGGCTGCGGGCAGCTTTCAGTACTTCTTCCGGCTGCTTGTCGCGTATTAGTTTATTTAAAACAGAGTTAAGCTGGCGCAGGTCTATGGGTTTTGAAATAAAATCATCAAAACCATTTTCCAAAAAGATATCTGCCTGTCCAGCAACTGCGTTAGCTGTTAACGCTACTATGGAAGAATTGTATCCCATAGCCCGCAGCCGCTTTGTTGCTTCTATGCCGTCCATTCCAGGCATCATGTGATCCATAAATATTATATCGTAATTATTGTTATTGTGAACTTTATCAATTGCAGCATACCCGCTGTTGACAGTCTCTATATTAAGCTTATAAGGTTTTAATAGACCTTCTGCAACATAAAGGTTTGTTTCCACATCATCAACTACCAAAACCCTGCCGTAAGGCATTGGGTCGCGAGATATCTGGCTTCTTTTTGTATAAAACATGTCGTTCATACGGAACTGTTTTAGATTAGATATAAGTTCAGTCCCAAGGACATCTGAATCTATTATGCCCTGGGGCAGGCGTACGCAAAACAGGGAGCCTTTATTCGGTTCGCTTTCCGCATGGATCTCGCCGTTCATTAGGTGTACAAGGCGCTGTGTAATGGAAAGGCCCAGGCCAGTTCCTTCTATGGTGCGGTTGGATTCTTCATCAAAGCGGGAATACTCACTAAACAATTTTTTAAGCTGCTCTTCGTTCATGCCGCGGCCGGTATCTTTTACGCATAATATCAGCATGGCTTCTTTATTATTAATGGGTTCACAGGATATGGAAAAAATTACTTTTCCTTCATTTGTATATTTGAATGCATTGCTTAGCAAGTTATTTAATATCTGCTTTATGCGTAATTCATCTCCTTTAAACTTTGCCGGCAACTTTTCTTCAATCTGGAGCTCAAATTCTATGGGTTTGTCACCTATCTTCATCATATTAAGGCGTATGGAATCGTTTATTAAGCTTGCCATATAATACATTGCAGGCATTATATCCAGCTTGCCTGCTTCTATTTTCGAGAAGTCAAGGATATCATTGATAATACCCAGAAGCATATTGCAGGAGCTGTATATTTTGTTAAGCCTTTCCCTGGCTTCTTCTGCTTCTGTCATGGATTCGTCCTGCAGCATGATTTCAGTTACGCCTAATATTGTGTTCATAGGTGTGCGAATTTCATGGCTCATGTTTGCAAGGAAGGAGGACTTTGATTTGTTTGCAGCATTGGCTGCTGATGTTGCTACTTCAAGTTCGGCTGTTCTTTTCATTACAAGCTTGTCAAGTTCTTTTCTGACGCTGCGGCTTCTTGCAAAAAGAACAGACATAAGGACAAGTACCATAAAAGAAAGAACTATTGCTCCAATAAGCCAGGGCCGTTGCTGCTGCAAAAGCCTTGCCTGATAATCGAATGTTATGCTTGCCCATTGTGATGATATGCCCTGAACATCTATAAGGGTAAATGCCTTGTCAATTATTGAGCATAGTATGGCCTCGTCTATGTTAAAGCCAATATATGATTCAGCAGCATAGGTAAAAATAAGATTAGCCTTGTACCCTGAAAGTTCATAATAATTTGTAAGTGCTAAAAGATGTATCTGGCTTGACATTACAAGGTCTACTTCACCTCTGCCCAAAGCTGTTAATGCTTCGGTTGAGCCTTCGTATTCAACAGTATTTGGATGAAGAGGAAACCATTCATTAAACATGTCCGCGTATGCAGTTGCTGTTTGTATACCCACCCTCATGTTTAAAACATCATTGATGCTGACATTTGGAGTTTCTGATTTTGACAGAAGCGCATAATTATTTACAGCAGTTGGAGTTGTCAGCCAGCGGAAACGTCCCATCCTCGCTTCTGATTGCAGAAGTTCAGAAATTAATGATACTTCTCCCCTTTCAAGCATTTGAAGTAAAATCGGAAAATCATCAGTCTCGTTATTTACAAGTTGAAATTGCAGTCCTGTAAGTTCTGCCAGTTCGTCGAGTATATCAAAGTATATGCCCTGCCATTGCCTGTCATGCCTGTTATAAAAACTAATGGGGTAATTAAAATATTCTGCAGCATAGGGAATTACAGGACTTGAACGAAGGAATTCCCGTTCTTCTGCATTGAGCCTTATATACAGTCTGTGCCTTTGGTGCTCCCTTTTCCCAAGTTCATGTAATTGCGCAAGGTATTCATCTGCGCCGTTTTCAAGTGCTTTTTGTACAGCGGATATTATCGGTAAAAGCTCTTGATTTTGCGTTGTAAGGGAAACAGGCATGCCAATAACAGGAAAAAAATCATTGGAAATCAAATCATCGTAAATATCAAAAATCGCTTCCATGCTGCTGTCAGCAAAAAACGCATCCGCCTCTCCGTTTAACAGCACGTTATACGCAGCTTCAAAACTTTCAACCAGGACAGAATCAAAGCTGTAACGTGTAAATGTGTCTACATAATCCCTTGTAACAGAGCCTTGAAGAAATGCATAACGCGGAGTGCGTGAGGTAATTATATTCTGTAAAGGAGGGCTGCCCATCAATCTTATGTATTTTATAGAACGGTTAGCTATGGGGTCTGTCATATTATAGCTTCTTCTTCGCTCTTCATTTGAAGTAAGCTCGCCTGTAAAATCTATCTGTAAGCTTTCCAGCCCGGCTATAAGCTCATTCCATTCATAAAGCACAGGAATAAACTGTATATCAAAGAGCCTTGAAAGCCATTCAGATATTAGGGCAGAAAACCCACGAATTTCTCCAAATTCCCTAAAGGTCTCGGTACTTTGAATCATTCCATAAGTAAAAAAAGACCTTTGTCTTTGCAGTTCTTCAATGGCCTTTATTTCTTCTTCTGTAATGCCCGGGATATTCTTGAATGAAATTTCATTGTTATAGGTAAAGCTGCCGTTTGTTAAAGTGTTTCTACTGCCATTATTTCCATTGGTACTGCTGGAATTTTCACATCCAGAGAATATTACCAGGGAAAAAGCAGTTATAATTATGCAAAAAATCAGTTTTATTTTCATTATTATAGCTATTTTCTCCAAAAACCTCTTTCAAAACTAACCGAGCTTTGGAAGAGGCTTATTTATTACTATTTTTTCTTAAAATTATACCTTAGTCAAGCTATGTTATTATCTATAAATCCCTGCTTTTATACTGATATATCAATACTCTAAAGCTTAATTTTTTCTCAAAAAAAGTGAAAAAAAATTAAAAAAAGACTTGACATATTGTACTAGTTCAATTATGATTGTACTAGATAAATAGGACAATTTACATTGCTGTTGAACCAAAGGTTCTCTCGCGGCATTTTATGGAGGTTTTTTATGACAGTTATTAAAGCGGAAAATTTGGTAAAGGATTATGGTCTTAATGGCCAGACAGTACATGCCCTAAGAGGTGTAAACCTGGAATTCAAGGCAGGGGAGTTTGCTGCCATAGCCGGGCCTTCTGGCAGCGGAAAGTCGACTTTTCTGCATCTTGCAGGCTGCCTGGACATACTTACAGCTGGAAACATGATGGTTGGCGGGGAAGATATAAGCACATTAAAGCGCAATGAGCTTGCCATACTCAGGCGGCAGAAAATAGGCTTTATATTCCAGGCCTATAATCTTATCCCTGTGCTTTCGGTAGAGGAGAATATTTCCTTTCCCCTAAGCCTTTTGGGTGTTCCTCCAAAGGAAATAAAGGAACGTACTGCACAGGTGCTTGCTGATGTGGGTCTAGAAGGCTATGCAAAGCGCCGTCCCAAGGAAATGTCAGGCGGCCAGCAGCAGCGTGTTGCCATTGCCCGTGCTCTTGTCAAAAGACCAGCTCTGATTCTGGCAGACGAGCCCACAGCAAACCTTGACTCCAAGATAGGCCGGGAGATACTTGAGCTTATGCTTGCTATGAATAGATCTGTTGGTACAACCTTTATTTTTTCAACCCACGATCATATGGTCATGGATTATGCCCGGCGCCTTGTCCGCATACTTGACGGTCAGATAGAGTCTGATGAGGTGAAATCATGATCCAAAAATATACATCACGCCAAGACGCAAAGGCGCAGAGAGCGCAAAGATTGAGTAATAAGTATTACCTATCTTTCCTTTGCGTCCTTAGCGATCTTCGCGTCTTTGCGAGAAAATATTAGGAGTTTGTCATGAAGTTAATTAATTTTTTATATAGCATTTGGGAGTTGAAGAAGATAGCCATGCGGAATTTGGCGCGGCACAAGGTAAAGACACTTCTTACATCGCTGGCCATCATGGTAAGCGTGGCTGTATATATATTCCTTAACAGCTGGCTTGGCGGTATGGCCATAGAGTCCCGGCGCAATATAGTCAATTTTGAGATGGGTGCAGCAAAACTACAGACAAGCCAATACTTTGAAAGATTTGACGAGATGCCCAGTTACGAGACATTTATGGACTGGGAGATCTACAGGGAAGCCCTTTCCCAACAAGGTTATGTATCAGCCCCGCGTTTTATATTCTCCGGAACCATGTTCTCAGGGTCTGGTTCTGCGCCTATACTGTTTCACGGGGTTGACCCGGTATATGAGGCCGAGACCATGCGTTATGTGCCATACGTTGACTTTGGTCGTTATGTGCAGAACAACAGCTTTGAGATAGCCCTTGGAACCATGGCTGCAGAAAGGCTGCGTGTTGGTATACCAACAAGACCACTGCGCCTTGACCTTGAAGAGTTAATCGCAGAAGCAGCAACAAATCAGAGTGAAGCTGAGTTTATACGCTCCCTTTATGATGTTGCGCCGACTTTCACTGACTTTTTTTCTCCTGATATAGTACATCTCGCAGGCAATGAACGCATGGTTCTTAAAAGAAATGCATCCAGGACAGACCTTGACCGCTTTTGGGATCTTATTGCTGCAACAAGCCGCAATGATGTGCGTATAAATGCCATTATTGATATAAAGGCTGTACCTGAAACAATACGCAGCCATCGCTGGGAATATGAATTAATGCCTGCACTGGCTCAAATAGATGTAGCTCTTGTGCAATCAGCCTACGAGTATTCTGAGTTTTTAGAATTGTGGGAGTTGATTGAATACAACGAAGATCGCCTTAACATGATCCTTGAAGCAATGATAAGGGCTGAGTATTCAGGTGCAATTCGCCATGTAAACCAGCTTATGGATGTGGTTGTAGTAGGTGTTATCAATTCACCTGCGCCGCTGCCAAATGGCAATACAGCTTATATCCCCCTTGATGTGCTGCAGGATGAAGCTGGCATGATGCTCCATGGCGCGGTAACAGAACTTGTTATACGCGAAAGGGGAGTTCCTGATTCAAGGCTGCCTGGAGAAAGTGAAAGCAAAGAAGCGATCACAGCAGCTCTTGAGCGCGGTCTTGCAAGCATGGGACTTTCCATGCCAGACAATCTTGGAGTTTATACCTGGATAGAATACATGGCAGATTATTTGGGTTATGAAGCCATACAAACAGGCGCGCCTCAGGTTCTGGCATTTTTACTTTTTATACTTTCATTCCTTGGAATATCCAATACCATACTCATGGCAATTTTGGAACGCACAAAGGAAACAGGCATGATGCGCGCCCTGGGCATGACTGACAAACAGATGATAATGACCTATATGCTTGAAGCAGGTTTTTTGGGATTCATTGGTTCTGTGTTGGGAATAATCCTGGGTTCTTTGTTCAACTATCCAATGGTAGCGCATGGCATTGATTTTAGCGCCATGGCAGATACCATAGGCGACGGTATTGGTTTCCGTACAACTGGTCTATTCAGAAGTGTATGGAATATTCCCTTAATGATAGGAACTGGAATTGTGGCAACACTTATTGCGTCATTCATGGCATATTTCCCGACACGCAAGGCAGTAAAAATGCCGATCACCGACAGCTTACGTTTTGAGTGAAACAATTGTGAATTGAGAATTGATATAGGAGAGTGAATTTATGGAAAATAAAAATAAACATGGTGGATTGGGGACGCTTATAAAGATCGCCTTTCGCAATATATGGCGTAACAAAAGACGTACAGCTTTTTGTTTTTCCGCAGTAGGTATAGCTGTATTCTTTATTATTGTGTATTCGTCATTGATAGACGGCATGACAGCGAGCATTAATGACCTTGTACAGGTGTTTGAGTTTGGTCATGTCCGTGTTGTGTCAAGTGATTACGAGGCTGAACAGGAGCATATGCCTGTATGGTATCCAGTGGATGACGGGAAAAGCTGGAGAGAGCTTGCTGCTTCCATCAAGGAGATACCTGGTGTCCAGCATGTGTTTCCCCGTATAACTTCTTTTGCAACATTGCAGGAAAGTACAATAAAACACGCGCTTTTATGGGGTCTTGATATAGAAGCTGAGATGGCAGTAAATCACTTCAACCTTACAAACAGGAATGATGGTCTTACAGAAGGCCGCTGGCCAGGGGCTGACGCAAATGAAGCAGCCATAGGCGTTGTATTTGCGCATAAATCAGGACTTGGCATAGGCGACAGGATTCCATTGCGCACAACATCAGCCCAGTTCTCAGACAGGTTCTGGAGTCCTGTAATAACAGGCATATTTGACTTTGATTATATAAAGTATGATGAGCAGGTTGTTATTGTAGACCACGAAAGATTACAGCGCTTATTGGTCTTGGATGAAGGAACACAGTCTCTTGTGATTTTTGCTGATAATGACAGACAGAGCGCTTCCATTGCCGCAAGGGTGCAGGGTCTTTTGGGAGAGGACAGCTATGTTGCTGAATGGAATGACAATTACTGGGTTGCTGTTATGAAAATGGTTATACCAATTTACACAATAGTTTTTTTGGTTTTTTTGATTGTAGCCAGTTTCCTTATCATCAATACAGTTGTTATGATCATACATGAAAGAATTAAGGAGATAGGCATGATGGGCTGCCTTGGCATGACACGCGCAGAGATTGTCAAAGTGTTTTTCTTTGAGTCTTTGTTTCTTGCTGCCTTTGGTGCGCTCTGCGGCATTATTATCGGAGGGCTTATTACAGGCATTGGTTCCAACTTCCCCATTCGTATGGGAGACCTTTACGGAAACACATTCAGCGAGATGCCTTTAAGCAATTCCATTTTCTTTCAATTCAGTTATGTAAGGCTTGCAATGGCCTGGTCCATGGGTGTGGTTGTAGCGTCGATATTCACGCTTATACCATCGTTAAAAAGTGCGTTTGTTGAGCCTGTTGAGGCGTTGAGGAGGTAATTTATGAAGAAAAGTTTTTTACTTATTTTGTTAATTGTAATGGCTGCTGGGTTGGCTTTAGCACAAACACCTTCGGCAATGGACATATTGCGCAGGGTGGATAACAACGAGGTTTATCAAACCATTCAGTATGAAGGCGAGATGATCATCGAGCATAATAACCGCCGGGTTGTAAGAACCATGAATGCCTGGGCAAGAGGGAATGCTGACAGCTTTATTGAGTTTACAAACCGCGAGGACAGGGGAACAAGATACCTCAAGACAAGGGGCAGGCTTATGGTGTACTCACCTGACATAGAAGGGGTTATGCTTATCTCCGGTCACATGCTTCGTGAATCCATGATGGGTTCGGATCTATCATACGAAGATACCATGGACAATGCTCCGCTGTCTGAGCGTTACACCCCTGTATTGCTGCGAACAGAGACGCATAACAATCGTCCGGCCTGGGTACTTGAGCTTACAGCCATATCGCGTACAGAAAGTTATCCCATGCGCAGGCTGTGGATAGACCAGGAAAACAATGACCTTCTGCGTTCTGAGCTTTTTGCACTTTCCGGGGCAATGCTCAAGGAGTTTAATCTTATAAGGGTGGAAGTCATAGGAGGCAGGCGCTTCCCGGTTGAGGTGGAATTCCGCGACCTTTTGCGCAGAGGCTCTAGGACTGTCTTTATTATGCGAAATGTAGTTCTTGACAGGCCCATTGCAGACTCGGTATTTACAGAGAGGAATCTTAGAAGATAATTGAGAATTGATAATTGAGAGAGGTTCGTATGAAAAGAGTTAGTTTTTTTTGCATATTGTTGTTGCTTACTGCTGGAATGATTTTTCCTCAGAGTATATCCGGGGTTTTTGACAGTACTGTTAATTATGTTAACGGGGCAGATGATAATCCTCCTCATATGTGGGGCATAGAAGAATTTGTCAATTTAAGGCTGCGCATCAATACCGGAGACAATACTGCTTTTTTTGCATCTTTTAATTTTATTGCAGCTTCCGGAACCTTTGCTTTAAATGCAGTCTCCTCAGGAACTGCGATATATGGTGAAAACTATGTTGCAGCCATGGAAATAGAGCGTCTTTATTTCCGCATAAACGGCGAATATATTGATACAGAAGCAGGGTTGCTTCGCATGAACTTTGGCTACGGCCAGGTCTGGGGTTCTTCGGATTTTCTTAATCCGCGTAACCCCATGGCCTACAACGCAAGGCCCCGCGGTGTGTTAGGCGCAAACTTAACCTGGTACCCGGAGGATACACTTAGAATGATGGGCTTTATTGCAGCACCAAGGGATCCTTTTGAATTTGACGGCAGAGGTTTTACTCCTGGTTTTTTACTTGAAAAGCATTGGGACACTATGAGCATGCAGGGGATTTATGCACTTGAAACCCCAGGCTCTGGCACCCGTCTAGGATTGCATCGCTTTGGTTTATCAGTCAAGGCAGATTTTGAGATGAGCTTTATTGTGGATGCACTCTATACATTAAACCCCGATGATGCACAGGGATTAGACGGGCTTTCATTTGGTGCTGGTTTTGATTACAGTTTTTTGGATGGAGACCTTATTGTCATGACAGAGTATTTGTACAATGGTTCTGCTTCTGTGACAGCCAGGGGTTTTGGCGGTAACTTTGTAAACAATCATTTTCTTTTTTCAAGTGCAGTATACCGCTTTAATGACTTTTTTACAGGAACCTTATCCGCGATTTTATGTCTTGATGATCTTTCTTTCCAGCCAATAATAAGGCTTGATTACGAGCTTTTTCAGGGTTTTATGCTTAATGCATCTTTACAAATTCCCATGGCTCTGGGCAATAGCAATGGAGAACTGGGACCAACTGGAACAGGATCAAGGGCAATAATTAATGCAGGTGCAAGGCTGAGGTTTTAGCCAACCTGAATAGTCAAGCCCTTTTTCTCCATTTGACACAGTGGTCTATAAATGACATATTTTTATAAAGACCATGGCTATATACAAAAATAAAAACCATACAGTAGACAATATCAAGGCTGTAGACGCAAAGTTTGAGGCGCAGAAAATCGCTTTTGGCCCGCTTGTGTTCCAGGCAGTAAGGGCGCTTTTGGATTTGGGTTTGTTAAAGGCAATCTCTGATTCAGGAGAAAAAGGGCTTTCCATAAACGAAGTAGTGCAAAAAACATCTGTTTCTGTTTATGCTGCACATGTGTTACTGGAGCTTAGCCTGGGCATGAATATTGTCAAGTTATTGCCACATAAAGTTGAAGATCGTTTTATTCTGGGAAAGATCGGGTATTTTTTACTTGAAGATGAGATGACTAAAGTCAATATTAATTTTGTTAATGATGTCTGCTATAAGGGAGCTTTTGAACTTACAAGGTCTTTAAAAACCGGAGAGCCTAAAGGACTTGAAGTCTTTACAGACAAGCACAATACAATATACGAAGCCCTTTCTACATTGCCAAAGCAAGTACAGAAAAGCTGGTTTGAGTTTGATCACTATTATTCAGACATAGGTTTTGAAGAAGCCCTGCCCATTGTTTTTTCCCATAAACCAAAAAAAATCATAGACATAGGCGGGAATACTGCAAAGTGGGCCATACGCTGCTGCCAATATGATCCTGATGTGGAAGTTCTTATTGTTGATTTGCCAGGCCAGACAAATGTTGCAGAAAGCAATGCCAAGCAAGCTGGCCTTGCTTTAAGAATTTCCACACTGCCCTGCAATATGCTGGAACAAGAAACAGCAATACCTCCTGGAGCAGATATAATCTGGATGAGCCAGTTTCTGGATTGTTTTTCCCTTGAAGAGATATCCAGTATTATGAAGAAGGTTGGGGCAGCGGCAGGTGAAAATACAAGTATCTATATACTTGAACCATTCTGGGATAAACAGCGTTTCGAGGCAGCGGCATTTTCACTAAAGGCTGTTTCTCTTTATTTTACATGCATGGCAAATGGGAACAGTAAAATGTACTGTTACGAGCAATTTGCGCAGGCAATACAAGATGCCGGCTTTGAAATAAATGAAGCTCACCACAGCCTTGGATCGCATAACTATTCGTTGCTTCGCTGCCAGGCATTGACATCACCAGCTTCAAGGGTTAAAACATGATGCAGGACCTTTTTGTAAAGCGTTTTTCCGCTTGGGCGCCTGGCATTGAAAACCCCAAGGCGTGGGATGAGTGGGCACATGGCAGCCGGGATATGCAGGCTCTGTCAAAAAGTCCTGAGCTCGGCTTTACAGATCCCATGTTTAGACGACGTTTAAGCCAGATCTCCAAAATGACAATACAGGTTGTTCATGATCTTCTTCCAATAGCTGATGATACACATATGTTTTTTCTTTCGTTTAGGGGAGAGCTTTCAAAGCAATTCAGCATTAACCAGATGATGATTAAAGATAAGACCCTTATGCCAGCAGCTTTTTCCCTTTCGGTTTTTAATGCACCAATTGCTCTGGCTTCCATGGCTTTAGGTCTAAAGGGCGGCTATACAGCTTTGTATCCCGGTAATAATTCATTTATGACCGGTCTTGCTTCAGCAGCTGCATCATTGGAATTTAGGAATACAGAAGAACCGGATAAGGAAAGTGAAATTGTTTTAATATATGCTGACGAGATGATACCGATTGAATATTCAGAAGTACAGAATGAAAATTCCTTGCCATTCGCATTTGGTCTTTTGCTGTCAAAAAAACCCAGCAGAACCGAACAGCTGGCGTTATCGAATAACAAAAACATATCAGCGCAGGATTTCCTTAAAGCTCTGATTTTAAACAGGGAAACCCATGCTGCCAGCTGATCTACCTCCAATTAAAAACAGATTTTTGTACGTATACAGGGTATGTGGCAAGTGGCTCTCTTTTTTTGTCTTTGGTACAGGTTCGCTTTTATTGTCTATTCTTGTTCTTCCGCCAATGCGTCTTGTACTTCATCCGCGCAATAAGTTCAGTAAATACGCAAGAATGTTTGTATCATTTACATTTAACGGGTTTATAAATTTTATGCATATTATCAGGGTTGTTGATCTGGAGCCAGATGACAGAATGTTATACAAGCAGCTTTCCGGAAAGATAATTGTATCAAATCATCCGTCTTTGCTTGATGTGGTAATGTTAATATCCTTGATTCCAAATGCTGATTGTGTTGTTGCTGGCTACCTTAATCATTCCATACTAAGGGCAATAGTACGTCAGCTTTATATCTTAAGTTCTAATGATTTTGATGAAATTCAAAGTAGTTGTGAAAAAACATTGAAACAGGGGAATTGCCTTATTATTTTTCCGGAAGGTACAAGGACTCCGCGCTCAGGGAAAAAACCTGTTGTAAGAAAAGGAGCAGCACGTATTGCACTTTCATCCGGCTGCGGTATTATTCCACTGCACATAGGCGGTACAGACAAATATGGTCTTGGGAAAAAAGATCCATGGACAGGATTTAATCCAAATGAACGTTACGTCTACCGTATCAATATGGGGCAGGAGATCACTGCAGAAAAATATAAAGACATGCCGCGCCCTGCAGCAGTGCGATCCATGACAAAAGATATTTTAACAGCAATATCTTAATGCATATATAACAAATAATTATAAAAAAAGTATTGTAACAAAATTTAATATATCTTGTTATATTATATATTGAGAGGTAGAATAATGAAAAATATTTTATTAGTTGTTCTAATTGCATTGTTCTTAATAAGCTGTGAAAATGTTTTTGATCACATGGGGGATGGCGGACTTTCAGGCAGATACTACAGAGAAGATACTAGAGAAAATTATATAGATTTTCGTAATAGAAATTTTAATATACGCGTGAATGGAGAATCTGGTTCGGGTACATACTCAGCAAAGGGAAAAACACTGGAATTGGAATTTGCATTTTTATTTTGGTATTTACCTTCAATCACATGGACCATAGTTAATAGCAGAACCCTGGAAGATCATAATGGTGATCTTTGGAAAAAATAGCCTTGATTATTAAAAATCAGTCTATAATTCTTATTTATTCGTGGCGAGGGGTTGTTTAATCCATTTTTCACAGCGTCCCCCGCTGCAACTTAAAACACTGTCTCCATTGCGGATTTCCATAATATTGCATTGATTTGAACAGTCCTGACATACAAATACACTGCTTTTTATATCTATATCCTTGATCTTATAACCACAAAACATGGTTTGCTCTGGGTTGGCTTCTTGAGCCAGGATCGCTGCACCATAAGCACCCATAACCC
>Ga0099364_10006661_pt1 | contig 16738 bp, 11 predicted proteins | sample TergutTh196P3_FD_73070 | JGI IMG/M metagenome (GOLD analysis project Ga0099364, IMG submission 73070) | Microcerotermes parvus P3 segment gut microbial communities from Pointe-Noire, Republic of the Congo - Th196 P3 | ecosystem: Host-associated > Arthropoda: Insects > Digestive system > Gut ... | reverse complement strand
CCAGGAACCTTTTGGGCGGGAAGTGGTGTCAGGAACCTTTTTGGGGCGCAAAAAAAAAGGCAGCGACCAGGGGGTTTTACCCTGATTGCTGCCTTTACTTAAACAATAGTTGTCTTACCAGTTGGCATGACTTCTTGTTGTTCCAAAATCGCTGTCAAATTCCCTGTTATCGCCTGAGGCTATATACTTAGGACGCAGCCAATAGCTGCCGCTTGGGCTTGCTCCCATCAATGCAGCAAACATTGCTGGTTGCAGATTATCCTGCAAGTACCAGTTGCCAGGCCAATTGTAGCCAGCGCCGCCGCCTCCATTAGCAACGATATCATATACCGCTGAACCGTCGGGGCTGTACAAATCTTTTCCTCTAAATACGAAATACGAAACTTCGTTGGTGCCGGCAGCCGCATCTGCAGCAGATTGGAAACCGTATATCCTTGCCTCTGCAACCTCTGGCCCTCGGCCGTTTAAGCCGTCATAAGTATTTTTAGACGGGCCGTCGCTTTGGCCGCCCAATATTAACCTGTCGTTCATGGAACCGCCAGCGGCGCCGCCGGCTCTGTCAAATTCCAAGGCTCCGGAACCACTAACTACTTGCAAGAATTGACTTACCGGTGTCGGCAGTTTTGATGTGGCCTGCGGGTTAAAACTTGCGCCGATAGTTACGTCGGAAGTAGGCATTATGAATTTATTGTCTGTAATAACCAGTGTAGCCGGCGTGGGATTAAATCTGTTAAAGATATAATTATCATTTACTGTTACAGTAATGGTAATTTCTGTGCCAGCAAGCGCTTCTGTTGCGCTGAATTCTAAATCGCCGCCGACAACTGCGCCTTTGTTAATTCTGTAATTTCTTGCCCTAAAAGTAGCGTTTATTGTAACATTTGAGCTGCCCATTTCGAAAGTATAATTTCCACCGGCTGCAGGTGTTATATCTCTTGAGGGGGTGGTAGAAAGTGCATCGGGATCAAGTTCATAACCCGCTGCGGGTGCTGGCCTAATCGTTATCGGTGTTCCTGAAATAACCCCGGTGGTTGTAGCGTTAGCAGGCTGTACAGTAATAGTCCCGTTTGCATATTCACCAATCGTTACCGTATAGTAATCGGAAAAAAATGCGCCAATAGTAACTTCACTCGCCGGCATATAAAAATCGTAGTTACCGTTTTCGTCAGGTCCCGCTATATCAAGTTCTTGCGGGGAAGGAATAGTATCCCAACCCATGAATACGCTAGACGACCCTTGGGGTATAGGGGTAAGTATTACCTGAGCATCAGGTAATGCCTTCGTGCTACCGGCAGTAGGCGCATCGCTGCCTACAGTCACCAAAAATGAACTGCCTCCTCCCGGCTGATTAACGATAATGTCAAATTTACCGTCATCTTTGTTTTCTGGATCGCTGTCACAAGCGTTGAATATAAATCCCGCTAATAACATTAATACAATTGCTGTGAAAAAAGTTTTTTTCATAAAAATCCTCCAAAATGGAATATTAAAATATTTAAACCCTAACAGGATTCAATATAAATATACTGCTTTTAGAAAATTATTTCAATACAAATTTGACTAAATTTTAATATTTTTTTAACGAGAATCCCATTAAAATCAGGCCCCGTAGATGTTTTTTATGGCATTTTTGATGTCCCGGGTTGCTTTTGTCCCAGTTGCAGGCCCTGGGGGCTCCTGTTCGTTTTCAATGGCAGGGCATAAAAAAGAATTAAAGCCCAAATTGGCGGCTGTTTTTATGCGGCTTGCAAGGCGGCTGACCGAACGCAGTTCGCCTGTAAGGGACAGTTCCCCGGCAATGGCTGTATCTGCCGGAATTGCAAGGGAAGTTCTTGCGGAATAAAGGGCGCATGCAAGGGCAAGCTCTACGCCGACCTCGCTTATGCGTATACCGCCCGCAACATTAATGTAAATGTCCTGGTCGGAAAGCTTTAGCCCCAAATGCTTTTCCAGCGTGGCCGCAACCCGGGCAACCCTGCCCGAATCAATTTTATCCGAAAACACGCGGCTTACAGATCCTTTTGCAGGAATTGTCAGTGCTTGAATTTCAACTAACATGGTTCTTGAGCCTTCTGCCAAAGCCGCTATTGCCACCCCCGGCGGAAGCTCTCCCTCCCTTTTTATTAAAAAAAGCCCCCCGGCATCATCCACAGGGGAAAGGCCTTTTTCATCCATCGTAAAAATTCCTATCTCGTCAATTGAGCCAAAGCGGTTTTTTTCTGCCCTTAAAAAACGGCAGTCGTGCCCGCCTGAGAGCCCTGCGGTTTTATCATTTTTTTCAAAGTACAGAACTGTATCTACAAGATGTTCCAGCATTTTAGGCCCTGCAATAATTCCCTCTTTGGTAACATGGGCGACAAGGAAAAGCGCAGCAGAATGTTCCTTTACCCAGGAAACAAGTTCAAAAGCGCAGAATTTCATCTGGCTGACGCTTCCCGGAACCGAGCCCGCCTCAGAAGAAAAAAGCGTTTGCGCCGAATCAACCATTACAAGAGAGGGCTTTAGCGCGTTTAATGTTACTTCAATTTCTTCAAGGTTTCCCGAGCAGAGAACCTCTATCCGTTCAAGTTTTTTTGTATCGGTACTAAGGCCAAGCCTGTCGGCCCTAAGTTTAATCTGCCCCGCAGACTCTTCACCCGATATATAAAGGATGCGCCCGGCTGTCAGGGCGTTTGCCGCTGTCTGCAATAAAAGCGTTGACTTGCCTATTCCCGGTTCCCCGCCGACAAGAATGGCGCTGCATTTCATTATCCCGCCGCCCAAAACCCTGTCAAGTTCCGCAATGCCGGTGGAAATTCTTGAAGTATCGTTAATTTCAACCGAGGCAAGCGGGTAAGACAAAGCAGGTTTTCCTGTTTTTTTTACAGACGGCCCTGCCGCAGTTTCGATTAATGTATTCCATTCGCCGCACTGCGGGCAGCGTCCAAGCCATTTAGGCTCTTCATGGCCGCAAGACGAACACCGGTAAATAAAATTTCTTTTTTTCATGGAGTAATGGTATAGTACACAAATATATTGTTTTTTGCTATACTAAAATTATGGAAATTACGGATCCTAGGGTTGAAGAAAATATTGATGAAATGTCAAAGTATCTCTCGAATGTGAATGACAGCGGGCAGATTAATGAATTTCTGCATTGTTTGCTGACATCCGCGGAGACTGCCGATATTGCCGCACGCTGGGCTTTGGTTAAGGCATTAAAAGAAAAAACCCCTCACCGTGATATTGCAAAGGATCTGGGCATTTCGCTTTGTAAAATTACCCGAGGGTCAAAAGAATTAAAAAAACCGGGCTCTGCTTTTCAAAAAATTCACGGTAATTATGAAAATGAAACTGCATACAGTTCTGAAAATTTTCACAAAGGGGGTTACGGTTACGGGTTTATCCCCCCCGAATACCTTCCTAAAGGAAAAGACGAATATTGGCAGCGGGACTGCCAGATAAAAAATGTTTTTAAGGAAAAAACATGGCGGAAACTTTTACCCCGTGAAATAGAAATATTGAAACAAAACGGGAATTACTGCCCCGACTGGAATAATTTCCTTGTCTCGGATCCCTTTGATCCCATGCTGATACGCCATTCGAATTTTTACGGCCTTGTACGGCTGGGATCTCTAAGCTATAAATTATTAAAATTCCATGATTTTTGCATTCCTACAGGAATTTACGGCTCTTCTGTTATTTCCTGTGATTTTGGCGATGATGTTGCCGTGCAAAATTGCGCGTATATTTCGCATTATATAATAGGCTCGGGCTGCATCCTTTCCTGTATTGATGAAATGCAGACAACCAACCATGCAAAATTCGGCAACGGCGCTGTGATGGACGGCGAGGATGAGGATGTGCGCGCATGGATTAATGTAATGAATGAGGCGGGTGGGCGACAAATTCTCCCCTTTGAAAGCATGATCCCCTCGGACGCTTTCCTTTGGGCATCTTACCGCGATGATGAAAAACTGGCAGAGGCATTAACAAAAATTACCCAGGCAAATTACGGCGGTTTAAGGGGGAAATACGGTTTTATCGGAGAAAACTCGGTAATTAAAAGCTGCGCAATTATAAAGGACCTTAAAACAGGGAGCAATTGTTATATCAAAGGGGCAAATAAACTTAAAAACCTTACAGTGCTTTCTTCTTTGCAAGAAGCTTCCCAGATAGGCGAGGGGGTAGAGCTTGTAAACGGAATAATCGGCTACGGCAGCCGTATCTTTTACGGGTCAAAAGCCGTGCGTTTTGTTATCGGGAGAAACTGCATCCTAAAATACGGGGCGCGACTTATTAATTCTGTGTTAGGCGATAATTCAACAGTTTCCTGCTGTGAAATTCTAAACAATCTTGTTTTTCCAATTCATGAACAGCACCATAATAATTCATTTCTTATAGCAAGCCTTGTTAAGGGAATGTCAAATATTGCCGCAGGGGCCACAATAGGCAGCAACCACAATTCAAGGACAAACAGCGGCGAAATACGGGCTGGCAGGGGCTTTTGGTGCGGCCTTTCCGTTACGGTAAAACACTCGTCCTGTTTTTCATCGTTTAATATTATTGTTAAAGGCAATTATCCTTCTGAATTAAATATTCCTTTTCCTTTTTCGCTTGTGAACAATAACCCATGCAAAGACAGGCTGGAAGTAATGCCTGCATATTATTGGATGCACAACCAATACGCCCTTGAAAGAAATTCCTGGAAGTCCCTTGCAAGGGATCACAGGAAAATTAAAATCCAAAACATTGAAACCTCTTACCTTGCCCCTGACACTGTTGAAGAAATTTTTAATGCAGTTTCTCTTTTGGAAAAAAGCCTTAAAGAAGGCACCTGCATTGACGAGGACGGAAGAAAAACCCTTGTTTTCCCCGGCATGGAAAACTCAAACCGTAAACAGGTAATAATTAAACCCCAAGAGGCTGTCAATGCCTACCGCCAAATGCTTTGCCTGTATTCGGCAACAACAATCGCCGCCTTTATTGATGGCAAGCAAGGCTTGAGTTTTGAAGGCTTGCGGGAATTATTGGAGGAGGATACAGGCCCCTGGGTAAATTTTGGCGGGCAGATAGTTCCGCTTTACCGCGCGGACAAGCTTAGACAGGAAATTACAGGCGGGAAATACCAAAACTGGGATGAGATTCACGGGGTTTACGAACAATGGTTTGCCGATTACCCTTTGGACAAGGCAAGACAGGCTTGGTACATTTTTGCTTTTTTAACAGGCTCCTCCACTGATACTTCTGCTCTAAAAAAATTATTTAACGAGGCAATAGGTATTAATGCAGAAATTTCCCGTAAAGTTTCAGCTAACATGGAAAAAGACCGCGCAAACCCCTTTAAACAAGCCACTTACCGAAATAAAGCCGAAATGGAAAAGGTACTTGGCAAAGATCAATTTGTAGAAACCGCCCTAGAACAAAGCCGCCAAAGAGAAATGCTTTTGAAAAGCGCCCTAGACAATATGTGAGTATACTTTATTAATATTTAACCGCAAAGTACGCAAAGTCGCATCTTCGATGCGTCGCAAAGGGAATTCGAGGATTTTCGAACTAAAACTTTGCGTTGCTTAGCGCACTTTGCGGTTTTAAAAGTTTAAATATATGTGTTTGAATGCGGTTTTAGCTTGAAGTTACAGACAAGCGGTTTTGATTATTTCCATCGTGCTTTGGGCGCAGGTGTCCCATGAGAAAACTTTTGCCCGCTCTAGGCCCAGTTCACGGCATCTGTCGTAAATGCTGCGGTCTTCGGCAAGGGTTAGCATGCGGTCGGCCATGTCCTGGGGGTTAAGGGGATCAAAGTACAAGGCGGCATGCTCTGCTGTTTCCGGCAGGGAAGCTGCCCTGGCGCAGGCAACAGGAATCCCCGATGCCATTGCTTCAATTACGCCCATGCCGAAGCCTTCATACATTGACGGGAATACGACAAAATCCGCCCCTGCATATAGTTCCGGCAGGCTTGCGTGGGGGAAAAGCCCTGTAAAGAAAATATCGCTTTTCCAGGGGCTTTGAAAGGCGGCGGCTTTTACAAGAGCGGCATTATTGCTGTCGCCGCCTGCCAGTACCAGCCTGTGCGGGCAGCCGGTTTTTTCCTTAAAAATGCCGAAAGCTTTAATAAGGTTAATATGGTTTTTGACAGGAAAATCAATCCTTGAGACATAAAGAATATAGGGGCGGCGGAAACTGAAAGGCTGAATCAGCAATTCTTCTTCTTCGTTGACGCGGGGATAAAAAGCCGTAAAATCAATTCCGTTAGGGATAACTGTAATACGGTCTTCTTTTACCTTTGCAAGCTCTACAAGTTCCTGTTTAACCCATCCGCTTACTGCAATGATCCTGTCCATGCGCCTTAGCGAATTCGGCAGAACCATGCGCCTTACTGCCCCTAAATGCACCCGTGTCCGCCTTGTTCCAAAATATGCCGCCATATCATGCACCACGCCTATGGAAGGGCAAGGGGATCTAAAGGGCGGCTGCCTGTGGGCGGCAGGGAAGAAGCAGGCCTTATAGGAGCGGCTTTTTGCAAATTCCGGATATCCAAACAAATGCCATAAAGCGTTGGCGGTTTTCCCGTTCATTTTGCATTGTGAAATAAATTCAGCGTTAGGCGCATATTCGCTGTATGTGTAACGGTTGTAATCCCAACCGAATAATTCAAAACTAGGGCCCGACTTAGGAATTCTCATAAGGAAATTCGTTAAATAAGAGCCAACGCCGGATTTCCCGCCGTCGCACGCAAAAGTCGATATTCCAAATTTCATTAAGACTCCGATTTTATAAACATAGTGCCTATGCCTTCGTCCGTAAATAATTCAATAAGCAGGGAATGTAAAAGCCTTCCGTCAATAATAGCGGCTTTTTTTACGCCCTTATCAAGGGCAAAAGTACAGCAATCCACCTTTGGAATCATACCCTTGCTTATTATCCCTTCATTTTTAAGGCTGGAAATTTCCTGCCGGTTTATAATTTTTATAAGTGAATTTTGATCGTTTATATCCCTTAAGATGCCTGGCACATCGGTCATTAAAACCAATTTTTCGGCGGAAAGGGCTGCTGCAATTTTTGCGGCGGCAGTATCCGCATTTACGTTAAGCGACTGGCCGTTTTCCCCGTAGGCGACCGAAGAGATTACCGGAATAAAGCCCGCATCCAGGGTGGAAAGTAAAATTGAGGGATCGGCTTCTATAATTTCGCCGACATAGCCCAATTCTTCGTTATCTGTTTTTTTTGCCTTTAGCATTGCGCCGTCAATCCCGCAGAGTCCGATTGCCCTGCCGTCTGCCTGTTGAATCAGGCTGACTATATCTTTATTGACCTTACCGCATAGAACCATCTGAACAATTTCCATAGTTTCTGCATCTGTACAGCGCATGCCGTTTATAAAACGTCTTTCTCGGCCTATTTTTTTTAAGAGTGAATCAATTTCAGGACCGCCGCCGTGAACCAGCACTGTCCTTATGCCGACACAAGCCATCAGGACAATGTCCTGGATTACAGCCGCTTTCAATTCATTGTTTATCATGGCATTGCCGCCGTATTTTACAACAATGGTTTTTCCCTGATACTCCTGAATATAAGGCAGGGACTGAATTAATATTTCGGCAGCTTTGTTTTTATCTTCCGGCATTTATACTCCTAAGTACGGTAATCACCGTTTATTTTAACATAATCATAGCTAAGATCGCAGCCCCAAACTGTCGCGTTTCCTTCCCCTTTTCCAGCCTTTATTAAAATGGTAATTTCTTTCCCTGACAATATTTTTTTTGCCTCTTCCTCTGAAAAAGTAATTCCCTCTCCATTTTCGAAGACTTTAATTTCCCCGTTTGAAACATCGCTAGAAAAGGCCACGCTTGTTTCATCGGGGTTAAATTCCGCCCCAGAATAACCCATAGCGCAAAGAATCCTCCCCCAGTTGGCATCCGCTCCGAAAATTGCCGTTTTTACAAGGCTAGAGGCTGCAACCGACTTTGCAAGCATTTCCGCCGAGCTTTCATCGGTGGCGCCGTTAACTGTAACTGTAAGCAGTTTGGTTGCCCCTTCCCCGTCTGCGGCCAAGCCCTTTGCAAGGGAGCTGCATGCGGATTCAAGCGCTTTCGTAAAAAGCTCGTATTCCGGGCCGCCCTTAATCGGCGCAGCCTCAGATTCCCCCGAGGCCATGATAATTACCATGTCATTGGTTGATGTATCCCCGTCTATTGTTACACGGTTAAAAGAGCGGCTCACAGCATGGCGCAGGCTTTTTTCCAGCAGTTCGTTTGAAATTGCAGCATCGGTCGTTAAAAAGCAAAGCATTGTAGCCATGTTTGGATGCATCATCCCTGAGCCTTTTGCCATGCCTCCAATACGTAAAGGTTTTCCTCCAATTTCAATTTCAACAGAAATTTCTTTTTTACGGGTATCCGTGGTCATAATCGCCTCAAGCGCCGCTGCATGGCCTGTTTCATCGGCACTGAGGCTTTTTGCAAGGGCGTCAATGTTATTTTCGATAATTGATACGGGCAAAGGTACCCCGATGACACCGGTGGAGGCGACAGCGACTTGATTTGCTTTTATCGAAAATTTGCCGGCAATCAGTTCTGCCATTTTTCGGGCGGCGCTTAAACCGCCGGGGCCCGTGCAGGCATTGGCATTACCAGAATTGGCAATTATTGCATGGAGCTTTCCGCCGCAAATATGCTCTTGGCTTAAAATTACAGGCGCCGCCTTAACGCGGTTGGAAGTAAAGGTTGCAGCCGCATTGCAGAGAGTTTTTGAGTAGATAAGCGCAAGGTCGCGTTTTTGGGAACTTGCTTTTATGCCGCAGCGGATACCGCCTGCCATAAACCCTTTAGGAGCGCAGACCCCGCCAGAAATTATTTTCATAAGGGGATGTTATCATATTAGTGGTATTTAAGCTAGGGGTCTTGCAAATTATGGGTAAGGCGGAACCGGGTACCGGTTAAAGTGAGTAGTGAGTAGTGGTTATAATCTGTCACTTCTTCCTAACCACTCCCCACTCCCCACTACCCACTAACCACGCTTTTTGCCGTGAAAAATAGAATACAGAACAGGCACGAAAACTAGCGTTATAATTGTTGACGATGCCAGACCGCCGAAAACTACAAGCCCTATGGGGGCGGTAATTGTAGACGATTTGCCGGGGAAAAAAGCCATCGGCACAAGAGCCAGCATTGTTGTAAGGGATGACATAATTACAGGGCGGAAACGGATGCGCCCGGCTTCTACGCAGGCCTCAAATAAACCCTTGCCTTTTTGAATTAACTGGTTGGTGCAGTCAACTAAAAGTATGCCGTTACTTGTAACAAGGCCGGCAAGCAATACTATGCCCATCATTGTAAACGCGCTCATTTCGCTGTTTGTTAAGATATGGATAAGCACAACTCCAATCATTATAAGCGGTATAGTACAGAAGTTGATAAAAGGGTCTTTAAATGATTCATACTGTGCAGCCATTACGCCGTAAACAAGTATGAGGGCCAGGATAATTACAAGGCCGAATGTTCGCATCATATCCGCGGTATCTTCCATGGAACCTGTAAAAATTGCTTTAATATCATTTTCTTCAAGTAACTGCGCTATTTTTGCCTGGACTGCGCTTAAGGGGTATCCTTCTATCACATCGGCGGTAACATGAATTGCCCTCACCTGGCTTTCACGGTTTACGTTTACAGGCCCCAAATCCCTGTCCAGTGTTGCAAAATTGGAAACCGGAATTAAGTTTCCTTTTGACGATCTTACAAATACTCTTCCCAGGTCTGGAATTTCATAACGGTCATCTTTTGTGAGCTGTAATATAATATCATATTCATCCCCGCCCAGCCTTAATGTGGAAGCCGTTACGCTGTTCATTGAAGCGGCAATTTCCATGGCAATGGATGCGATATTAACCCCCATATTGTAAGCGCGGTTTCGGTCTATATTTACATTAACCTGAGGCAGCCCTTCGTCCATGTCAATTACAATATCCTGCACCTCCGGCACCTGTGTTTCAAGTATATGCCGTATTGCATTGGCTTGGGCAATGCCTTCGGAAATATCATCGTAGTTAAACATTATATCAATATCAGAGGAACCCAGCAAAGATAAAAGTCCGGTTGCGACATAATTAAAGCTGGCATCGGGAAATTTATTAAAATGAGAGCGAAGTTTTGCTTTTACCTCATCTTCATTATCCGCCGCGGGATCGTCAAGGTTCATAACAACGGTTATTACGGCATTGTTGACTCCGGCAGTATTAAAAACATCCCCTGTATTCCCTACAGTTCCTATGATGTTTTTATAACCTGTAATATCTTGCAGGGCATAATGCTTTAATTCCAGCATTACAGCCTTTGTATCGGAATACCTTGTTCCCAGGGGCATATCAATTTCCAAAACAACTTGATCGCTATACTGGTCGGGCATTACGGTCGTTTCCAACATTCCCATTGCAAATACGGAACCCAAAAAAGCACATAACACAAGGAAAATAGTTATCAGCCTGTGTTTCATTGCCGCATTTAAAAGTTTTACATAATAACCTGTAAATCCTTTGATGCTTTTGTCTATTGACCTGTCAAGTTTGCTTACAAAGCGCCCGCGCAAAGGTTTTTGAAGCCTGCTGTGCACAGGCAGCCATTTGCTTACCAGTACCGGCACAAGGAGAACTCCAAGGAAAAGGCTTGCCAAAACCGAAACGCAGATAGTAAAGACCATGTCCTGCACAAGAATACCGACAAGCTCAAGCTGATCCTTAAAAAGAATAATAGGCACAAAAACGCATAACTGGGTGAGGGTTGCGGCAATTAAAGACGACATTACCTCGTCCCCTGCAAGCGTTGCGGCAATGGTCGGTTTTTCACCTTTTTCGCGCTGGGATATTACGCTTTCAATAACAACTATGGAACAGTCTACCGTCATTCCAAGCCCCAGAATAAGGCCGGCAAGGGTCATCATGTTAATTGTAATACCCGCAAGGCTCATAACAAATAAAACAATGACAAAGGATAAAGGTATTGCTAAACTGATTATAATCGAACTGTTTACATTCCTTAGAAAGAAAACAAGAACCACTACCGAAAGCACCATTCCGATTAAAATTGAATTTATTAATTCCCTTAGCATCGCCCTGGTCTGAATAGTGTCATCCTGGGTAAGCTCCAGATAAACATTTTCCGGAAGAGCGCTTTTTATATTTTCCATAAGCCTGTAAATCTGGTCGGCTACTTTAATGGTATTAGCCCCTGACTGCTTCATAATGGAAACGTAAACGCCCGGCTCCCCGTTCACAAAGACCGATGACCTTTCTTCTTCATAACCAAAATAAACTTCGCCTATATCCATAAGCCGTATATCGCTGCCGGCTTTCTGCAGAACAACCGTATTGGCAATTTCTTCTATGCTTGCAAACTCGCCAACCGTCTTAATTGTATATTCGATAAGCCCTTCTTCGATATAACCTGCGCCAAGCTCCAGATTTTGCGCGCTTATTGCACGGGCAATTTCTGTAATGGTAATGCCGTAGGCTTCAAGGCGGTTCTGCGAAAAATCAACTCGTACAACCGGGTCCTGGCCGCCTTCGACAAGGGCGGACGCGACGCCTTCCAACTGCCTAAATCGGTTTTCCAGTTGGTTTTTAGCGATAAAACGCAGGTCATTCTGGCTTAAATTACTTTCGGGGGTTCCAAGGACTGCAATACGCATAATGGGCATATCATCAGGGCGCACCTGCATTATCATGGGCGGGTCTACATCTTCGGGGAGATCGCTTACAACGCGGTCAATGTATTCGCGCACACGGTTTATTTTTACATCAATATCAGTGCCGTATTCAAATTCCAGTACAATTGAACTTGTCTGGGAACGCGACTCGGAGGTCATTTTTATTATGCCGCTTGTATTGTCAACAGCGCCTTCCAGTAAATCTGTTACCGATTTTTCCACAGTTTCAGGGTCAGCGCCTTTGTATACTGTTACTACAACAAGGTAGGGCGCTTCAATTTCGGGGTACATTTCGATTGGAATATTCGGCAGAAGAAAAATGCCTGTAATTACAATTAATGAAAATACAACCAACCACAGTACGGGGCGGCTGACAACAGCTTTTGATACGCTCATTTCGGCGCCCCTATTATCTGTAGTACTTCACCCCCGCTTAAAAGCTGCTGGCCCTGAACTATAACCAGCTCGCCGGCCTCAAGCCCTGACTTTATTTCCGTAAGCCCCTGAAGGCTTACGCCTGTACTCACTTCCCGCTTTTCTGCAACAGGTTGTCCCTCGGAGCCCTCTTGAACCACATAAACCGTATTCACATTATAACTTGAAATTACCGCCTCTGATGGGACGGTAATGACATCGGGGTATGTACGGGTATTAAGCCTGACACGGGCAAACATCCCTGCGCTTATCCGCCTATCCTGCTCGTTAAACCTAAGGTTGATAAGTTTTGTCCTTGAAACGCTGTCAACTATAGGCGAAACGCGGTTAACGGTGGCTAAAAAACTTTCTCCCGGGTAGGCTTGCAGTATTACTTCTGCCGTCAAACCGACAGCCAGGCCTGCAATTTCCCTTTCCGGTATATTTACATTAATTTCAAGGTTTTCGTTGGTGGATATTGTTGTAATACTGGTATTGGTTCTGACTGTTGTCCCTGTGGAAATTGGCGTTCTGCTAATAATACCGCTTATAGGAGCGTTAACCGGGCTGTTAAGATATTCCAAACCTGGCAATGAGGGGTCAACCTCTGCAATTACCTGGCCCCTGCTGACATAAGACCCAAGGCTTACCTGCACTGAAACTAATATCCCGTTGGCATCGGGATAAACATCGGCCTGCCTTGTACATACTATGTCGCCGTTCACATCAAGGTAAGAACTTAAAGTCTGCTGCCTTACTTCATGGGTTCTTACCGAAAAAACAGCTTCTTCTGATTTTTCTGCCATCACTATATTGCGCCCTGCAAGTATGCGTGGGCCAATCAATAAAACTGCTCCGATTATTATAACTGTAATTGCAATTACAAATTTTATCATTTTTTTCTTCACATTTTTCTCCTTAAAGTATTATCTCATAAATGAATAAATTAAACAAGCCAAAAAGGTAGCTGCTACCTTTTTTGGCTTATTGTCTGTTTATCCATATTTGTTTACTATATCTTAATGGAAAATTCTATAAAAAATATTACTGATAAGGAACTTGAAGCCCTATTGATCCAGCGGTTCATACGCTATGCCCGTATTAATACCGAAAGCAAGCGTCATATTGAACAGACGCCTTCGACACCAGGGCAATGGGAACTAGCTAAGGTTCTTCAAAATGAACTTTTGGAAATGGGCTTAGAGGCTGAACTGACGGAGCATTGCTATGTAATCGCCCGCCTTCCGGCAAGTAAAGGCAGGGAAAATTCCCCCGTCATCGGGTTTCTTGCCCATCTTGATACGGCAAGCGATGTTACAGGGAAAGATGTTAAACCTTGCCTTGTAAGTGAATACAATGGAGAAAAGATTGAACTGGAAGGCGGGTTCTCCCTTGCCCCCTTAAAAGACCCCGGGCTTGCGGAGCAAAAAGGCAGGGCTTTGATCCACAGTGACGGCAGCACGCTTTTAGGGGCGGACGACAAGGCAGGAATTGCCGAGATAATGGCGGCTGCCGAGTACCTTATAAGGCATCCCGAAATACCCCACGGGCCTGTAGAAATTATTTTTTCGCCCGATGAAGAAACCGGCAAGGGGCTGCCGGAATTTCCTCTGGAAAAAATTAAATCCGCCTGCTGTTATACTTTGGACGGCGGCCCCCTCGGTGAAATTGAAGCCGAATGTTTTAATGCCTACGAAGCAATTATTGAATTTCAAGGCAAAGCGGCTCATTTGGGAGCGGCGCGGGGGATCCTTGCAAACGCCTGCCTTATGGCAGCCTCTTTTGCGGCAATGCTTCCCCGTTCTGAAAGCCCCGAAGCGACTGACTCTTACTACGGCTATTATTGCCCTCTTGAAATTTCAGGCAGCCTTGAAACTGCCAGGCTGGAGGTTTTTTTGCGGGATTTTGAAAGCGAGGGGATGAAACGCCGCCTTTTGGCGCTAGAATCAATAGCAAAAGCGGTAGAAGCTCAATTTCCAGGCGGAAAGGTTATTGTTAAAACTAAATTACAATATTATAATATGAAGGAGAAAATACTGGCAGAGCCTTTGGTAATGGAGGTTCTGGAAAAAGCTATGGAGAATACCGGCATTAAAAAACAGCCCAAACCAATAAGGGGCGGGACTGACGGCTCCAGGCTGACTGAATTGGGTATCCCTACCCCGAATATTTTTACCGGGGGAAGGAACTTTCACAGCAAGACGGAATGGGTTTCGCTTAGCGAAATGTGCGCCGCTACAAGGCTTGTTATTGAACTGATTAGATTGTGGGGAAATTAGAATGGAGACATTAACATCAAAATTCAGGGAACATACTCAAAAAGCTTTGTCTCTTTCAAAGGCATCTACTGTAATTACCGTTGACAATGTATACCAGGAAGGAAATAAAAACATCCTTTCAATCATTGACGGTATAGTAGATTCATTATTGCTGCCCGGATCGGGTGTTGACGGAATGGAAAATCTGGAAGAATTGATGATAAAAGCTAAATCGGGAAAATCCTGCCTTTTACTGCTTGAACATTACAGCAATATGGACCTTTCAATTTTTTCACTTTTAGTCAGGCAGGCAAAAGGCAGCGGCGAGGAGATTGCCAATTCATTGATTGCCATTGCCGGCATGAAACTAAACCAGGACAATCCCGAAGTTGCCGCTTATGCCAGCGCCTATACCCGCATTGTCATTTATCCCTCAAGATCGCTTAGCGGGATAGACCCGGAAATAAAAAAGACAGAGCTTCCGCGTAGCATAGGCATTAACAGGGCTGCAATGAAGGCGTTGGAAGAATATAAAACAAAAGGAAGGTTGGTTTTGGTATTTCCTTCGGGAACCCGTTACCGCCCCTGGGATCCTCATACAAAAAAAGGGGTGCGCGAAATTGATTCATACATTCGTTCCTTTGACTATATGTGCTGTGTTGCAATTAACGGAAAACTGCTACATGTGCAGCAAAGCGATATGATGAACGACTTTGTAAGCAGCGATGTTGTCCGCATAACAGCCGGGCCTGTGCTGCAATGCGGGGAATTCAGGGAAAAAGCCAAGGCAGAAAATGTTTCGGGCATAGAAGACAAAAAACAGGTAGTTGTAGATGCAATAATGGCAGAATTGGAAAAAATGCATAATCAGGCAGAAGAAAAACGCCAAAAAATATTACACCATTAGCAAGGAGAAAAAAATGATTAAAAATGATGAATTAAAATTACTGGATAAATATTCAGCAATGGTTTTGGAAAAAGGTATTATCGATAATTCGCTTTATACAAAATATGAAGTGAAACGCGGTTTACGGGATGTAAGCGGGAAAGGCGTTCTTGTAGGCTTAACTGAAATATCAGAGATTATTTCCTATATTATTGAGGACGGCGATTATGTCCCCTGCGAGGGAAAATTATTTTACCGGGGGATTAATATCGAAAAAATTGTTCAGGGTATTTTGGATGAAGATCGTTTTGGGTTTGAGGAAATTATTTTTCTGCTGCTCTTCGGGCATCTGCCTAGTAAGAAAGAATTTGAAGATTTTAACAGCATTCTTGAAAGATGCGCTGTTCTGCCGGAGAATTTCCTTCGCGATACAATAATGAGCGCTCCCAGCAAGGATATGATGAATTCTCTGGCAAAAAGCGTTCTTACTTTATATACCTACGACGATAACCCCGATGATATATCAATTAACAATGTAATCCGTCAGTCAATAAACCTTATTGCCCAGTTTCCATTGTTTGCTATTTACAGCTATCAGGCTTATGCCCACTACTACCGCAACCAGAGCCTTGTTATCCATACGCCTATTAAAGGGCAGTCTGCCGCAGAAAATATTCTGCATATGCTTCGCCCGGATTCAAAATACTCAAAACTGGAAGCCCGTATACTTGATATTGCCCTGGTGCTTCATGCGGAACACGGCGGCGGCAATAATTCAACATTTACAACCCATGTAGTTTCCTCTTCGCATACAGACACCTATTCTGCAATAGCGGCAGCGCTGGGTTCTCTCAAAGGGCCGAGGCACGGGGGGGCAAATATTAAAGTCGTACAGATGTTCCGCGATATGATGGAAAAAATATCCGATTGGAACGATGATCAGGAAGTTACGGTTTACCTTGAAAAACTTCTTAGCAAAGAAGCCTTTGATAAGTCCGGCCTTATTTACGGAATGGGTCATGCGGTCTATTCTCTTTCCGACCCGCGCGCTTTAATTTTTAAAAGATTTGTAGAACAGCTTGCTACTGAAAAAAACAGAATGGATGAATATAAGCTATATTCCAAGGTCGAAGAAATTGCCCCAAGGGTAATTGCCGACCGAAGGAAAATTTACAAGGGAGTAAGCGCCAATATTGATTTTTATTCGGGATTTGTTTACAGCATGCTGGATTTACCGGAAGAATTATTCACACCGATTTTTGCCGTTGCCCGTGTTTCCGGCTGGTGCGCCCACCGTATAGAAGAATTTGCAAATGCAGGGAAAATTATAAGGCCTGCCTACAAATCAGTTGCCGGCCATAAAGATTATTTACCCTTAAAAGAAAGACCTTAAGGCATCTGTTCCAGAAAATGTTCCCACATTGAGGCTTCTTCCATATCGCGGTCGATGCGGATAAAAATCTGCGGTTCGTAATCCATCATTGGGTTAATAATATTT
>Ga0099364_10006660_pt1 | contig 16738 bp, 8 predicted proteins | sample TergutTh196P3_FD_73070 | JGI IMG/M metagenome (GOLD analysis project Ga0099364, IMG submission 73070) | Microcerotermes parvus P3 segment gut microbial communities from Pointe-Noire, Republic of the Congo - Th196 P3 | ecosystem: Host-associated > Arthropoda: Insects > Digestive system > Gut ... | reverse complement strand
TCAACATGGTGTTCAAGCCTAAATAGTATTCGCGATATAATTCTGCCCTGTATAATGGAGCGGTTGTGTAGATGTCGTAAGGAAAAAAGGATGGGCTTAAAAACAGATTACGTTTGGCAATTTTTCTTGTGGTTAGATACTCCACATTACCGTCCATTCCAAATTCAATAGCCAATAAATTATCAATTAAGTTGAATTTTAGTTGAACAGTCGGTACAAATTGAGCGGCTGTTTTTAACCTGATTTTTTTATCCGGAAACACCGGCAAATCGTTAATAAAATTGGTATCTCCGGGTTCATCAAATATATTAACTCTTAAACCTAACGAAAAATCGTGTCCCGAAAAACGTAATTTTCCATAAGGATGAAATTTAAACATTTTCATATTTTTATTTCCGGTAAATCCCGGATCATCGGCACTCGTTCTGTGTGAGAGAACATCATTCAATCCATCCAAGTCTACCGAAACATCAAGTCCAACAACGGTTTGATTAAAAATATAATGACCAAAATCGAATGTTTGATGGATATTTCCGTCAAATGCCAATGAAAATTCATCTATGCTTGGCGCAGATTGGAACCAATTCATCGCCAAATTTCCGCTGTATTTCCAACCGCTTAACTCGGTATTATTATCCGAAAATCCGATGTTTCCACCAATATTTTGATAAACTCGTTTGTAAAGTTTATCATCAATAAAATTTGAATTCGAATCTAAAAATAGAGGCAACGCTCCATACGCAGAAACTCGTTTCCTATCGTAATAAAAATCCGCAGAAAGCAAAACTTTTTTAGCATAATAATCGCCAAAAATTCGTGCGTAGTTTTCCGAATTATCATACGGCACTTCGTGATCTTTGAATTTGCCTTGCGATGAGCGATGTTTGAGATGCGTACCATAATTCCATTTGGCAGAACGCAAACTTCCGAAAAATAATTCGCCGTAGGCTGTTCCGTAATTTCCGCCACCTGCACGAACATAAAGCGGAGAAAGTTTGCTGATCGGTTCGCCTGCAACCCTTGCAGGACGGATATTGTCGATGCCAAAAGTTGTTGGAACTTTTCGACTGAAAATATCGAAACGTGCCTCTCTCGGAATTAAAGCACTATCAATGGTTTGCGGACTAACATTGATTTTGTACGCTTGCCCCATCAAAATCGGTTGGTACGGTGCGATGACAGTTACTTGCTCGTTGTGACCTTGCGAAAACGTGCTGCAGGCAAGGGAAATTAGTGTGATGCTGGTTAATATCTTTTTCATTATTGATGTGTATTTTAAGGTTAAAGGGTTAAAAGGTTAAGGGTTAAAGGTGGGGTTTGTGGCGAAGCTTCACCTTTAACCGTTTACCGTTCTTATATTTCATCGGGTAACAGTATCAATTCATCATCATCTGCCTCCTCCGCACGTCTGCGGTCTTCTTCGGCACGGAGTTCGGCTTCTTTATCCAAAATCACTTGGAAATCTCGTTGGGCAGTTTCGATAATATCATCGTTGCCTTCGTAGTTGTCGATGATACTTTGCAACGTTTGTTTGGCTTGCAAAAAGTTTCCTCGTTCGGTGTAAATCGCAGCCCAAAGCAAATAATTTTTTGCTAAAAAGTATTGACTTGACGGCGTTTCGCTGATAAATTCAAAAATTTTCTTTTCGGCTAAATCAAATTCGTTGCTTTCGAACAAACTTTGAATTTCGAAAAAACGGGCTTGAGCAGCGAACTCGCTGTTTCTCGAATTTCGTAGTTTTGCAAATGTTTCCGTTGCCAATTCTTTTTCTCCCAAACGCTGTGCTGACGTGGCAATGGCGTGATTCGCCTCATCGCGAATATCGTCGGTCAATTGGTTTATGGATAACACATTTTGTGCAGCAATCAAGATTCGTCTATCGTTTTTCAAGCGAATTTCCGAACGCATGATAGCAATGACTGCCATGTTGATATTTGCAGGAATTTCGGAGTATTCTGCCAAATGTGTGTAAAGTCGCAAGGCTTCCTGATAGTCGTTCAAATCGAATGAAATCTTTGCGGCACTAATGATTGAGCGTTCGGTATAGATGGATTCCGGATGCGAAATCACAGCTAAAAAATGTTGACGTGCTTGTTGCACATTGCCACTTCGCATTTCACAATCTGCCAAATAATACGTAACTTCGGTAATGAAAATTCCTTTGGGGAATCTTTGCAAATAGCCTTCCAGAGAGGGTTTTGCTCCATGACAATCGTTTTCCATGTAACGATTTTCTGCTGCCGAAAATGCAATCGAATCTTGTGCATCCTCATTGATACTTGCATTAATTCTACTCATGTAAGCAAAGAAATCGTCGGTTCTATTGATGGAGATATAGATGTTTCGCAAACTCATCATAGCCTCTGTAGCCTCAGTAGTTCCGGGGTAATCAGAGATTACACGTTCGAACATTTTGATAGCATCTTGATTTTTTCCGGTGTTGTAAAAAATCAAACCTTGTTTAAGTAAAGCGATTTTTCCGAAACTTGATTTTGCGTGTTGAGTTGCGAGTAAATTGTAGTATTCAAGGGCTTTTGCGTTGTTGTCTAAAACCAAATACGTGCTTGCTAATTCGTTGATGGCTTTTGGAATCAACGGCGATTTTTCGTGGTCTTTGAGCAGGGCAAGTAAGGTCGTAATTTTTTGGTCGAATTGTCCTAAAATACCGAGAACAATGGCTTTTTGGAGCATCGCATAATCTCTGTCGTCTTGACGGAGTTGAATTGCTAAATCATAATTTTTCAACGCATCGGCAGGCATTTTTTGCATGTAAAACGCATCGCCCAAACGCAGATAAGCATCGTTCAAAATCACAACATTCACTTGATTTTTTTTCTGTTCAACGAATGAAAAATATCGAATGGCTTGATCATATTTTTCTAATTGAAAATTCGTGTAACCCGCACCATAGGCGGCAAGCGGATACTCCGACATTGTTTCAAAACTTGAAGTAAACAAGGCTTTTTCAAAATTTTCCAAAGCATTTTCAAATTGTCCTGTACGGAAATATGTTTCACCTTTCCAATAAAATGCCAACAGTGTCAATCGCTCGTCATAACTGCTTTTTATCACTTCGTCAAACAATTTTTGTGATTCCGCAAACTTCATTTCATTAAACAATTCCACTCCGAGATTGAACGCAATACGTTGTTGGGCTTCGAGTAGGCGAGGGGACTGACGTTTCACGTTTGCAATAGAGGCGTAAGCCTCTCGGTAGTTTTTGGTTGTGGTATACATTGCCACCAAATAACCGTAAATTTCATCGGCATATCTCGAATTTGGATATTTTTCCAAATAAGATGTCATCGCTCTCAACGCCTCGTTGTAAGGGCTTGGTGAAAGTTGATACGACAATTTGGCGTAATTGTAAAACGCATCTTCTTGAATACGTTCATCGAAATTCATTCGCGATGCATCTAAGAATGCGGCTTGTGCAAATCGGAGTTGTTCGAGGTTGACGTAAATATCGCCCAAATGGTAGAGTGCATTTTGTTTCATCAAATCGTTTTCTTTCGAGGCATTCACAACGTTTTGAAAAAAGATTGCAGCAGTATCGTATTTTTTGAGACTGTAATATGTAAATCCCATGATGTAATCATCTTCTCTATTCGGCGTTACGGCTGCTTTTTCGAAATACAATTGCAAATGCGGTAAGGCTTCGGTATATCGATTTTCATTGTAAAACGCCTCACCAATCAATCTCGAAAGTTCTACGGCTCTGCGGGCTGTAGCCGTTTCAAGTAAGGCAGGCCCTTCGGCAATAATCAAGTCGTTTTTGCCTTGTTTATAGTAAATTTGCATGATGTAGAACGGCACAATCGAACCGAAATTTTCATCATTTTTTAATTTTTCAAACTCGATTAATGCGGATTGATAATTTTCTTCGGTGTAAAGAATGTAAGCGTAAAAGTACGCTGCCAAAGGCGTGTAGCGACTTTCGGAATGTCTGAGTTCTGCGAAATGCGGTTTCGCTTGCGACATTTGACCTCGCATGAAAAACGAATAACCTTTTTTGAAATGATATTCAACTTGTCGATTTTCGGATAAATCCCGCACATCAATTTGATTGTAAATTTCAATCGTTTCTTCGTACTCTTTTTCCACATAAAACACGTTGGCTAATTCGAGTAAAGCCTCTGTCCTGCGAGTACTTTCGGGATAATCCAAAATGAATTGCTGTAAATTTTTCACTGCACTGCGATGCGATAATTTGGCAGATGAAACGGCAGCATAAAACGCCGCATTCATCGCCATCATCGGCTCTGTTCGTTGGGTTTGTTCAACTACCGAAAGCATCAATTCATTTGCGGCAGCATACTTTTCGAGATAAAAAAGTTCGACACCCATGCGATACATTTCGTCGGGATTTTTCTTCGACACAGTTTGTTGTCCGTTTGCGGAAACGCCTATCAACACAAGCATTCCGAATAACAGACCGGTTGTTATTTTTTTCATAAAAAAACGGTTTTTTCAGTATGTAAAGTTACAAAAAAAAGAGCCTCAATCGGAGACTCTTTCGTATTATTTATTAACAGGTGATACTTAATAACGGCTTACCAAACTTTTGCACGTTTTTCGGGTACCAACCACATACCATCGCCGGGTTTAACGTTGAATGCATTCACAAACGCATCAATATGCGGAACTGTACCGTTTACACGGTTTCTCGGCAACGAGTGAACACCTTCCTTAGTTTGACGCAAAATCTCCGCTTCACGGATATTGCTCGCCCAAACGGTTGCATACGCAATGAAAAAACGTTGTGAAGGCGTGAAGTCTTGAAGTAATACGCTTTCCTGATATTGTTTGGTTTTCATAAATCCGGTGTATGCGGCTTGCAGACCGCCGTTGTCGGCAATGTTTTCGCCCAACGTAAGCGTGCCATTTGCAAAAGTACCGGGTGCAACTTCGATGCCATCGAAATGATCGACCAAAACTTTGGTACGTTCACCGAAACGCTCGGCATCCTCTGCAGTCCACCAATCGGTCAAGTTTCCATCTTTGTCGTATTTGCGACCTTGATCATCGAATCCGTGACTGATTTCGTGAGCAATCACCATACCGATTGCACCGTAATTCAACGCATCATCGCCATTCATAAAGAAAAACGGAGGTTGTAAAATTCCGGCAGGAAAGCAAATTTCGTTGTTTGTCGCCATATAGTAGGCGTTAACGGTATGTGCATTCATCAACCATTTGTCGATATCAACCGGTTGATTGATTTCCGAAAGCATAAAATCGTGTTGAAATTTTGATGCACGTTTGATATTTTCAAAATACGAATCCTCAGGATTGATGGTCAAATCCGAATAATCACGCCATTTGTCCGGATAACCGATTTTCACGCGGAACGTTCCTAATTTTTCTTGAGCTTTTTCTTTGGTTTCATCGCTCATCCATTCCAAATGGTTTATACGTTCGCCAAAAGCCGACAACAGATTTTTCACCAAATCCATCATGCGAGCCTTTGCTGCCGGTGGAAAATATATTTTCACATATTCTTCACCAACGGCTTCGCCGAGTACGCCATTCACAACGTTTACCATCGTTTTCCAGCGTTCTTCCTGTGCTTGTGTACCACGCAATGCTCTTCCGAAATACTCAAAACGTGCGTCTTGAAAAGGTGTGGATAAGTAAGGTGCAGCATCGCCGATGTAATCACACAACAAATAATTTCTCAATTCATCTGCTGAAAGTGATGAAAGAACTCTCGATAAATTTGAAAAATAACCTACGGTTCTTACGCTAAGTTCGTCAACATGATTCAAACCAAGATCATCAAAATATGCTCTCCAATTGATGATGGGAGTAAGCGTTTGAAGTTTTTCGACATTCATTTTATTGAATGTTTTGTGAGGGTCGCGCATTTCGATACGAGGCATGGTAATTTCAGCAAGTTTGGTTTCCACTTTCATCACATCGGTTGCCATTTTTTGCGATTCTTCTTGTGAAAAACCACTCAATTCAAAAGTTGTTTGAACATAAGTTTTGTAAGCCTCACGCAAAGCGAGATTGCGTTCGTTATGTTCCAAATAGTAGTCGCGATCGCCCATTCCCAGACGAACTTGATTCACCCAAGCAATGTTCATGTTGCTGTTGTCCAGGTCGGCAGCGGCATACAGACTGAACAACGGCGAAGACGTGCCTTGTGTGTGCTGTTCCACGATGTAAGCAATCATTTCGCCGGACGTGGCTAATCCTTTGATTTTTTCGATGTCGTTTAGAATCGGAGCAATGCCGTCTCTATCTAAGCGAACGGTGTCCATACCTAAAGCGAAAAGTGTTCCGATTTTTTGAGCATTCGAACCATCTGCGTTGTTTTTTTTACTTAAATCTTCGATTAATTGTCGAACGATAATTTGATTGTCGAGAGCCAATTTGTCGAACGATCCGAAACGTGCGTATTCGTCCGGAATAGGGTTGTTGGCTTGCCATCCGCCTGTTGCGAATTGATAGAAATCTTCGGTAGGAGATATACTCATATCCAAATTAGTGAGGTCGAGTCCATCCATTTTTTTGTTGTTTGAACAGCTTGCAAAAAAAGCTAAGCATGCGATTGAAATTAAAGTTTTTTTCATGATTATTGAGGTTTTTAATTAGTTTAACAGTACGATTGCATGTGCCGAAACGCCTTCTTCTCGTCCTTCGAAACCTAATTTTTCGGTCGTGGAGGCTTTGATGGATATATCGGTTTCATTAATGTTTAGAACGGTTGCCAATTTGGATTTCATTTGCGGAATATAGTCGGAAATTTTCGGTGCTTGTAATACAACTGTACTGTCGATATTGCCGATTTCATAGCCTTTTTCACGAATCATCGTCACAACATTTTTCAATAAAATTCCACTATCAATGTCTTTGTATGTTTTATCGTTATCCGAAAAATGAAATCCGATATCTCTCAGGTTTGCCGCACCCAACAAGGCATCACAAATCGCATGAATCAACACATCTCCGTCCGAATGTCCCAAAATGCCCTTAGTGTGCGGAATTTCGATTCCGCCAAGTACTAATTTTCGTCCTTCAACCAAACGATGTACGTCAAATCCTTGTCCAATACGGGTTTTCATCAGAATTATGGATTTTGTCTGTTACGCATATATTCCGCAAAATTAAATTTCAGCGTAAATCGCAGCGTATTTTTCAGTGGATTTGTAGCATTTGCCGGATTATTGCCACGAGGCAACAGGTAAGAGAAATCAATTTCAAGAACATTGAGTTTTAGACCTGCACCAAGCGTGAAATACTGCCGTCCGCCTTTGTGTTTGTTTTCATAAAAATAACCACCACGAACGGCAAGAACTTTGTTATACACATATTCTACACCTGCACTGATATTGATCTCTTGTAATTCCTCGCGAAATCCACCCGGAGCATCGTAAAACGATTGAAAAATACCTTGCATAACCGTTACATCATCATCTATTCCGGCGATAATTGAATCTCTGGGTGTATTCCAAATAGGTCCCGTAGGGACAAGCAGTTTGTTAAAATCAAGCATTCCCGTAATTTCGTTATATCGGTCAAGTTGAACGGTGTAAGCCGCCCCCAATCGTAAATTCGCCGGTAAAAAATCTTTTGCCATAGAGGACGAATACGAAATTCTTGTTCCTACATTGGAAATACTCAGACCAAGAGCAACCGAACTTCCATCCGTATTAGGCGTTGTGATTTCTCGAGTATAAAACATCGAAATATCAACAGCACCGGCATTGGCAGCAGATGCTTTTTGAGTCGAAAGGGGATCGGTGTATCCACTCGTTAAATCGGAACGAATGTAACGCCCTGTAAGTGCCAAAGAAAAATGATCGGACAGTTTTCTGGAAAGGCTCAAGTCAAACGCATATTCATTGGGATGGTGCGTAATGCCTTGATCGTCAGCACTATTCCGAAACACTACTCTACCTAAGGAAAAATAACGCATGGAACCTCCGAAAGCCCAATCATCATCAAGGCGATAATAGCCTGCCAAATACAACAAATTCATGTCCGGAACGAGCACACGCAACCACGGACTATACGTTAGCGAAGCACCGTAATAATCGTCGATAAACGCATATTTTGCCGCATTCCAATGTTGTGAATTGATATCCGGAGAACTTGCAACTCCGCCATCACCCAAAGACCCTCCTCGTGCATCCGGAGAAATCAACAAAAACGGCACGGCTGTAATGATAGAGCCTCCGCTTAAATTGAGTGCATTATCTTTATCGTGTCCGCCGTCGGGTATTTGTGCAAAAAGATTGGCTCCAACGAAAAACGCAAGAACGGCAAGTATGATATTTTTTGACCACGAAGGCATAATTTTCTTATTTTTAACTTACAAAGTTACAAAAAATAAATGAATTTTGCAAATTAATTCGCACCGATAACTAATTTTTCTGTTTTTTCCGCTACACGACCGTCCTCTAAAACAATGCGAAGTTTATACATATAAAGCCCTTGTCGAACCGGATTTCCTCGGGCATCTCTCGTATCCCACTCGATAGGTTCTATTGCAAAGCCTTCCGGATTAATGTTTTGTGATAATCGCACCACCCATTTTCCACCAACATCGAAAATATCAATTTCTACACGTTTGATTTTTTTCGGAGCATTATGTGTGAAATAAAATTTGGTGAAATCTCTCAACGGATTGGGGTAATTGTAGACTTTTCCGATGATCGGATTTTCCGATTGTACAACGACAAAATCCAGCGTGTCTTCCGCAGAAATGTTGAAAACATTGGAAATACGAAGTTTCATATTGTATCTGCCCGGTTCTAAATCAAACATCGGATACCGCACTTCGCCTTGCACCAAATTTTCATTGGAATTTGACGGGAGATATTCAAAAAAATCGTTGAGCCAAATTTGTCTGGTATAATCATCGTTGATGACCAATCTAATGTTGTGACCAATTCCTCCACCCAGATTAATGCCGTATTTGTCGCTGATTTGAGCTAACAAAATCGGACTTGAAGTGGCGATGTTTCCACTTCGAAAATTGGTATCGCTGAGAAAAAGTTTAACGGTTGGAGCATCGGCAACCAATTCGAAATTTTCACCAAATCCGCCGATAACCACACTGTCGAAAACACCTGTGGCATCAACGGAATCCGAGAAAGCATAATAACTTATTTTTCCGAATCCATAATTGTAATTGATCTCTTTTTGCATCATAAATTCCACTCTGAATTCGCCGTTAATCACGGGAACTCGACCTCTATACAAAATGTTTTTTTGCACACTGAAATCAATAACAGGATTGTATCCGCCAAGACTGTTCCCATGTCCGAAAGTCTGCATTTGTGTAGGTTTATCGTATACCGTGATGCTGATTTCTCCTGTAAAATCAGACAAAAAATTATGGTCGAAATCCATAATTCGTCCGGAAATACTTGCCCGATCCAAGGCTCTCATGGTGTCGTTTCCATCGTGTACGGAATTTCCATTTATAGAATCCGTAATAACTTGATACTTCGGCAAAGCCAATGAAATAGCGGGGTCTCCGAGCAGAACAAACTGTTTCAAAACATGTGGATTTCCCATTCGATTTTTCGATAATTTCATAATTTCTCCCAAACTTCGAGCGTTTCCGTTGCTGTGTCGCATCAACGCAAAATGATTAAATACACCGTTAAACACATCGTTTGGATTGGTGTATGCTACTCGCGTAGCTCCGATATGTGCTACAGCAGCACCTCTTGGAGAAAGCACAGACCATTCGCCTGCCGAAGTTACATTGGGATCATCGTATTTTGCAAAACTGCAAGAAGCCGTGAAAAAAACCATGAATTGGTCGATGTTTCCAAAATTTTGAATATCGGTGATAGTCATAATACTTTCGTCTGCCAGACTAACAGGTCCGCTATGTCCTTGATAATTCAGAATTAATGTCCCGCGTTCGATACGTTGTCTTAACGCCTCTTTTGCATCAGGATAACGCATCCCGCTTGGAGTTGCTTCTTGCGGAAAGGCGTCAAGATAAATTTTTTCGACAGTAATTCCTCTGAAATTAGTGTCATTTTTGAAATAAGCCGAACGTGGATTACTTTCGGGAATAGCTTCGAACGTTTGAACGAAAGGCTCGGTAGCTCCGTCATCAGCCAAATTGGTGACTACATTTCGCCAATCGCCGAAATTGCGGGAATGCGGGGTGGCGTAGGCTATGGTTTTATCGACTAACGCAGTTGCCTGTGCGAGAGTTCGTGCAGGAAAACGACCAATTCCGATTTGTAAACTATCGGTATTTCCGTTTGTTCCGTCTTTCAAAAAACCGAAAAAATCATCGGTTGAAAAACTTTGATTTTCGGTTAATCCCGCCGGAAATTGATAATTCAATACGAAATTGGTGTCTCTTGTTCGATGCCGATAATCGTAAGATGGCGACCCAAAAAGTAAAAGATATTTTGGTAAAACTTCTGAATGCTGCTCTATTGCTTTGTTTCGATAATGTCGCATCATTCGTCGGATTGCCATGGGATCTTGTCGCCCGTACGAAAATTCGTTGAAAACTTCATGGGGTGTAACGACCAAAACATTCAAATTTCGATTGCGATGAAATTCTGCCAAACGCTCGGCTTCACTAAGAAAATCAGGATGAACAACCATCACATATTCCACAGAATCTTTTTCATGTAGATTTTGATTTAGTATGGGTTGAAATTGTGTTATCGAACGAATGTTATTATCTGAAAACGTAATAAATTCGGGTGTTCCAACGAGTGAATCGGAAAATGTAAACGTATTTCCGGAAGTTATGACATCAATTTTTTGAGGTTCCAAAGGATAGGAAATATCCCAAACCTGTGTACTTGAATTTGCTGAACTGATTGTAAATTGACCGACTTCAGAAGTTTGGAAATCTATAAATCTAAATTGTACCGGCGAAGTATTTCCAAGCGAAAGAGATAATTGTCGACGATAATGAACCTCTAAATAATCCAAATGCATCCAACTTGATGAATTGCTTGAAGTCCTTGTATATTCAAGTGATAGGAGAGAAGGAGCGGTGGTGAATTTCCAAATAAAATCGTCAATGATTTCAGTCATCAACACACCACTGCCGGATTTGGTTCTTGTTACAAAATTTTTGGTTTGGTTATTGTTGTTATTCGATGAAATCACAACTCTACCCGTGTCGTTAGCCACAAATCGGGCTCTAAATTCAACAGTAGAATCAATTACAAAACCGGGTAAATTCAAATTTATATCGTGCCTTCTTTGGGTTTGATCCATTTTTTCGCCATACCATTCTTGACTTGACTGAAACGGATTTATATCATCTTTTTCGTGTCGAAAATAATCTTTGAAATGCGTAATAAAAACCGTTGGATTTGCTCTATTGGGCTTATTTTTCAAGCGTTTTCGTTCTCCTTCTTTGTCAAAATCCGTTGTGAAAAAATACGACATGACATCTGTGAAAACATTGGTTTGATGAATGTATTTTTTTTGTGATGCGTTCCAATTCCCTTGATCCGGCGATTGTCCGTAGAACAAGATATAATCACCGGGACCGAATTCTCCGCTCGAAATCGGTACGTTGTTGGCATTGCATATAAGGATAGCAATTTCTTGCAGGTCAAATGTTTCATTGGCGATATTTTCCAATGGAATTGCACCGTTTGGACCACCAAACAAAGCGATTTGCGATACGGAAACAGGAGTTTCCAAAACCTTGCTGTTAACCAAATCTTGATAGCGGATTCTGTAAATACCATTTTGAGAAATAGAAATACGATGCCACGAACCCTTTGACAACACGTTGGATTGAGCATTTCCGTCTTGCAGTCCAAACCAAACTACAATCAAAAAAAAGATGATATGTTTAACGTAAGACATAATATCTTACAAAGATACGAAAAAAAAATGATATTGCCAAACAAAAAAAAACGAAATGCACAGCATTTCGTTTTTTTTTGTTTTACTGATATAAGGTAGGAATCGTCGCCGAACGAGGATTGTTTGGGTTTGATTTAATAAAGTTGATGGGGTCTATTTTATTTGAATTTTAGTGTTTTTTGTCGGAAATTTATCGGAAATATCGGAAATCAATCGGAAATTTATCGGAAATAAAATTTCGTTGACTTGTATTCTCCTTGCTTTACAAGTAGTTTTTTATCAACTAAATCTGTTAAATCTGTTCTTGCTGTTCTATCGGTAACATTGAACTTTTCAGCATATTCCGAAGAAGTTACTTCGCCTTTTGACTTGTAAAACAGAATAGCATCAATTTGTCGTTGATTCAACCCAAGTTTCTGCAAATTTTCTTTGGTTAAATTATTTTTGAACAGTGTTACGATAAAACCACCCTCTTTTTCTTTGAGTTCGGGCATTGGCAATCCTGCTTCAAGACAAGAATTGATAATCTTCATAATTCCACTACCCCAAGAATCAATGTATCCACCCAAAAAACACGCTCTTGCAAGTGTTGGATTGCGAGGGTGCGATGAATGTGATTGTGTGAGCTGTGGCAACGTGATGGTTGTCGGCAAACCGCCATCATTCCAAACGAACATTTTACTATCGTACACTCTAATTTGCGTTGGAGCACCCATATAATTGCGATGAATTAGTGCGTTCAAAAGCATTTCACGAAGTGCTGTTTCCGGATATTCGAGAGGCTCTACACGATTGAAGCCTTTGAATGAAATGTTACGTATCAAAAATTTGTAATCAAGCGTGCGTACAATTTGTTCTAAAATTTGAATGATGTTGCCGTCTTCCATTTCTTGAAAACGAATTGTGAAATCGTCATCCTCAAATTTTCCGATTTTGACAAAAGTATTCGGGTAGAATCGTCCCGGATCTTTACCGAACAAAACGATTGCAGCACGTTTGATCTCTCCGTTTTTCGTTAGGCGAAGTTTCTCCAAAAGTTCAAGAGTGGAAAGTCCCTCAATATCGGGCAAACGCCCAATTTCCTTTGCTTTTCGCAAATAAATTTTGATTGTTTCCTCGTCAATATCGTTAAGTGTAGCGTGAGGTTCCACCATATCGTCCCAAGTATGTCCGGTCTTTTTCAACAGAAATTCACTCAAAGCGGCACCTGTCAATTCCATCGTAACACTACCACTTCGATAATAATAACGACCTCGTAACGAAATCGGCACAGGACAAGGCATAACAGTAATCTCAATAACGTATTGACCATCCTCCTCCATAAGATTAACATCGGCAGTAATTCCCATAGAATTTTTGATTTTATTGGGAATATCGTCCATCAATTTTTTATGATCTTTCAAGCCAACAACTTTATTGGCATCATTTCTACCAACGAAAATTTGTCCGCCTTGTGCGTTAGCAAAGCCACACACCTCTTTCAAATGATCATCGTGCCAAGACGATTTGTATTCTATGTTTTGTTTTTCGGACATAACCCCATTGAGATTTTTTGCAAAGATACGAAAAAAAAACGAAATGTTGTGCATTTCGTTTTTTTTTTGTTTACCGATATGGCTTTACTGCCGTTCGACGATGATTTGATGTTTTTCAATTTCGCCCTCATATTCGATATGCAGGAAGTATGTGCCTTCGCGGAGATTTGATGTGTTGAAATTTACAGATGATTTGTCTCTGTTTCCACGACGACGATGTTTGTGTCGGGCTTGACGTTGAACGATGCCCATATTGTCGTAAAGTTTGATGGAGATGTCTAATTCTTTCAGATCAACGGGTTCTTCGTCAAAGGGAATAGCATCGGCAAGTTGTAGTTCGTGGAGAAAATCCACAACAAGTATATCTTTAGTAGGGTTTGGGTAGACAAGCCGCCTGGTAAACCAATCGAGGCAAGGCGGACACTCCGGATCACCCAACCCTACACATTGCCTTTTCACAGGACAAAACCATTGCCAGGGCGGACACGCCGGTCCGTACATTCCATCACCAATATGTACCTGATAAACAGGGCAATTAGCGGTACTTAAAGGATCTATACGATAAGTAGGGTGATATAAAGATACGAATGTCATACAATCGTCCGGAATATTCGGACCGCATTCCTTTGATACAGGATCAAAATACTGACCAAGCGGACACCATCTTTGAACATAGATTCCATCTTTTTGTATGAAGTAAGATGCACATTCGTGGCGATTGGGGAAAGGACCGTGATTATTACATTCTTGATTGCGATATCTAATATCTACCCAGCCACTCGAACCGCAGGCATTGTCTAATTTAACTTGAATATAAGCAAACCCATCAGGATTCCATGACACTATATTTATATCTCGATCTCCTCCCCATGTGTATTCCATTGGAATACTTGTCCCGGGTGCAGTATGTGTAATCACTGTTGCGGTGGTATTGGGTGGAGGCACATTTTGCCAAAATTCGCCGGAAATTCCGCCATCACTAAATACGAAACGCTCACCCTGATAAGTTATGGCATCCTTAAAATTTTTATCGGTACATTTCCAATTGTTGATTGTGCTAATATAGCTGATATTGGGGCGAGTGCCGACAGTAACATATTTGTTTAGCGTTGTAACGACTACTCCTTGCGGAGTTTTAATCGTTGCTGTGATTATTCTTGATTCTGCTGTGCCCTGACTTTGTAGAGGATTTCGTTTTAGTTGGATAATATGCGGTTCTGGTCTATCCACCTCTACAAGAGGGTCGGTTATTGAACCCCAATCTACGGAATAATTCGGCGGTAAACCCTGAACTTCGTAGGTTGCGGTACTGTAGCCACAAATGGCAGAGGGACCGGAAATAGAGAAGGCAATTAAATGATCTCGGATAAATGCAGCAGACGAATTGAAACGCGTATGCAATTCATTTTGGGTCTGTGTAAACATCGAACTAAACGGCGAATTCGCAACATTAGTGCCCAGATTTTGTGTTAATCTCGTATTCCAATCAGGCAAGGCAAGAGCACTTACGGTGGGAATGAAATTGAATGCAGGTTGTTGGACCATGTCTGCCAATTCATCATGAAGCTCCAAACCAATCATATCTAACGAATATTTTCCACCTGGAGCACCATCAATAGGTAACATACTTGCTATACTGCTTACAGTCCTAACACCTACAAGGGGTATAGTCCATATTATGGGCATCCCCAAAAAAGTTCCACGAGTGAATACATGCCCTTGATACACTGTTGAAGCTGGCAAAGCATTAATTTCGATATCCGCTCTAAGATTTCCTGCATTCAAACTTAAATCTTTGCCATTAATAACTTCGCTACTAGAAGGGAAAGTCAAGCTGCCATTATTACTGCCGTTTGAGATAGCAATATTTTTGGTTAGTTGCGGAAAACCCAATGCATCATATTGGTGCAGAAAATCTTTATGGACAGAATCACGTATAGAAAAAAACTGATTAATAGTATAAATAAGCATCTGCTCTGCCGCCGGACTCTCTAAAAGGTAGTTAGCTGCAAGGATTTCCTGCACATCTCCAGTACCAATCACATTGATTATATGCCCTGCAACTACCAAAAGGAGCATATGTCTCACAGCAGCCTGAAAACCTATCGGCACATTGGCACCCTTGTGCGGAGCATCCATCGAAATATATATTCGGGTTTGATGGTCCTCGTTATCAAGTTCCATTTGTCGCAAAGCAATACGAGCCACCAAGCCACCCATGCTGATACCCATCACTACGTTCGGCTCATCACCTACTTTCCACTTATTCACAGAGTCGATTACCTGCCTGAACAATTGTGCATTGCGCCAAATGCAATCTATGCCATTTGCGTAATCCAAATAGATGATGTCGTAGCCGGCAAGATCAAGGTCATCAAGAAGCCTGCCTGGACCATTAGAATAGGGAACATCAATTGTGCCAATATCTGTTAGTTCATGGCTCTCTCTCAAGAAACTTGCTAGGTTGGCATTAAAATTTCCGAGCACCACAACGTTTGGATCAAACCCTTCTGCAACAATTAAAGGTTTTTGGATTTTACCCGATGTGTTATGCGGGGAAAGTCTATACTCAATGGTTCCACCTGAGTGTACTTCGGCAATTGCAGGAATACTATTACGCTGAATAGCACTACCCTTGATCGTTTGTGCTACTACAACGAATGGGAGTAGCATACAGTACAAAAATAACAAATGTTTTTTCATAATTATTTGGTTTTTGTTGTTATTTAATTTCAAATTTAATATCAAAGCGTCCTTCTGTGATATGAACTATTGAATCACCAACATATTCTATTTGATTAGTGTTAAAGCCTCTTGCACATCTTCCTATAAAATTGAACGTTCCGCTTACGATGCGATTAATAGTATCAAATCTTGTAATATTAACGGAACCACATTTTTCATATGCGAATCCAGGACAAGAAAGATGAGTGCCTGATGGAGAGAAATATGCAGTCAAGAAAATACTTCTTCCCTCAAGAGAACCGTCAATTAATAATCTCATCTGCCCATCACCAGTCAAAAGACCAGTATTAATAAAAATGTCTAGTATTTCTGTCTCTCTATTGTAGAGTGTTCTTGATGCTGCAAACATAATAGCATTCGGGTTCATCACAAAAAGTTCTCCATTCACATAACATCCGAAAGTATTTGCACCGGTTTGAGTTTCGGGCGGTAGTGTTTCAAAGAATTCTTCTTTTTGGCATTCTACTGCCAGGCAAAGCGAGGCAACAATGCCGAGTAGTAGGGTTTTTTGGTTTTTTGGTTTCATCGTATATATTTTAAAGTTTTTGCAAAGATACAAAATTTATTTAATTTGATAGGTTAGAAACCTATCGGGATAGACGGACTGAGGTAGAACATCAGCCCAACGGGGGGTT
>Ga0099364_10006659_pt1 | contig 16738 bp, 12 predicted proteins | sample TergutTh196P3_FD_73070 | JGI IMG/M metagenome (GOLD analysis project Ga0099364, IMG submission 73070) | Microcerotermes parvus P3 segment gut microbial communities from Pointe-Noire, Republic of the Congo - Th196 P3 | ecosystem: Host-associated > Arthropoda: Insects > Digestive system > Gut ... | reverse complement strand
AAAAATTTGTTACCTCCGATTTTGTTTTCTATTGGCATTTCCTACGCAAAGACAGTGCCGCTGCGGACTTCTATGTAGGACAGTTTGGAGAAGATCGAAAAATCGACGAGTTACGATCTGTATTTGATATAATTTTTGAATACACCAATGAAGCCTTTGATACAGGAAAAATTGTTCCTGTTGACTACGACATATTGTATTACAATAATTTTTGCTTTTCCGTGATGGTTATTTTGTGGACGGATGACGTTCATGAAAAGTATGCGTGTTCCGAACTTCTTGTCAAGTTTTATCGGCAATGCAAAAGACAGGCACAACTTGACCAAAAACTTCAGGAGGAACAAGGCAGTTTCTATGCCTTGATCAAAGAAGGCGATTTGCCGAAACTGACTCGTTATTTTGTGGAGAATTACACATTGGAGGACATTGTCCGGGCGAACGATGTCCGCAGTACCGCTTACTTTCAGAGATGATTTTGTTGTTTCCTACCGAGGCGGGACGATAGCGTCAACGTGTGCCCTTTACGCCGATGCGGAATAGCAGGAACAAAAATACATTGCAGAATCCATTGCCGACCCAATGGCGAGGTTGTTGCGCAATCGAATCAAGAGCCGCAAGTGTAGCGGAGCGGAACTTGCGGGTAGAACTACCAAAACGCACACCACCCGCAAGTTTCGGCGGAGTACCGCCTACACTTGCGGCTCTTGTAAACATAGATAAGTTTAACTACAAATATCGCCTATTTTAATGCTATCCATGCTCTTTGAAATCACCATATTCCCCGCTCCATCGCAGCCCGATGTTCACGCTCAAACCATCGTCCAGGATGCCGCCGACCTCGGACTCTCCACAAAATGCAAGGTGAAAACCGCACACGGCTATCTCGTCGAAATACGGAATAACGCCGATCTGCAACGGATTGCAAAACTTGCACAGAAACTCCTTGCCGATCCCGTTGCAGAGCGAATTGAAGTAAAACAGGCGGCAGACGGCAGACGGCAGACGGCAGCAGAGGGGGATGCAATTTACGTTTTGCCGAAACCCGGTGTTACTGATTCCGTCGCGGATAATGCCCGAGAACTCTTTGCCGACTTCGGACTCGCCGTCGATGCTCTCCGTACCTTCAAAAAATACTGGATCACCGGTATCGACGATAACGAGACAAAAACGCTCGCATCAAAACTCCTTGCCAACGATGCCATCGAGCAGGTTATCTACGGCAACATTCCCTTCACGACGTTACAAGTCGGTTCGCCTTACGAATTCCATTTCGTTACCGTACCGATTCGCGGGATGAATGACGAACAATTACAAAAGTTAAGCAAAGAGGGACAACTCTATCTTTCGCTGACGGAAATGCAAACGATCCAGTCGGCTTTTGTCAAACTCGACCGCGATCCGACGGACATTGAACTCGAAACGCTCGCCCAAACCTGGAGCGAACACTGCTCGCACAAAACGCTGGCAGGACGGATTCATCACGTCCGCAAAGATGCCGAAGGAAATATCCTGCGTGAGTTTCACTTTGGCAATATGCTCAAAGAGACGATCTTTGCCGCCACGCGGGAACTCTGTCAGACGAATCCAAGAGTGAAGGATTTGTGCGTGAGTGTCTTCGCCGACAATGCCGGTGTGGTAACGTTCGACGACGAGTATAATGTTACGTTTAAGGCTGAAACGCACAATCGTCCTTCGGCATTGGAGCCTTACGGCGGGGCAAACACGGGACTGGGCGGCGTGATCCGCGATACGATGGGAACCGGGATGGGAGCGAAGCCCATTGCGTCCACCGATGTCTTTTGCTTCGCGCCGCCGGATATTGATTCTGCCGAACTGCCTGCCGGTGTGTTGCATCCGCGGCGGATTATCCAGGGAGTCGTTTCCGGTGTGCGGGACTACGGCAATCGGATGGGTATTCCCACGGTCAATGGGGCGGTCTATTTCGACAAGCGGTATCTCGGCAATCCGCTCGTTTTCTGCGGGAGCATCGGCATTATTCCGAAGGACAAGTCATTCAAGGAACCGCAGCCGGGCGATTTGATCGTTGCCTTCGGCGGTCGCACCGGTCGGGATGGCGTTCACGGTGCAACGTTCAGCAGCGGTGAATTAACGCACGAAAGCGAAACGCTCTCCGGCGGTGCGGTGCAAATCGGCAATGCCATTACGGAAAAAATGGTGCTTGACGTGTTGTTGCAAGCGAGAGACAGAAATTTGTACAATGCTGTTACCGATTGCGGAGCGGGCGGATTTTCCAGTGCCGTCGGCGAAATGGGAGAAAAAATCGGTGCCGAAGTGGAACTCGCCAATGCTCCGCTGAAATACGAAGGATTGAGTTACACCGAGATTTGGATTTCCGAAGCGCAAGAGCGGATGGTGTTGGCAATGCCTCCCGAACATTGGGAAGAGTTCAAAAGTCTCTGTGAGTCCGAAGATGTCGAAGCGGTCATTTTAGGAACGTTCCAACCGACGGGAAGACTTGTTCTTAAGTATCATGGTCAACAGGTCGGCGATTTGGATATGCAGTTGTTACACAAAGGTCGTCCGCCGGTGGTGCGGGAAGCGGTGTATCACAACTTACGCAACGAATCAGAGCCGCAACCGGAAGGTTGCGGTATTAGTCGCGACCTTCCGGTCGCGGCTCTGATTAACCATCTCGACGCATTACTCAAGATCCTTTCCTCCCCCAACGTTGCCAGCAAGCACGCTATCATCCGCCAATACGATCACGAAGTTCAAGGAACCAGCGTTGTCAAACCGCTGGTCGGAGCAAACAACGACGGTCCCGGCGATGCGGCGGTGATCCGTCCCCGGTTGGACTCACGGCGGGGACTTGTAATCTCTTGCGGAATGAATCCGATGTACGGCGATCTCGATCCTTACCGAATGGCAGCGTCGGGCATTGACGAGGCGGTACGCAATGCGGTGTGTGTCGGTGCAGATCCGAAGACGATTGCACTGCTCGATAATTTTTGTTGGGGTAACACGGAGCGTCCCGAAACGCTCGGTTCCTTGGTAGAGGCAGCACTTGCTTGTTACGATGTTGCAATGGCTTATGAGATGCCCTTTATCAGCGGTAAGGACAGTCTCAATAACGAGTTCCGACCGGCAGAGGGGGAGCCGATAGCGATTCCGCCGACGCTCTTGATTTCCGCAATGGGACAGATTGATGACGTATCGAAATGCGTAACGATGGACTTGAAAAAGCCGGGTAATGTCTTGTATCAATTAGGGGAAACGAAAAACGAGTTCGGCGGTTCGCATTATAATATGATAAACAATTTAGCCGGTACGCCGGCTCCCAACGACATCGTTCCCGAATTAAACGTTCCCGAAGCAAAACGATTATACGAAACGCTCCACACCGCTATCATGCAGGGTTTGGTGCGCAGCGTTCACGACTTGAGCGAAGGCGGTCTCGCCGTAGCGGTTGCCGAAATGTGCATCGCCGGTGATTGCGGTGCAAAGTTAACCGGCGATTTCGACGTGGTAGCACTGTTCAGCGAGTCGAATAGCCGATTCGTGATCGAAGTCGAACCGGCGAATGTGTCGGCGTTGGAATCACTCTTTGCGGATATACCGCTGCGCAAACTTGGCGAAGTAACTTCGGAAAAGGTGTTGTCGTTTGGCGATGCGTTTTCGGCAGATGTAGGCGAATTGAAAGCCGCTTGGCAGAAACCGTTGGATTGGTAGAGCATAACGTTTCGCCATTTTACGATTATTTCTCCGCTGACTACCCTTGCACACTTCACTTGGAAAGAGTACAATGCACTCGTATTCTTTTACGGGAGATTGCCATGTTTCGCACACTAACGATTGCTTTTCTGCTCGTTGCGTTTCCCTTGTTCACTGCCACTGCCGACGCAATGATGACATCTCATACATTGGAGTCGCCGAACAAGGATTTCAAAATGGTCATCTATAATGGACCGCTGGGCAGCCAAATCAGTTTCGCCGTTTTCTATAAAGGATCACTGATCGCCACTGTATCGCAACCTGTATTTGAAGTTGCCGATGACGATCAACTTCCTGCTACGGCGAGTTTTACACTCAGACATCTCCTAGATGGCAATGAGGGACCCGTTCCGAAACCGTCGAGATTCAAATCGGATATTACTGGCGGGGAAACCAAGTCCGTCCGCAACGTCGAAGGACAGGCAGACTACGACGAGTACATTTTCAAGTACAGCAGACGAAAGGAAGGACGAGAAGCCGGAGCAACCTATAAACCGGAAGACCATGAAGGAATCGTCAACGTCGTCTTTCGGGCATACGACGACGGCATCGCTTATCGCTATGAAATTGCAACAAAAGAGGGGGAAACAATTACGCTCAAAAATGAACTCACCGAGTTTTCCTTCCCGGATAATTATAGAACCCATGGCTTCACGTCCTTTCTGAAGTATGTCGGCGTGGGGCATCCGAGTCCGTTGCAGATGAACATTCCTGATGTCCCGACACTGACCTTTGGAGAGATTTCTCATGAAGGTTTTGCGGCGTTAAGATTTAAGCCGGGGCGTGACTGGGGAGATAAGTCGTACAGCAATTTGTATGACCGTCATGGCAAGATCGACCGCACCGGTAAAGTAACTGCTGTGGCGATGTACCTCGATGGCGACACGGTGATACAGGGAAATGGCAATTTCTATCGCACGCCGTGGCGGTATATGCAAATGGGCTCGCCTGATTCCGAAGGGATGATCGAGAGTTTGCGATGAGTATTTGCGCCGGAGTACCGGCTAAATAAGATTTAAATTTGAAGAAGTAATAACAATGACTCGTGTACTTATTTTTCACGCACCGGGAACGAACTGCGATCACAGGCGGGAAATTTGTCAGGGGGTTCCCTCTTGCAGAAAATGCCAATATTGGGTAACACGGATAATACGGCATGAGCAGGGACGCAATCATTCGTAATAAGTCGCAATGATACGATGGACTTGTCATTATGCTGACCGGCAAGACCGGTAACGGCAAAACACTACTTGCCGACACAGCTCTGTCTCGCTTTATCTCCGTACACATTTGTGTCGGAGTTGTCCACAAGCGGCAGCAATCTTGTTTCCCTTGCGAAAACGAACCTTGACTTGAATTCCTCTATCTTTCAACCGCTCCACAAAACGTTGAACCGCTCTGCCCGAAGGAGAACTGTAATTCAATTCCGGCACTGGATTGAGCGGAATTACGTTCATTATCGCTGTCCTTTTACGAAGCAATTCGGCTAATTGATCTACATGTTCCGGTAGATCATTTAATCCTTCAATCAAAGTGTATTCAAAAGTTACCCGCCGTCCTGTTTTTGAAAAATACACATCTGTTGCCGCTAGAATTTCGGCAATACTCGTATTTCTATTATGCGGAATAAGCCGCGATCGCAACTCATCATTGGGAGCGTGCAGTGAAACTGCCAACTTGTAACTTTTACCGCTTTGAACAACGGACTCGGCAAGTTTGTGAATACCGGCGGGTATTCCAACGGTCGAAATCGTTACTCGGCGGGCACTTATGTCGAGTCCGTCAGTACTCGTTGCGTCATCAAGAGCTGAAAGCAATGCGTCGAGGTTGAGCATTGGTTCGCCGATGCCCATTACGACGATGTGTGTCAACCGTTCCTGAGCGGGCAGGAGTACGTTAAGCCGGAGTAATTGTTCCAGTATTTCCCCTCGCGTCAAATTTCGGACAAAGCCGTCCATTCCGCTGGCACAGAAAGCACATTTCATCGCGCAACCGACCTGGGTACTGACGCAGGCAGTACGATGGCGGCGGTCATTTTGGAGGAGAACACTCTCGATCTGTTTGCCATCTTCCCATTCTAGCAGCAATTTTTGCGAAGAGTCTTCGGATTGCTGCCGAGTCAATTCTTTCCCGCAAAGGACAGTTCCGAACTCTTTGGACAACTGTGCTCGAACGCTCTTCGGCAAATCTGTCATTTCGTCGAAATCCGTTGCTTTTCGGGCAAAAATCCAACGCCGGAGCTGGGCGGCTCGATAGTCGTGAATATGCCAATTATTCACAACTTGGGATAGTTCGGCGGACGTGAGTTCGAGAATTTTTTGGGAAAGCATTGGAGGCTAAAAATTGTCTTACCGTTCATTATACTTGTTCCATAATATCTGTCACTCCCGCGCAAGCGGAAATTTAGATGTAAGGGAACCTCTAATAATACAAAAATTCTTTTGCTCTCCTTGCGCCTTGTAAATTGGACGGGGCTTGCGTCCATTGCGGCTAAAAAGGATTAACCGCAATGGACGCAAAGAGTTGCGCAAAATACACAAAGAGTCAATTCGTTGCGTTTTCGGCACAAAACAACATAAAAATTTGATTGTTAGAGGTTCCCTTAATTGAAATGTAACGTACTACGCTTGCGGTTCGGCGACGCAGTCGCCGCCTCTCCGCCGTTGTTTCAACACCATTCTCGCCAGCCGGGCTTCGTCATAGTCAAGTTGTCCGCCAGACTGCTCCACTACCGGTGTGAGATTCCACGACTTCGCCTGACGAAACCATTCGGCAATCTGTTCCAACCGCTTCGGGGAAATGTCCGGCACGAAAGGAACCTCAAAACCGGCATCGACCAATCGATCTATATGCGCAAGCATCGTACTCTGTTTCAAGTTCCGAATTGCGCCGATTTCGTACAGCGACTTCCCCTCTCGAAGTAATTGCAACGTTTCCAATTCGCTGTTCATCGGCTTATGAAGAGATGAAGGCTGTGCCGCCGGAGTACCGGCTAAATGGTGTCGAGATTCTGTTGCCTTCGATTTTTTCGTCGGCGCAGAACGGATCATTTGAAACGATTTCTGCTTGCGCAACACCTTCCAACCCTCCTCCGTTACCTTCGGAGTCGGACGCCGCGGATCATCGACACTTGCCAATCCTTGAGCAAGCAGCGCGTCGATCAACCGCCGCCAATATACTTTATCGTGTTCTTTTCCGACACCGTAGGTTGGCAGCGTATCGTGATCCCATTGCCGAATCTTTTCCGTGTTCGCTCCGACGAGAATGTCCGCTATATGCGTCGCTCCAAAGCGTCCGCCGGTTCGGTGCATTGCCGACAACGCTTTTTGTGCTTCTATCGTCGCATCAATCCGCTCGACATCGCCGCAGCAAACGTCGCAGCCGTTGCAGTTTTGGTCAGGAAAAGATTCACCGAAATACGCCAGCAAAGCCGAGCGGCGGCAACCGTCATGCTCCGCAAAATGAATCATCTGGTTAAGTTGCGCGTAGGCAATTTCTTTCGCCTGTTCGTCCTCGATCTGTTCGGCAAAGTATTTGAGCGTCATAATGTCTTGCCTTCCGAAAAAGAGCAGACATCTTGCCGGTTCGCCGTCCCGTCCAGAGCGACCCGTTTCCTGATAATACCCTTCGATATTTTTCGGCAAATCGCCATGCACCACGAATCGGACATTCGACTTATCGATGCCCATACCGAAAGCGATGGTCGCCACGATGATCGGACACTCATCACGACGGAAGGCTTCTTGCACTTCGATACGTTCCTTATCCAACATTCCGGCGTGGTACGGTTTTGCATTCAAACCATATGCTTGCAGGTATTGGGCAGTGGCTTCGACGTTCTTGCGAGTGGTTCGATAGATGATGCCGGATTCTCCCCTTCGGTCTTTCAGGAATTCGATTATCTGCCGTTCTACGTTTGTCTTCGGTTGCACGGAGTAAAAGAGGTTCGGTCTATTGAAGGACGCTCTCGTCATGTGCGGGGAGCGTAGTCCGAGTCGTTGTATGATGTCCTGAGCAACTTTCGGCGTTGCTGTGGCGGTAAAAGCGGCGACGGGAATGTTCGGAAACTCCGGTACAATGCGGGAGAGTTCCCGATAATCGGGACGGAAGTCGTGTCCCCATTCCGAGATGCAGTGTGCTTCGTCGATGGCGAAGAAAGCGATGTCAATCGTTTTGAGTCTTTCGATAAAGATGTCGGTATTAAACCGTTCCGGCGAGACGTAGAGCAGGTCGAGTTTCCCGTTGCGTATGGCGGTGCCGATGCTTTCCCGTTCTATTGGAGTAGTCATGCTGTTGAGTGTGCCTGCGTGGAGTCCGTTGGCATTGGCGGCATCGACTTGGTCTTTCATGAGGGAGATGAGTGGACTGACGACGACGCAGACACCTTTTTTGATAGCGGCGGGGAGTTGGTAGCAGAGTGACTTTCCTCCGCCGGTCGGCATGACGGCAAAGGCGTCTCGGTTGTCGAGGATTGCCCGGACGATTTCTTCTTGGTGCGGTCGGAAGGAGCGAAAGCCGAAGATTTCAGACAGGGCGGAGTACATGAACAATAACGTCGAAAGTCAATCACTCCATTATACAGCGCAAAATCGTGTTGGGGATTTTAGGATTTCGCCGGAAACTCATATAGGGTGTGTCAAACTGGGCTAACGATTGCCTTGTCTTTTTTTCAATTGGGATAACATTATCTTTCAAGAATTGTTATTCTTCGTCCAAGTCCTAACACGGAGGTTTCCCATGAAAGAAATCTACATTGTCTGTCCGATGCCGAACGCACTACTTGTCTGAGAGTGTAGCAACTAAGCAGCCTCCCTTTGTTTCAACGTGTTGCAATTTAGCTGGTTACGTCACTTCTCCGTGTAATAGACTTGTTGCATAACACATGTTTTCTATGGTTTCAAAGGGCTAAAGCCCCCTTGTTTATCCCTTTTATTGCCCTGGCAAGGGACTTATCCCCTTGTTCGAGGGGTTACGCAACATGTCTATTGGAGTTCCCTTGGTTCGTCTTGCATAATTTTTTGCTCTTCGAACACACCGAGTCTACGGAACCTCTCGTATCGCTTGCTTACCAGTTGCTCTATCGGAGTCTTTGTTAACTCTTTCAACTGACTCCGCAAATACAGTTTCAACCGCGACGCCGCCAAGTGAGGATCACGATGTGCCCCGCCCACCGGCTCTTCGATAATTTCCTCAATAACACCGAATCCCTGCAAATCTTTCGACCGCATCCGCAGCGCATCCGCCGCTTTGTCTTTGAATTCGTGACTCTTCCACAAAATGCCGGCACAACCCTCTGGACTAATGACCGAATAATAAGAATGTTCCAACATCGCCACACGATCCCCCACACCGATACCGATGGCACCGCCCGACCCGCCTTCGCCGATGATCACACAAACAATCGGAGTGGACAGCAATGACATTTCAAACATCAATTCCGCAATAGTCAAGGCAACGCCCCGCTCCTCCGATGCAATGCCGGGAAACGCACCCGGCGTGTCGATTAGACTGACAATCGGCAGTTTGAACTTCGCCGCCGTCTTCATAAGCCGTAGTGCTTTGCGGTATCCTTCGGGATGGGGACAACCGAAATTGCACAGTTGGCGTTCTTTAAGATTGCGTCCTTTGTGTTGTCCGATGACCATTACTTTGTATTCGTCGAGTTTCGCCCAGCCGGTTCGGATTGCCGGATCATCGCCGAAAAATCGGTCGCCGTGGAGTTCGACGAATTCATCGAAGACGATAGCGATATAATCGAGCGCCTGCGGTCGGTTCGGATGTCGGGCGACCTCGACGGTGTCCCAGGGATTGAGTGACGCATAAATTTCTTTGGTGAGTCGCAGTTTGGTTTTTTGTAGATCGGCGATATTTTCTCGTGCTTCGTCGTCAAGGGTACCGTTTTTCAGAGACTCTATTCGGGCTTCGAGTTCGAAGATAGGTTTTTCAAACGAGAGTCGTTCTATCGGCGGCATATCCTTTTTGCCCTGTTGATAATGTTGCTGTCTAGTTGCAAACCAACAGCATTTTAGCATTTCAAGGGGAAATATCAATGGTAGAAGCTCAAACTTTGTTGGTTGATGGTGTGTAAAAATAAAGTGGGAGCGGCGCAGCGAGCGGGGGGCGTTAGCCCCCCGTTGGGGTACGAAGCGTGTGGGAGTCCAACGAGGGGCTAATGCCCCCCGCTCGCTTTCTCACTCGCTCGCTTGCGCAGTGCTGAAAATACCCACAAATTTTTTACACACCCGTTGGTTGATGCCCTAGCGGGCAAAAAGTGCAGAAGTCAAACGGTTTCACACAGAGCCCTCATATCGCTGCTCTCCATTCCGGAGTGTACAATGATCTCAGGAGAAATTTACACTTCTGTACCATGTAGTAGACGTAACCAGTTGACACTGTTCGACTTATGTGAGGATTAACCACAAAAGGCACAAAAGAGACACGAAGGGAAAAGGGTAAATTATTGACGTGTCGCAGGATAACACGAATCAGCACCGGAAGCAAGAAAACGTCCGCCGAGTCCGAGAACAACGATTGCCGCACCGGAAGCACATACCCAAGAGCCCACGGATAAATCACCTTCCCAGCCTCGAGACAGACTCATCACGCCGAAAATTGCACCAACAATGCCCAGTGCCGTCAGAGCGGCATTGAACGTTTCTAATATACCTTCTTGCGGAACATTATATTGATCGGCAAGGGTGAGGATTTCTTTTTTCTTTGTTAACGTCCTGCGGTTGTTCTGAAATAGATTGCGGTGCAACACTCTCGAGCGGGCTCGGGAACGTTGCCACACTGCCAGCGAATTTTTGATATTTTCAACTTTATTGACGACGGTTTCGAGTGAAACGGGCTCTGTTTCCCGGTGTGGAATGCGTGGAATCTCTGTTTCCAAAGGAGTGGCGGGTGGTCCAGAACCGGAAGCCTGCATACGCAGGGTCAACCTTTGGCGAAGCTGTTTTAGTTCCTCTAGAGGATCGAACGGTTTCGCCGGAAGTCTCTGCTGTCCGGTCAGCATGTCAAAATAAGAGTCCGCCACGTCGGTCGTATCGGCAAAGTGCAGAGCGAGAGTTTAGTTTTTTTGCCCTTTTCAACCTAGTTGACAAAAAATTACCAAGCGTGCACGTATTCGTGTGTGCTAATTTTTGACTGCGCCCCAACCAGCTCTGTTAACTTTTATCGTCAGGGCAGTATAATATGGGGCAGAGATTGTTTCGGATTCAACAGCACAATGGCTTGGGAATACAGCAAAAAGACAATGGAATTGTTCACGGCGGCACTGCAAGGCAAGCCGGGAACGCACATCGGAGAAATTGCCGAACCCGACGGACGAGGAGAACACGGCTCCATAGCCTGCGGTGATGCACTGCTCTTTACGTTCAAAGTCGAACGAAACGAAAGCGATCCGCTGCAAGACAAAATTATCGAAACGAAATATCTGACCTTCGGCTGCACCTCCGCAATCGCCGCGTCGGAAGCTCTCTGCTGTATCATTGAAGACCGGCAGTTGACACCCGTGGAAGCATTGAACATCACGAATCAAGACATCGTCGATTTTCTCGAAGGCTTGCCGGATCAAAAGATTCATTGTTCCGTCATGGGAGCGGAAGCGTTGCAGGCGGCGGTATTCGACTGGGCAAAAAAACGCAATGTGAATTTAATTGCATTGGGAATCGACATTCACACCGAAGAGCAGGAAGAAGGACGTCTCGTCTGCAAGTGTTATACTCTTACGGAACCTTATATCAAAAGGAAAATTAAGGAGTTGAACCTCCGTACTATTCCAGAGATTGCGAGTGCAATCAAGGCGGGAGGAGCGTGTATGTCCTGCCATCATTCGCCGGGCGGATTACAGGATATGCTGAACGAAGTGTGGAGAGTGGATTCAGGAGTCAGGAGTCAGGAGTCGGGAGGCATTGCGTTGCCGATTCTTAACAGTGTGCCGCTCGTTGTCGATTCTATCCCATTGCAGACGGTAGAGCGTGAAACGCAAAATTTATCGCCGTTTCAACTTGCCAAGAAGATTGAAAAATTGCTTAACGAATATGTCAGACCGATGCTGCAAAGGGATGGCGGCGACTTGGAATTGATCGACATAAAAGACATGAAGGTTTACGTGGAACTTCGCGGTGCGTGTGTCGCCTGTGTCGGTGCGGGTCAAACATTGAAAAACCTCGTCGAGCGGGCACTGAAGGAACAAGTTGATGAACGGATTAGCGTCATTCAGGTGTAGGGCTTCCGCCAGAATAAAATATTTTGCGGTCATTGCGTCAGATATGACGCATCGAATTTTTCACAGACACTACCGCAAGCGGCTACGTTTTGGGGGACTTTACTTTTGGGAGAAAAAATGTTACCATGAAGTCCTGCTTTTGTTTTTCTTCTAAAACTATGACGGAATTTTTGCTCTACGGTTCGCTTATCGGCGGTTTACTGATCCTCTTGATTCTCTGCATGCTGATCTTCTTCTATGGACAGCTCTGGTTTCAAGCCTATATGTCCGGTGCGAGAATTCGGATGCTGCACCTCGTCAGTATGAGTCTACTCAAAATCCGGTCTCGAGTGATCGTCCAAGCACAAATTATGGCAAAACAAGCAGGACTGCCCGTTAGCGGTGCAACCGGAATCACCTCCCGACGACTCACCGCACACTATCTCGCCGGAGGGAATGTTCCCAACGTTATCCGCGCCTTGATCGCCGCCCATCGGGCTGCACTGGAACTGAATTTCGACCAAGCCGCCGCGATTGACCTGGCAGGACGAGACGTTCTCGATGCTGTCAGGACTTGCGTCTATCCCAAAGTGATCGTTTGTCCTGATCCCAAAAAATCGGCAACGACGATGTTAAGTGCGATTGCGAAAAACGGTGTCGAACTGAATGTCCGGGCGCAGGTTACAGTCCGCACGAACTTGGAGCGTCTCATCGGCGGAGCGACCGAAGAGACGATTATTGCAAGAGTCGGCGAAGGCATTATCACCGCCATCGGTTCGTCGAACACACATTTTGAGGTGATGGAGAATCCTGACAACATTTCCAAGGCGGTCGTCGAGCGGGGCTTGGACTCTCAGACGGCGTTTCGCATCGTGTCGATAGACATTGCGGACATTGAGGTTGGACAAAACATTGGTGCGAGGCTGCAAGCGGATCAAGCGGAGGCGGACACCCGGGTTGCTCGGGCGAGAGCAGAAGAACGCCGCGCACAGGCTCTGGCACAGGAGCAGGAAATGAAAGCGCGGGTCGCGGAGAATCGGGCTTATGTCATCGAAGCGGAAGCCGCCGTACCGCTTTCCCTCGCCGAAGCCTTCCGAAGAGGAATGAGTACGTAAATTGGCAAGAAAAGGGAGTGCAACAACGGAGTACCCAAAATAGCGTTTCATATCTACTATTAGAGAAGGCAAAATTCCCCGAGGAAAAGTTCCTATTCATGTCCTATACCGAACTCATCAACAAGTTAGAGTCCAACATCGCATTAGCCGTTTTCGGAAAGCGTGCGCTTGTTCGCCGCTGTTTGGTCGCACTCTTTGCGGCGGAACATGTTCTGCTCGAAGACGTGCCGGGAGTAGGAAAAACACTCATTGCCCAGGCGATTGCGAAGAGTATCGACGGAGACTTTCGGCGGATTCAATTCACGCCCGACCTGCTCCCCGCCGACATCACCGGCAGTAGCATTTACGATACTGGTACAAAGGCGTTCCACTTCGTTCGCGGTGCTATTTTTGCCAACATCGTTTTGGCAGACGAAATCAACCGCACCACTCCCCGCACGCAAAGTGCGATGCTGGAGGCAATGAATGAACGGCAAGTTTCGGTCGACGGCACCACTTATGCACTGCCGAATCCTTTCATGGTGATCGCGACGGAAAATCCTATGGAGTTTGAAGGAACGTATCCGCTGCCGGAAAGTCAGCTCGACCGGTTTCTGCTCCGCATTGCAGTCGGCTATCCTGACAGACAAAATGAGGTGAATATATTGAAGACACACCAAACGTCTCGACCGCTCGATGCGTTGCAGCCGGTGTTGACCAGCGGACAGATTGTGGAGATTCAGCAGGCGGTTTCGGCGGTTCGGGTGGACGATTCGATTACGCAGTATATTCTCGACATTGTGGATGCGACTCGGTCGCATGAGGATTTGTTCGTTGGTGTCAGCACTCGTGGAGCGATTGCGTTGAGTCGGGCTGTGCAATCGTTGGCGTTGTTAGAGGGACGTACCTTTGCTGTGCCGGACGACGTAAAATCGCTTGCGGTGCCGGTATTGGCGCATCGGATTGTTCCGAAGTCGATACTGCATAGCAATCAACGGCAGATGGAAGAGTCGATTATCGAGCGGATACTCGAAACGATCGCAGTGCCGGTGGGATAGTGTTATACTGCCGACGGGTAGCAATTGGACGTTTTGCCTTGTGGAATCTTTGTGTCCCTTGTGCTCTTTGTGGTTAACATAAAGGTTCAACCACAAAGAACACGAGGATCCACAAAGAAGAATAACGTCCATTTTCACACCGTTGGCAGTATAGTAAAGTTCTCTTTTTCGTAATGCAGAGGTCGCACGTTCAAATCGTGTCGCCCCGATTGACGTGAAGTCAACAAGGACAAGTAGTTAGGAACGCAAGTTACGGCTAGATTGCGTGATCGTTTGAACCCAAAAACCTCAAAAATTGAGGTTTTTCAGTTGAAAGGAGCGCAATATGTCCAAGAAACCACCTCAAAATCACCCAAAATCCTCAAAGTCCGACAAGACCGAAATTACGACTGCGTCTATCTGAAAGGAAAGAAAATCATTCTCGGACGCACAGGTACACCCGAAGCAGAAGCCGCTTACCGACAACTCCAAATTCGGATACTCACTGATACTACCCTCGATTTCCTCAAACCTGAACAGGTTACAGTCGATACTTTGTGTCTCGGCTACCTCCAATACACCAAAGAACACGATCCAAGCCACTACGCCGGTATGGTACAAGTACAACGTTTAGCAAGTATGCGTCCGAATGAGGTGTACCGAATGAAACCAGGTGAGATAGATACAGAGTACACCACACTCGATGGCGTGGTCATCTGGATGTACACGCTCGGCAGTCATACGTGATGCGATGCGTTTGCGCGGCAACAAGAATAGTATGTCTGCGTCTCAGTATAGTTCGCGGTGTGGTCGCATTGAGCGTCGGTTGACATTGTTATTAGAAGGCATTTGGTCTGACGGAGATGTCTTACGATTATTGAAGCGTTTGCGTCGTCATCGTTCGGAGTTGTTTGTCTTTTTGTATAGTCAGCAACAAAAGATTAGTGATGTTTTCATCATGATTCTGTCAAATTCAGGGTTGAAATGTGTCCATTTCTGGACACGTTAATATCTGACATGACGAATTGTTCGTGGAAAACGTAAACTCCTGTTTTATCGTGGTTTACGGATTCATGCTGTTAAACGTGGATTTTACGTCATTTCCGCATAGGGGGATATATATAACGCAACCAATTCTCCATAACTTCCGGTGTCGTAAACGGTTACGACTTATACATCGCCGAAAGTTCCCTATCGTTGTACACCAAACCATCTCTTTGTCAAGCATGACGTGTCGTCTTTCCGTACAGGGACTTATGGCGAATCGTATTACGAATGATTGTGTCCTTGCTCATGTCGCTATTGTACCATAATATCTCAAATTTGCAAATAGCAAATTTGAAAGGTTATTTATGCGCAAACCCTAAGTCTTGTCAACGGACGGGAGCAAGCGTCCTGTCGTTATGAATCCTGTTGATACCGCTTGCAAATAACCCATCATTAGTGTAACGTGTTGACATGTTGCCATCGTATGTTATTGTTTCCGTTAATCCTAAGGCAGGACGAAAGCCGCCGATTCTGTGTGCCGAAGAACTTTGCACCCATCTCCGACAAAAAGGATTCACAACAGAACTTCTTACCGATCTCGACGAAGTTACCGAAAGAGCAAATGCGCTGCACACGGCTGGCGATCTTCGTGCTTTAGTCGGCGTGGGCGGCGACGGCACCGCCGCCGCCCTTGTCAATCGAACCTTGCCGGGCACACCCGTTACGCTACTCTCCGCTGGAACTGCTAACTTGCTTGCCAAACATTACCGCCTGCCTTTCCAGCCTGCAAAACTCGCCGATATGATAGAGAACGGAATCGTCCGCACCCTCGATGCCGGACTAGCCAGAACAAGCGATGGGGAACGCCTCTTTCTCGTAATGGTGAGCTGCGGATTTGATGCCCATGTGGTCAATGGAGTCCATTTGCGGCGTGAAGAACGGTATCAAAAAGGACATGCAAAGGGAGCGCACATTTCCTATTTTTCTTACACGAAGCCGATTTTAAACTCGCTGTTTCGTTATCGGTTCCCCCAAATGACGGTCGAGTGTCTCGATCAATCGGTACTTGGTGAATCGGCACCGACGTTGTCCGGCATTCGCTGGGCGTTTATTTTCAACATCAACCGCTACGGCTGGGGCTTGCCGTTGGCACCCTTTGCAAGGGAAAACGATGGAATGTTGGATCATGTTCTTTTTCGCGGCAGAACGGTTCTTCACGGAATTCTATACACGGCTTTGGCACAATGTTTTAGTCTACATCGTTTTTTACCGAAAGCAGAGTTGGGACAGCGGACACGTTATCGGATTACCTCGACAGAGTCCGTTCCTTTCCAGTTGGACGGCGATCCAGGCGGCGAGTTGCCCTTAGACGTTGAAATTGTGCCGAACAGGTTTACGTTTCTGGTTCCGCAATGAACAGGAACATTGCAGAAACGCAATATCGTAAATGCAAAAAACATATCTTTGCGCAACTCTTCGCGTACTTTGCGGTTAAATCCTTTTTTCACCGCAAAGAACGCGAAGGATGCGCAAAGAACGCAAGGAATTTGTTTTATTAGAGGTTCCCTTGAAAAAAACCAAAAGGGACTTGACATTCCGCTCCGCACATGGTAGATTGAACGTGCCGTTATGGGTACTTTGTTCGTATTCCTAACAATCAGGCGACTTTTATGACAAAC
>Ga0099364_10006658_pt1 | contig 16740 bp, 16 predicted proteins | sample TergutTh196P3_FD_73070 | JGI IMG/M metagenome (GOLD analysis project Ga0099364, IMG submission 73070) | Microcerotermes parvus P3 segment gut microbial communities from Pointe-Noire, Republic of the Congo - Th196 P3 | ecosystem: Host-associated > Arthropoda: Insects > Digestive system > Gut ... | reverse complement strand
CTCTTCCTGCCGGCTTAACACTGGATGCCGTAACCGGCGTTATCTCAGGCACACCCAGTGCAGCTGGTGTGTATACCTTTGATGTTGATGCAACCAACACGCTTGGCAGCGATACAGCAACACTTACTATTACTGTTTACCCAAGCAGCGCAACTGCCACCCCTGTCATTACAACCACTTCTTTGAATGACGGTATTGTCGGCACAGCCTACAGTGACACTCTTGCAGCCACCGGCGGTGGAATTATCTGGAGCATTTCAAGCGGCACTCTTCCTGCCGGCTTAACACTGGATGCCGTAACCGGCGTTATCTCAGGCACACCCAGTGCAGCTGGTGTGTATACCTTTGATGTTGATGCAACCAACACGCTTGGCAGCGATACAGCAACACTTACAATTACTGTTTATCCAAGCGGTGCAACTGCCATCCCTGTCATTACGACAACTGTTTTGGTTAACGGTACTGTCGGTACAGCCTACAGCGGCACTCTTGCAGCCACCGGCGGCGGAATCATATGGACAATTTCAAGCGGCACTCTTCCTGCCGGCTTGACACTTGATGCCGTAACCGGTGTTATCTCAGGCACACCCACCACAGCCGGTGTGTATACCTTTGATGTTGCCGCAACCAATACGCTTGGCAGCGATACAGCAACATTCTCTATTACTGTTTACCCAAGCGGTGCAACTGCCACCCCTGTCATTACAACCACTTCTTTGAATGACGGTATTGTCGGCACAGCCTACAGCGACACTCTTGCAGCCACCGGCGGCGGAATTATCTGGAGCATTTCAAGCGGCACTCTTCCTGCCGGCTTGACACTGGATGCCGTAACCGGCGTTATCTCAGGCACACCCACCACAGCCGGTGTGTATACCTTTGATGTTGCCGCAACCAATACGCTCGGCAGCGATACAAAAACACTCTCTATTACTGTTTACCCAAGCGGCGCGACTGCACCTCCTGTCATCACAACAACTTCTTTGAATGACGGTATTGTCAGCACAGCCTACAGCGACACTCTTGCAGCCACCGGCGGCGGAATTATCTGGACAATTTCAAACGGCACTCTTCCTGCCGGCTTGACACTGGATGCCGTAACCGGCGTTATCTCAGGCACACCCACCACAGCCGGTGTGTATACCTTTGATGTTGCCGCAACCAACACGCTTGGCAGCGATACAGCAACACTTATCATTACTGTTTACCCAAGCGGTGCAACTGCTACCCCTGTCATTACAACAACCGTTCTTCCAAACGGTACAGTTGGAGTGGCATACAGCCAAACTCTTGCAGCCACCGGCGGCGGAATCATATGGACAATTTCAAGCGGTGCTCTTCCTGCCGGCTTGACACTTGATGCCGTAACCGGCGTTATCTCAGGCACACCCACCACAGCTGGTGTGTACACCTTTGATATTGACGCAAGCAACACGTTTGGCAGTGATACATTTGGATTTACGATCACCATTAATACGACTTCGGGTGGTTCCGGCTTTGGCAATGCCACCCTTGGTTCTCAAAATGGCGGCGGTGCAATGCCTGACCCGCAACCTGACCCGCAGCCTGAACCACAGCCTGATGATATTCGTGTCAACGATAGCAATGCCTCCAACAACAGCAAAATAGATGATACGCCTCAAAAAGCAAGCTGGGTAACATCTTTCGGAGTGGTTTTGCTCATTGTCCTCGGTATCATCATGTTTATGTATCGAAGAAAATATGGCGATCGGGCCTTCAATGAAAAATGATAATGGGCGAAGAAGATGATTTCTTCTTCTCTCATTTTAAAAAAAGACCATGACGGGAATAACCAAACGAGCAACACCATAGTTTGGATTATTCCTCTCATGATCTATTCAATAAAAACAAAAACGATGATGGGTGAAGAAATGATGTCTTCTTCTCCCATTTTTGAAAAAGGTCATCGTTGGAATAACCAAACGAGCAACACCATAGTTTGGCTTATTCCTCTTATGACCCATTCAATGAAAAACGATGATGGATGAAGGAAATAATCTCGCCTTCATTTATTTTTGAAAGGTGAGATCATGACAGGAATAACCAAACTAAACACACCACATGGTTATTCCCCTCATGATCTTATCTTCAAAATAGGATATTTTTATCTTTATTATTTAAAGAGGTCATGACGGGAGTAACCAAATTAGAGCACACACATTCGTTTGGTTATTCCCCTCATGATCTTTGTAATACATTCATTATAGTCAGTTTATCATTATACAATAAGAGGTTTCCAAGATGCCGATATGCAAAAACTGCAATTCCCGCGGTGCCGTTAAAAACGGTATCGTTCGAGGAAAACAGCGATATAAATGCAAAATGTGCGCGTATAATTTTGTAGAAGATGACCAACAGGCAAATAATACAATTGCCGCTAAAAAAGATGTACATGTCGTTTTACATCCGCTTGACAATGACTCAGTCAACACATTGGCTAAAGCGTTTGATATTTTGCCGCCACTCGTGCCCAAACCGGAAGCTTCCGATGAGATCAAGGAGATGACATTCGACGAAATTTGGCATTTTATTGATTTAAAAAAAGAAAATTATGCCTCATCAAAGCCGTTGATCGTTGTACATGGCGAACTGTAGAAAGGATGTTTGACAACCGTGATTCTGCAACCTTCAAAAGACTGAGGGACATCAAAATTATGATTCTTTTTTCGATTTTCCCATTTTTAAAAAGGATTGAATTTCTTCAACAACCAAGTCATACAATTGCAAAATCATATCTGCAAGTTCCGGCAGCAATTTTAATGTGATGTAAGACAAGACAACGAGGGCAACCCCCGATCCGATTTTTGCGATATAGTGATGTGCAATTTCAAAACTGTTTGCACCAAACCACATGTCGCCGTAAGCGACCACAACAAACACATTTCGGAGCAAATTTAAAATGTAAATGGCGGGAACAGTGAATACAAGCGCTAAAACCTTTCTGTTTATTTTATCGGAGCGTGCCGCCAAGACAAGTCCGATAAAGAGCGTGATACTTTCAATGGCGGTGCATGCTAAAATAATCGTCACATGAGCGTTTTTATAAATGATTTCGTCATATGCCTGATGAAATGCAGCATATCCAAGCATATTCAGCAAAAACGTTGTCTGCACTGCCACGGTTTCAATTAAGAAATGATTCAAAGGCTCAACGACTTTAAACGGCAGATAAATCAGACAAACAATCACAATAAGCTTTGTCAAATCAAAAAAAATGTTCATCTTTTTTTCGACTTTTTTGAAATCATGATGTTTTGACGGATTGCGGATTGAATTTCTGTAAGATCTGGATGCAAATATAACAAGCAGCAAACAAAACAATACAAGAAGAGTGATGAGGACAATATTCACATAATCCCCGATTTCATAATAATGCGGGATTAATGTGATCCAATAAAATCCAAACAATATCCATGCGGCACCGCACATAATTTCAGCGATTTTATTTTTCTTTCGAATGATTAAACTGACAAGCATTAACGCAATCGAAAGCCACAGTAATTCCAACACAATTTGTTCCCCGTCTTTTAGCTAGATTTAGCTGTCTTTTTCTATGATTTTATTTTTCAGTCCGGTCCTTATTTTCCTGAATATTATTTTAGGTTGTCCTGCTTCTTTTTCATCTTTTGAGTTTTTGATTTTGAGTTTAAGATGATTCATTCATACTTTCTCAAAATCTCTTCAAAAGTGTCAGCAACGAAGTTCAAATTCTCTTTTCCAACGCCATATGTGCTGATTTTGAAATTTTTGGTCAGCCCCGGTTTAATGCCGTGGATTTTCTTTTCCTTCAATTCATTGTAAAGGAAGAATCGCCCGTTCTTTGTTTTTTCTGAAATTTTAAAGAATCCCGGCGCTTCAAAAAACATCAAATCATGCTGATGCGGATTTTGACCAAACAATTTGAACTCTCCCGTATCTTCCAGTCGTTTGATAAACTTTTGAGCCAAATCCACTTCTTTTGCCCATTCATCCGGCTGAGAGCGGCGGTAGACTTCCGGAAATGACGCAATTAATGTCATAATCGGCGCGCCTCGGGAAGTACAGCCGATAAGTGCCACTTCTTTATTTTTATTGTACTGCGATTTTTTAAACAGTTCCGCTGCCCGCTCTTCATCACTCACACCCAAAACACCGATCGGACCGCAAGCCGACATGGATTTATGACCGCTGCCGACAACGTAGTCAACGCCCATTTTTTTGACATTGATCGGCATTCTTCCGACAGCGTAAGCACCATTAAGAAGGACCGGAATCTCATATTCATGAGAAATTTGAGCAATCTTTTTCACATCGGCCAGATTTCCGTAATTGCCGTCAGGATATGTCAGCATTGTCAAAAGCGGTTTTTTCCCTTTTTGCTGAATGCCGGCTTCTATGGCTTCCTTAAAATCTTCCGGCTCAATTTGTTTTTCCGGCTTTTTTGTAAAAACAACATCAAGTCCGGCACATTCGGCAGCCACTTTACTGGAATAGTGTGCCCAAGCATCCATCACCACATAATTCTCGCCTTCGGCTTCTTTTGCCAAGTGATTCATGACCGCAAATTTAGATTCACGCGCACCGTTCATCACACGCGCTTCACTGACGCCCAAAAATTCAGGCAAAGCTTTGTGAACAAATTCTTCTATCGGCGGCTTTTTAATCATGTCCAAAACGCCGTTACAATAATCACAAACGGAATACCCATCACCCCATTCCAAAAGCGCCTCTCGGGCGGCTTGTGTTAATTTTCCTGCGGTTTGAAGCGGATCAATGTTGATAAAATCACGTACATCGCGCTTGATGTGTTGAAACATTTGTAGAGAATTGCTGTTTAGAGGCATATGAATTACTTCTTGAAGGTTTTTGGAAAAATTTTGTTACAAAAAAAATGTTGTCCAAATTTGTTTGTACAAATTTGGCCGTAAAATATGGCTGCAAAAATTAAACAAAAAAGAATCAAAGTATTGATTTATTTTTGTCGGGCAGCTTTCGCAAACGCATCAGAAAAATCATCACACATTTTAACAATTTTGTCGGTGACATCTTTTAAAATGGCAAGCGGCTTTTCGCCCGGCATTGTTTTCATGTAGAGAACCGGCTGTCTTTCAACGGAGTTTGATAATCTTTTGACATCATAAAAAGCGGTTTCAACACGCGGATCTTCAATAAGGGCGGCTTTGATAATATTCATGAGGGTGTGTGTTTCCCCTTTGACGAGAATTTCCATTTCGTCTTTTCCCTGTGATAATATTGTAATTTCCATAATCATTTCTCATTTAGGTTATTTGAATCGAATCATTGTATCTTTATATTGAGCTGGCAATGCCTTTGCCGTATCCCTCAGCCAATTTGCGGTGTTCTCTGTTGCCGCAGTGGGGACATATTAAAATGTTTTCATTTCTGACCAAATTGGTTTTACATTTGGTACAGTAGGCTTTGAGGACACCCAGATGACTGTCAACGGTGGATAAACCGATTTTGCTGCTGTCAATAACTTTGGCACGGACAATATCATTAATACAAAACTCATCTGAAACAGTTTTTGCATATCCGTCTTTAATGTTGGAAATATAAATTTCAGCGTTGCCGTTATTGACAATTTCTTCATCAAGGCTTTTTTCGGCGGCGACAATTTCAACACGGGCATTGGATTCACGGATATCTGTGATGGAGGCGATGACAATGTCACCTTCAGTAATGACGTTGGGTGTTTTTGCTTTTGGAATCACTGTGATAATGCGGTGCTCATTATTGGTGCCGACGACACCCGGAACAGTTGCGCGGATGGTTCCGTCATCATTGATGGTTCCAAAACCGGGTTTGTATTCTTCGATGACACCGACGGCTTCTCCCGGAAAAACGAATTGTTTTGTCTTTTCAAAGACCATTTTTTCAGGACGCTTTTTCTTTTCAAATTTTTTACCGCCTTTTACATCACGGCGATCTTTTCCGAATTTGCCGCTGCGGTCACGTTTTTCAAATTTGCCGCTGCCTTCTTTGCGGCCGTTTTCAAATTCTGTATGAGCCGGGAATCTGTCTTCACGAAAAGCAGGTCTTCCGTCACGCGTTCTTTCTTCACGAAAAGCGGGTCTTTCCTCGCGTGTTCTTTCTTCACGAAAAGCGGGTCTTTCCTCGCGCGTTCTTTCTTCACGAAAAGCGGGTCTTTCCTCGCGTGTTCTTTCTTCACGAAAAGCAGGTCTTTCCTCGCGTGTTCTTTCTTCACGAAAAGCGGGTCTTTCCTCGCGTGTTCTTTCTTCGCGCGGCGGCAATTCTTTTTTAATGTGTTTTTCAATATCGGGATTTACGGTAATTTCCGGTCTGGGCTTTCTTGGAATTTTTGAAGCCCTTTCAGTTACAGCAACCGATTCATGTTTTACTTCAACTTCCACAGTCTGCTCCGGCATATCTCTTTGTTCTTCTGCTTTGGCAGAAACATCTTTTAATTTTCTACGAATCGGTTTTTTCTGAACTCTGCTCATAGATGGATTCCTTCTGAATTGGTTATTGTGATTTTAAAAATATTACATATTTGCCGCGTCTTATTTTTTAATTCATTTCGGCGGATTTGATTTTCTTATCGACTTATGTGATAGACATTAAACATTGATAAAAATAACTGCAAAGTATAAAACATTACATAAACTGTATTAATTGCAGTAACTAAATAATGATAATTAAGACCTGCTGTCCGATGACGTGTCAATTCGGTAAATTTCAACTTGAATTGTTTGGCTTTCCTTTTTATGAAAGTCAAAAGTTTTTCGAATCGGAAAGTCCGTGATGAAGCAATTTGTTATAACGGCAGGTTTTATAAATTTTTCTATAAAATCATAGCTTCCTTTGTTGTGGATGGAATAAATAATCCTCCCCGCATCACAAGCCGCTTTTAAAAAAGGGCGATCGTTCCCCTTTTCCTGCGCCCCAAACGGCGGGTTCATCAAAACAACATCGGCGATTTCCAATTCATTGGACGCAATTTTATCCGAAATTGCCGAAATATCCGCTTGAACAAATTCAATCGACAAATCCTCTTCCATTCGCTTTTTATTTTGATCCGCACAATTTATTGCGGTTTGATCAATATCAAAGCCGATCACTTTTTTTGCACCCAAAAGCGCCGCGCCGATTGATAAAATTCCCGTTCCACAGCCGAAATCATAAATGGTTTTGTTTTCAATGTCGCCGCTCATATAAGCCAAATGCAAAAAAGGGGCGGCCACAACAGCCGGCGTTTTGTATTGTTCATAGGCAGCATCAGGCGTTTCAAATCCTTCGATTTTTTCAAGCACCATTTCAAGCTTTTTATTTTTCATATTGATCGCTTTTTATTCGTCTTGTCCGCCTTCCAATATCTCATCCATGACCCAATCTTCCCAATCTCTTTCACCAATCACGATTTCAAATTCCTGCGGCGTTAAAACCGGTGCCGGAAATAATCCTGAATCGTCAATGGAAAGCCGCGGACATGCGGTATTGATAAAAGCGTCGGCTTTAAAAGAAAGCATTTGATCAGGCGTTACCAAATCCATAAACAGCAAATACGCGTTTTTTCCGTGTGCTTCAGCTTTTTCTTTAAGAGATTGCGCCAATTTTTTTCGATACTGCCCGTTCTTAACAGAGATCAATATTCCAAAAGTTTCGGCATCGGAAGAGATGCCGATGACGGCGCTGCGTTGCATTAAAAATTGCCGGTTATTTAACTCAAAGGCTTCCGACGTGAACGGATCAGCGCAGACAACACGTTTTTTTGAAGAAATAGCGATGCCGATCGGATGGAATCTGCCGCTGCCGATATATAAAAATACATCGCAATTTTTGGCATCCTCTGAATGTGCGGCTGAAAAATTGCATCCGAGAATTTGTCCGGGGTATGCCAATCTTTTATCGCCTGCGGCAGTGGTCACTTTTTTTCCGGCTTTTTCAAGTTCCGCTTTGGCTTTTTCCAATTGATGAACATGCTGGACGGTTGTTAAAAGTCCGACAGACGACTCCGTTAAAAGCGGCAAAGCGGCTTTGACGGCATTTAAAACGTCCGCTTTGGAACGCGTTTCAATAAAACAGACTTTATTTTCAACAAGCTCTTGATTTAAAGGGGCGTGCCCGAAATGAAAAAGAATGTCGACATACTCGATCAGCTTCGTATCCAAGTCGCAGGCACCAAAGCACGGATCGGCAGAAATATATACCTCTGCGCCGGTCATTTCTTTGATTTGAGATGCAATGCGAAAGCCATGTTTTTTGAGTCCCTCAGGAAACTGGAGGCCGACAACAACAGTTTTTTTTTGGCTTTCCAAGTCTTTGATTTTTTCAAAAATGGTGTCGATTTCAAAATCATAGGATTCTGAAACGGATTTTGAAACGTCGGCTTCTAAATTCAAAAGTCGGTTCATTCGACCCCTCCGACAACCACGACGCCCTTTTCTGTAACCTCGATTTCCGTCAAAACAACAACATCAATATTCGTTTCTTTTTTGATCAATTCTTTCCCGCTGCCGCGTCCGATAACACAAAAAACGCCCGTGACAACAATGCCGGCTTTGACGATTTCTTTGAGAAGAGACAGAAGCGTCCCTCCTTCACTGATGACGTCATCCACGATGAGTATGCGGTCACCCCTTTTCAGTCCATTGACATATATTTTGCCGCCGGAATAACCCGTTTTTTGTGTCAGCTCTATTTCATCGGGAAGCCCGTATTTTCTTTTTCGAACAAGTGTCACCGGAATACCTGTTTTTAATGAAAGAGTTGTTGCAATCGGAATGCCCATCGCTTCAATCGTGACGATCCGATCCGCTTTTAAATCCGCAGCTTTCATAATATAATCCGCAATTTCTTCCAGAACCGCCGGATCGGTTTTTGGAATGCCGTCCGATATCGGATGAATAAAATAGTTGTAAATTTTTCCTTCGGATTCTTTTTGAATCACCGGTGCTTCTTCAAGTGATTTTTTTAATTTCTCAAGCATGATTTCACTTCTCCGGTTTCTCTAAAAAGGATTGGGGTATTGGATGGGATATAGGATGGAATATAAGATAAAAGGCTGCTTAGGGTCTATAAGCAGCCGCTTCTTTAAATCTTTGGATTAAAAACGCATTGTCAAAGGATGTTAAGAACCAGCCGGCTTTTGGTCCAGAATTTTGTCCCAAAAGTGCGGTGTAAATCGCGGCAAAGAAATTTTTCGGATCAATTTCAGCCGCCGAAATGTCGCCGCCTGCGTATTTTTCCATGTTTTGGCGAATCGGGGTTTCTGCCGTTTTTGTTTCATAAACAATGCGCTGTACATCTTCCGGTGTCAACTCCTTTCCGGCGGCTTGAAGTTCGTCGGCAAAAGCGTTTAAGAACGCACGCTGGGTGCTTGTAAGCGAAGCACACTGAATCGGAACGGTTTCTTTAACACCGAATTTTGCAAAGACGGGTGCGTATTTTTCAAGCCATATGCCGACATTATGTGCCATGCTGTTGATGATTTCCTCATCTTCGTCAAAACCGGAACGCTTGGCAATCGCATCAATCTTTGTTAAATCGCCGCCGGCGACTTGGTAAATGGTGACCATTTGTTTAAACGGAATCTTGGATTGGCGCACATTTTTGGATTGAGACAGCTCAACGATTCTCTTTTCAAAAGATGTCGGGTCTTCCTTGTCGCGCAGACGCTCGTATTCGTCCACCAAGTTAAGCAAAGCCTGCCCCGGATCAAATTTAATATGCTTCTCGGGACGGGTTTTCATAATCAGATAGCGAAGTGCTTCGGGCGGCACCACATCCAGCATTTCTGAAATCGAGACGACAACGCCTGAGGAGGAGGACATTGCCCCTTGTTCGCCAAGCATGATCCATTCATAAACGATCGGAAGCGGAGGTTCTGCGTTGAATACTTCACGTACAATGCGTATTCCCGAATCATAAGATCCGCCGCTGGATCCGTGGTCTTTGCCAAACGGCTCTGCCGTCACGCCAAAAATCATCCATTTGGCGGGCCACTCGACGCGCCACGTCAATTTGCCGCCGCCGCTCATTGAGACTTTTCCCGACGCGCCGCAAGAACAGGTGTAGTTGACCGTTTCTTCGGTTTCGTCAAATCCGGTGACTTTGGCGGTGTTAATTTTTTTACAGCTTTCACAAATCGGATTAAACGGACTCCAATCCTCTTGAACTTCTTTTCCCGACACCTCTTTTAAGATTTCAGCGAGCTTGTCTCTGTTTTTTAAAGCGATTTTAATCGCTTTTACAAAAACGCCTTGTTTGTACAATTCATCTGTTCTCATCACTCTTGAAGTGATGCCAAGCGTTTCCATGGATTTTAAAAACGGTTCTAAAAAGTGTTCTGAGTAACTTTTATGTTGCCCGCAAGGACACGGAATTTCTGAAATCGGTCTGCCGACGTGCTCGGCATAAGCTTCTTCTGTTAAGAACGGGTAAACTTTTCGAAGCGGATCATAATTGTCGGCAATGTAGAAGAAGTCAGGTTCTTCGCCTTTATCCTTTAAGGCACAATAGACAGCATCTGCTGTCAAAACTTCTCTCATGTTTCCAATATGAATGTGACCGGAAGGCGTAATGCCGGTCGAAATCAGATTCTTCTTATTTTTTGCCATCGCCTCTTCTGCGACGACATCTGCCCAATGGGTAATTTCTGTCATTGTCATTCTCGCAAATATTTTTGAAATGGTTGCCTTAATCCTTCTTTTTTATTAAATCTTTCTCATCTTTTGAGACTTTTTCATCTTTAGATATTTCTCATCTTTGTTTTAGATATTTCTCATCTTTGTTTTAGATCTTTCTCATCTTTGTTTTAGACATCTTCAAAAGAATAATTCGTTAAGCATTCCGACATGGCTTTATTTGACAGCCGAATCAGTTTTTCGTCATCTCTCTCCGTCGGCTCATTGCCGCAGGCTAAGGAAATAAATTCGGTCAGATCATAAATCGGAAGCCCGGTTGCGGCTCGCTTGCCGCTTTCGTCCTTTTCCCCGCGTCCGCCTTCAATGATATTTTTCATACAGCCGCCGCAGTTTGTAATAATAATGTCGCTGCCTTTTCTTTTGGCGATTTCGTGAACTTTTTTAGCCTGATCTAATGATTTTTGGGGAAAAGAAATACGAACTCCGCCTCCAAAACCGCAGCAGATTGAATTTTCCGGCGTCGGATTGACCAATTCCACATTCGGAATCGATTCAATCGCATGTCTTGGTTCTTTGTAAATGCCAAGGGTTCGTGTCAGGTGGCACGGGTCTTGATAATATATTTTTATTTTTTCATTTTTTAAATTCTTGCCGTTTCCAAAAATGTGTTTTCTCATGTCTTCTTTGAATTTCAATTTTCCTTCATCAATCAATTTGGCAAAAAACTCGGAGGATTGAAGAACGTCAAAACCCAACTCCCCAAATTCTTTGGGGTAAATAAATTTAAATGCACGGTAGCACCCGGGACAGGTCGTAATCAATGTTTTTGAACCGCGCGCTTTAATTTCATCAATATTCTTTTGCCCGATTTTCTGAAGCGGCTCGGTGTTTCCTGCCCCGTATGATATTGATCCGCAGCAGTAATCTACACCGCTCATCACCGAATAATCCACGCCGGCGGAATTTAAAACACGAACCGTAGCTTTTCCGATCACTTTGTTCATGCAGGATGCGGCACATCCCGGAAAATAAAGAATCTCGCTTCGGCGCCCCTCTCTTTCAAAAACAACAGGCTCTTCCCATTCGCCGATTTTTCGATACATATTGTTGTTTGAAAACGGATCTACAAGACTTTGTTCTTTCGTCGGTCCGTGTTCTTTTGTTTTCTTTTCACGCGCCAGGGAGATGAGTTTTCGGATTCCCAAATCTTCAGGGCAGGTTTTTGTACAAACATTACATGTAAAGCAGAGGCGAATATCGTATTCCGGTTTTAAGGCTGTTTTTTCGGTTTCCTTTTCGATTTCCTTTTCTTTTTCATTTTTTGGGTCATTCGTCTTCAAATGAGCACAAAGGATAGGAATGATATTTTTATCGTTGTAACTGGGACAAACACTGACACATAAACCACATAATGAGCATCTGTCTGTGTATTCTTGAATTAAATCCATAATTTGAAACCTTTTTTCATCTTTCGTTTTTCTTACTTATTTCCTTACTTTTCCACTGTGGTCTTAAACAATAGCATATTGCGATACATAAAGTTATAGCCACCGCTTTTTTTATCAAGACATCAAATAGAATAGTGATTGTTTGTATCCTTCAATATTGACTTTGCTTAATAAATCAATTGGTTTATTTCTGAATTTCAACATTTATTTTCTATAATTTTCATTCTATCACTTTTGATTTTCTTTAAAAATATTTATCTGCTTTCCCTTTTTCTTTCAAAAGAGGTTATGATTCAAGATTGATTCAAGATTGATTTAAAAATCAATGGCAAGAGACATGGTTAAAAATAACAATACAACTGTTTTGCAATATCTCTTTTCCCAAAAAACGAATGGAAAAACGAAAAAATGAAAAAAAGGAGAATCGTTTACGGAAATGAAAAAAATCGGGTTGATAAAAACGTATAGGTGGGAGTGTATAGAGTTATGAACATTAGAAAAGAAGAAGAAAATCAAAATCAAAAAACGATGCATAAGGAAGAAGGGGATATTCAAATGGAAGAAATTAACGAAAAAAAGAAAGTAGAGCGAGATGCTAAATTTTATTGCCAGTTAAAATAGGTCGGCGATTTAGGATTCCAAAACGAAGACAATAGAGAGAAAAGTTTAGCTCGGCAATCTTATACAATTCTAACGATAATATCAATTTGCTCATTGATAGCGTTATATGTTCTTCAATCAGATATCTTTTTGTTGAATAACTGTCGTTTGATTCTTCTCCTCGGTTCCGCCGGTGTATGTTTATTGCTTTGTCTTTACTGTGTTGCTCAGACACAACACACCGCTTTTCAACAATTTGATGCGGGGACGATACACGAAACAGATAAAGAATACACAAATGCTTTGAAAGAAGGAATTCCTCTTGAAGAGTTATACCTTGCGAATTTAGATCAGATTCATATATTGAGAAGACAAAAAAATGATAGAAGAGATAGATATATATTCGGAGCACACATATTACTTCTTATATCTCTATGTCTGGTTGCTCTTTTAGGCACACTTTATATTCTTTAGGATTTGTCTTTGGCAGCATAATTAATACATTGGAGGGAATTGTATGAAAAAAGCTCAAAAAACTGAGGAAGTTGTTGATTCTAAATCAAAAACCGATAGCAGCAGGGAAACTACAATTGATTATACACGAAGAAGCCCGAGTGCAACGGTATTTAGTCCACTTACCGGAAGAAAAAGAATCAATTAAAATCATTTCTATATTTTTTTAAGTTGGAACCGTTTTATCAACCGCCTTTTGGCGACTGCCCATATAAGCGATTGATTCGTATTTTGCGTTTGAAAAATGATCTATTTTCATTCTTTTGGCATAACTTACATTTCATAGGATTGTATTTTTGAATAATTTGTTTGCCAACAGACAGTTTCAACGCTTCAATCAGCACTCTGTTTACTTTTGAATAAACTCTTTAAGTCCAAAGTATCATTTAAAATGTTTGCGTTTGGAAAAATAAATATAGTCTTAAATTTTAAAACTGAACAACTCATTTTTTTGGTGAACAAAAATGTCCGGTAATACTTTTGGAAAACTGTTTCAAGTCACAACGTGGGGAGAATCTCACGGCAAAGCCGTAGGCGTCGTTATTGACGGCGCTCTTCCAAATGTCTTGCTGTCTGAGGCGGATATTCAAAAAGAACTGGATCGCCGAAAGCCCGGTCAAAATGCTGTTTCATCTTCCCGCCTTGAATCGGATACGGTTGAAATTCTCTCAGGCGTTTTTGAAGGCAAAACAACGGGAACGCCGATCAGTTTAATTGTGCGCAACGCGGATCACGATTCTTCCGCTTACGATGCGATTTGTGATACGCCACGTCCGGGACACGCTGATTTCGGATTCAAAACCAAGTTTGGCATTTATGATCATCGCGGTGGCGGGCGAAGCTCCGGCAGAGAAACGGTCGGCAGAGTTGCAGCCGGCGCCGTTGCCAAAAAAATTCTTCAAAAATTCGGGATTGATGTGGTTTGCCATGTCGTTCAAATCGGTCATGTTCAGGCTGACCCTCACGTTTTGAACGCGCTTTCTTTTGATGACATTTCTCAAAATATTTCTAAAAACAGTGTTCGCTGTGCCGATCTTAAGGCGGCGGAATTGATGGAAAAAGAAGTTCTTGCTGCCAAAGAAAAAGGCAATTCTGTCGGCGGACTTGTTGAAGGTTTGATTCGCGGTGTTCCTGCAGGTCTTGGAGAACCTGTTTTTGATAAGTTTGATGCGGATTTGGCAAAGGCAATTATGAGTATCGGCGCCGTCAAAGGGTTTGAAATCGGAGACGGATTTAAAGCGGCGAGCTGCAGCGGATCTGAATTTAACGATGCTTTTGAAATGAACGGCAGCACCGTTCAGACAAAAACAAATCATGCCGGCGGTATTTTAGGCGGCATAACAACCGGCGGTCTCATTCGGTTCAGAGCTGCCGTCAAACCCACGCCATCCATTTCCGTGCCCCAAAAAACAGTTGATTTGAAGAAAAAAAAGGATACCGAAATTGTTATTCACGGACGGCACGATCCTGTTATTGCACCGCGTTTTGTTCCGGTCGGAGAAGCCATGGCGGCAATTGTTATTTTGGATCATCTGATGCGCCAAAAGGCTTTGCAATTGAAAGATTAAATTAAAAAACGCTTTACCTTTATCGAAAATTAAATTAAAAAAACGATGGAATTATTATGACACATCCTTCAACACATTCAGAACAATATCCCTCCGGACATCCGACTTCTGAAAATATGTCCGAATGCCGTCACGGGCAGGAAAAATCTGTTTCTGACGTCAAAGAAAAAGAGAGTGGTGTACGCCCCCCAAGAATTTTGGCTTGGGAAACAACAGCTGCCTGCAATTTAAAATGTAAACACTGCCGCGGATCGTCAACTCTAAATTCAGCTGCCGGCGAACTGACAACAACCGAAGCCAAAAAGCTGCTGGAACAAATAAAAAAGACAGGAACGCCAATTATTATTTTAAGCGGCGGAGAACCGCTCATGCGTCCCGATATTTTTGAAATCGCAAAGTATGGGACAGATTTGGGATTTCGGATGACTTTGGCAACAAACGGAACATTGATTACAGAGGATGTTGCTCAAAAAATAAAAGCTGCCGGCATTCAGCGTGTCAGCATCAGCTTGGACGGGCGTGAAAAGACACACGACACATTCCGATGTATTTCCGGCTGCTTTGTTGATTCCATGAAAGGCATTGAAAATTTAAAGAAAGCCGGTGTTGAATTTCAAATCAACACAACGGTTTCTCGCTTTAATTTGCATGAGTTGGACGATGTTCATCAATTTGCAAAAGAAATCGGTGCAGCTGCTCATCACTTTTTCTTTTTGGTTCCAACGGGGCGCGGTGCGGAGTTAACGGAATTTGAAATCACGCCCGAAGAATATGAAAAATCACTCGGCTGGCTTTATGATATCTCCAAAAAAACCGATCTTCAAATTCGGCCGACATGTGCACCGCATTATTTTAGAATTTTGCGGCAGAATGCAAAAAAAGAAGGAATCGCCGTTACACCCAAAACACATGGCTTAGACGCCATGACAAAAGGATGTTTGGGCGGCATTTCGTTTGGATTTATTTCCAGTATTGGCGAAGTCAATCCTTGCGGATATTTGCCCGTTTCTGCCGGAAACGTGCGCCATCAATCTTTTAAAGAAATTTGGGAAAATGCCAAGGTTTTCAACGACTTGCGCAATTATGCCGCTTACAAGGGAAAATGCGGCGCCTGTGAATATAAAACAGTTTGCGGCGGCTGTCGTGCACGTGCTTATCATGAGACAGGAGATTATATGGAAGAAGAACCTTTATGTTCTTATTATCCGGCGGATTATTAAAAATGTTAAAGGCATTAAAGGTGTTCGTGTTAAAGGTGTTTTAAAATGACAGAGTCTTCCCCTTCTAAAAAAGTCGATCTTGACGTGTTTGATCGGCAGATCATCAATTTAATTCAGCTGGATTTTCCGCTAACGGTTCATCCTTTTGAAGAAATTGCTCAAAAGGTTGGTTTGTCGGAAGATGAAGTCATTTCCAGATTAAACCGCTTGAAGGACGAAGGCATTATCCGCCGCATCGGACCGATTATTAATACGCGTGGTATCGGCGGCACGAATACATTAGCCGCCGTTTTGGTTCCCGAAAGTGACATCGATCGGGCTGCCGCATTTATCAATAAATATCCCGAAGTTTCTCACAATTATCTGCGCCGCGAAAAATACAATATTTGGTTTACCGTTTCAGCACCCACGCAGGAGCGCCTGGATCAAATATTGCATGAAATCCAAAATGAACTCAATTGTCCGCTCTTGAATTTGCCGACAATTCGCCAATTTAAAATTCAAGTCAATTTCCGTGTTTAAGGAGCTTTCAAATGACACCCGTTCAAAATAAAAAAATCAATATGGATGACGTCGATGAAAAGTTGATTCGGCTCATTCAGGATGGCATTTCGTTTGAGCATGCGCCGTTTACCGCGTGTGCTTTAGAGCTGGGCATTTCTGAAAATGACGTCGTTTCACGTTTGAATTCACTGATTGAATCTCAAAAAATTCGCAGATTTGGTGCGTCTATCGGTCATATCGCACTTGGTTTTACGGCAAATGG
>Ga0099364_10006657_pt1 | contig 16740 bp, 8 predicted proteins | sample TergutTh196P3_FD_73070 | JGI IMG/M metagenome (GOLD analysis project Ga0099364, IMG submission 73070) | Microcerotermes parvus P3 segment gut microbial communities from Pointe-Noire, Republic of the Congo - Th196 P3 | ecosystem: Host-associated > Arthropoda: Insects > Digestive system > Gut ... | reverse complement strand
GATTAATGCCCAAATGAATTCTCTCGTCCGCGCCACTCCCGGGCATTTGATTTTCACTCCCGAACAGCGCGAAGCATATGCCACGATTGGCGGAAGCCCGCATTTAGACCGGGAATACACCATCTATGGCGAAGTAATCGAAGGATTTGAAATCATCGACGCCATTGCAAATCAACCACGAGACGCATACGACCGACCCAGAAATGATGTTCGGATTGTCAGTGTGCATTTGTCCGAACTTTGATTTACAGGATTTTTTTAAGAAAACTTTTGACTTATTGAAAAAAAGTTGTATATTTGTCAAATAATCACATCATCATATTGGATAATAATTTACTGATTTAATGAAACATACAATGGGAAAAGTCTTAGTAATCGGAGCAGGAGGAGTCAGCACGGTTGCCGTCAAAAAAATGGCAATGAACAGCAATGTGTTCACGCATATCATGGTGGCCAGCCGTACAAAAAACAAATGTGATAAAATTGCTGCCGACATAAAAAATGTATCAGTACAAACAGCACAAGTCGATGCAGACCGGATTGATGAATTACTGACTTTATTCCGGCGTTTTCAACCGGATTTAGTGGTTAATCTGGCGCTTCCTTATCAGGATCTATCCATCATGGACGCTTGCCTGTCTTTTGGGGTAAGCTATTTGGATACTGCAAGTTATGAACCAATTGATGAAGCCAGTTTTGAATACAGTTGGCAATGGGCGTACAAAGAACGTTTCGAGAAAGCAAGGATTACGGCCATTTTAGGTTGCGGATTTGATCCTGGGGTCACAGGTGTTTTTACAGCTTATGCCGCCAAACATTATTTCGATGAAATACACTATTTAGACATTGTCGACTGTAATGCCGGCGATCATCAAAAAGCCTTTGCAACCAATTTTAATCCTGAAGTAAACATTCGCGAAATTACTCAAAAAGGACGCTATTATGAGAACGGTAAATGGATAACAACACCTTCATTATCCATACATCAGCCGATCAACTACCCCAATATCGGCCCGCGCGAATCCTACCTGATGTATCACGAAGAATTGGAAAGTATAGTAAAAAACTTCCCGACAATCAAGCGCGCCCGTTTCTGGATGACCTTCGGACAAGAATACCTGACACACCTGCGCGTGATGCAAAACATTGGTATTACAAGCATTAAACCGATCTTATTTAATGGAACAGAAATTGTACCGATTCAATTCTTAAAAGCTTTACTACCCGATCCGGGAAGCCTTGGTGCGAACTATACCGGAGAAACTTCCATCGGATGCTGCATACGTGGACTCAAAGATGGAAAAGAACGAACCTACTATGTATATAATAATTGTAGCCATCAAGAAGCATACAAAGAAACAGGCGCACAGGGTGTTAGCTACACAACAGGCGTTCCAGCCATGATCGGAGCAAAACTGTTCTTTAAAGAAATCTGGAAAAAACCGGGCGTATGGAATGTCGAAGAATTCGATCCCGATCCGTTTATGAAAGAATTGAACGAACAGGGACTGCCGTGGCATGAAGTATTCGATGGAGAAGAAATAATGAGCAATGGTTAATGATGTTGTTAAAGAGAAACCGAAAACTATTTTAAATCTTTGAATTTTTTGAATTTTTAAATATATAGACAGAAAACTATTAAATAAATAATTATGGCAAAAGAAAAAAACGTTTTGGAAGAAGGTAAATCCGGGGTGAATACAGATAAGTTGAAAGCGCTACGCGCGACGATGGAAAAAATTGAGAAGACCTATGGAAAAGGTTCAATCATGAAGTTGGGCGAAGAAAAGATTGAAGACATCGCTGTCATACCAACCGGTTCCATCGGACTAAACGCAGCGTTGGGAGTCGGAGGTTATCCCCGAGGACGAGTCATTGAAATATATGGACCCGAGTCGTCCGGAAAAACCACCGTTGCCATCCATGCAATCGCTGAAGCCCAGAAAAACGGCGGAATTGCGGCCTTTATTGATGCAGAACATGCGTTCGACCGCTTCTATGCTGAAAAGCTCGGTGTCGATGTCGAAAATCTATGGATTTCGCAACCCGATAGCGGCGAACAGGCGCTCGAAATCACCGAACAACTGATCCGTTCGTCGGCTGTTGATATTGTTGTGATCGACTCAGTCGCTGCGCTGACTCCCAAAGCCGAATTGGAAGGCGACATGGGCGACAGCAAGATGGGTTTGCAAGCGCGTCTGATGTCGCAAGCCCTGCGTAAACTGACGGCTACCATCAGCAAAACAAATACTACCTGTATATTTATCAACCAGTTGCGCGATAAAATCGGCATCTCGTTCGGTAATCCGGAAACGACGACAGGCGGTAATGCGCTGAAATTTTATTCCTCTGTCCGGTTGGATATCCGCAAGATCGGAACGTTGAAAAACGGAGATGAAGCCATCGGCAATCAGGTGCGTGTCAAGGTAGTGAAAAACAAGGTAGCTCCCCCGTTCCGCAAAGCAGAATTTGACCTGATGTTTGGTGAAGGAATATCCCATGCCGGCGAAATCGTCGATTTGGGAGTCGAACTGAATATCGTCAAGAAAAGCGGATCGTGGTATAGTTACGGAGATACCAAACTCGGACAAGGCCGTGATGCCGCCAAGCAATGCATCAACGACAATCCCGAATTGGCCGCCGAACTCGAAACATTAATCTTCCAGGCATTAAAAGGATAAAAATAATTAATTATGAATTATGCGTAATTAAATAATTGCAAATCCCTTCATTTCCAGTTATTCAGTTATTCAATATTACTCTCGTGTCCAAAGAAGAATACCGCAACCTTTGTCAAACAGAAGAAAGTATTCCTGTCTTCTCCCGTGACTGGTGGTTAGACGCTGCCTGCGGGACAAATAATTGGGAGGTTGTCCTGATCAAAGAAAAAGATAAAATTCAGGCCGCCCTCCCCTACTATCTCCTTCGTCCTCATATTATTTCCATGCCTCCCTATACGCAAACAATGGGCATATGGTTTGCTCCTTATTCGGACGCCATAAAATTCATCTCTGCCCAGGAACGAAGACAAACGCTTGCTAAACAAATCATTGAACGTTTAAAGCCGTATAAAAGTTTCCTTCAATACTTCCATTACAACTTTAAAGACTGGTTGCCGTTTTATTGGCAAGGCTATTCGCAAACCACCCGCTATACGTACCTGCTGAAAGACCTGAAAAATCCGGATCAGCTGCTGGAAAATATGAGCCAACATACACGCAGGAATATAAAAAAAGCAAAACAACAATTTCAAATCACAGTCCAACAGGGCGTCTCTGTCGACGATTTCTTGCATATATTGTCGCAAACCTTTAAACGGCAACGAAAAAACAACAAACAGAAAATCAATGTCTTGCGTCGGTTAATTGAGGTGTGTCGGGAAAGAAATCAGGGCGAGATTTGGGGGGGATATGACCCGCAGGGACGCTTGCACGCTGTCGCTTTTATTGTCTGGCAAAAGCAGTCAGCCTGGTATATTGCCGGAGGGGGAGATCCGACACTTCGTCATTCAGGCGCCCACAGCCTTGTCTTATGGGAAGCGATTCAATATGTAGCGGATTTTACAGATACTTTCGATTTCGAAGGCTCTATGCTGCCCGGAGTAGAACGTTTTTTCCGTCAATTCGGAGGAATCCAGACTCCCTACTTTGCCATCCAAAAAGGAAGACCCAGCTTGCTCGACAGGATCATGGCGAAATTGACCAGATAATTTAATAATTCCTCTAACGATAACCCTGAATAAACTATTTGATAATCTCGATGTTACTCTCATATTTGTAAATATTCCAATGATTAATATGTGCGAAATCGCACATATAGTGTGCGATTTCGCACACTATATACCAACTACAATCCTTTTTCGACTCCTTTAACCTCGAACCTCAATTATCCCAACTGTTCATGCATGGCAGCAGCAGCTTTGCGACCGTCGCCCATTGCAAGGATGACCGTTGCTCCTCCCCGTACGATATCGCCGCCAGCATAGACGTCATCCAACGTTGAACGCATAGTCTGTTCATCTACCACAATCGTACCCCACCGGCTGACATTTAATCCCTTGAATGTATTAGGTATGAGTGGATTTGGCGAAACGCCTACACTGACTATCACCTCGTCAACATCCATCGTTTCAATAGCGCCTGCAATCGGAACAGGACGGCGGCGTCCGGAGGCATCAGGCTCGCCTAACTCCATCTGCTGCAAACGCATCTGTTTCACGCGACCTCGCTCATCGCCTATATATTCTATCGGGTTATGCAAAATAAAAAATTCGATACCCTCTTCTTTCGCATGTTTCACTTCTTCGATACGCGCCGGCATCTCGGCTTCGGTGCGACGGTAAATAATCATGGCACGCTCGGCTCCCAGACGTCGCGCCGTACGCACCGAATCCATCGCCGTATTGCCACCGCCTATCACCGCTACCCGTTTGCCCGTCAAAACCTGCGTATCGCTCTCCGGATTAGCGGCGTCCATCAAATTGACGCGCGTAAGGTATTCGTTGGACGACATCACACCTATCAGGTTTTCGCCTGGGATATTCATAAAGTTCGGCAGACCCGCCCCGCTGGCAACGAAAATGCCCTTGAAACCGTCGTCGTGCAAATCCTCATACGAAATCGTCTTGCCCACAATACAGTTTTTGATAAATTTAACGCCCATCTTGCGCAAAATGTCAATTTCCACATCCACAATTTTGTTTGGCAAACGAAACTCCGGTATGCCATATTTCAGCACACCCCCGATTTCATGTAACGCCTCAAAAACAGTCACATCATACCCTAATTTGACCATATCGCCGGCAAACGACAGCCCGGCAGGGCCCGAACCGGCAACGGCGATTTTAATTCCGTTCGGCTCAGCAATCTCAGGAACGGAGATCTGACCGCTTTCGCGCTCGTAATCAGCTGCAAAACGTTCGAGATAACCAATGGCAACCGGCTCTTTTTTCATCTTCAGGTGCATACAAAGCGCTTCACACTGTTTTTCCTGCGGACATACGCGACCGCAAACGGCCGGTAAAGCATTGGTGTCCTTTAATATTTTGGCTGATTCCAAAAACTTGCCGGTTTCAATATATTTCACAAATGTGGGTATATCAATTTTTACAGGGCATCCGTCCATACATGCAGGTTTCGCACAATCCAAACAACGCTGTGCCTCCAAAACGGCCTGTTCAGCAGTCAGCCCCTGATTTACTTCTTCATTGTTGCGATTGCGATATTCCGGGTCGAGTTCATTCATTTCAACGCGGGAAATATCTGTCCGTTCTTTATTTTTTCTACTTTTTCGCAATTCTTCCCTCCAGGGTTCGGCGCGACGTGCAGCAATCAATTCTTCTGTTGTCATATTATAAAATGTTCAAAGTTTAAAGTTCAAGGTTCAAAAATATAGAATTTAAAAGATTTAAAAATTTAAATTCTTTATTCCCCTTTGTCAATTGTTAATTGTTTCAAAGTCTTTATACGAGTTAAGCCGCATCAGCATTTCGTCAAAATCTACCTGATGGGCGTCAAATTCGGGGCCATCCACACAGACAAACCGTGTTTTTCCTCCGACCGTAACACGGCAGGCGCCACACATTCCCGTACCGTCTACCATAATGGTGTTTAACGAGGCGACGGTTGGGATGTCATACTTTTTCGTCAGCAGGGAAACAAATTTCATCATCACAGCCGGACCGATTGTCACACACAAGTCCACTTTTTCACGGTTGATGATCTGTTCGACTCCGTTTGTGACCAATCCTTTCGTTCCGTACGATCCGTCGTCGGTCATAATGACAACTTCAGCCGAATACGCTTTCATCTGTTCTTCCAGAATAACCAACTCTTTCGTCCGGGCAGCCAATACGACAATGACCCGGTTACCAACCTCATGAAGGGCTTCGACAATTGGAAATAAAGGCGCTATCCCTACGCCGCCGCCGGCACATACGACCGTTCCGACCTTTTCAATATGCGTAGCCTGTCCCAAGGGGCCGACCACATCGGTAATCATCTCGCCCACGTTCAAACTGCATAATTTCTTTGTCGACACGCCAACAGCCTGAACGATTAACGTGATGGTACCTTTTTCCTTATCAGCACCGGCAATCGTCAAAGGAATCCGTTCGCCTTTTTCGCCGCACTTCACAATCACAAAATGCCCGGCCTTACGCGAACGGGCAATCAACGGCGCTTCTACATCCAATTTCACTACATTGGCTGAGAAGTACTCTTTGTTTACAATTTTATTCATAGTATTTATAAATTATTCAAATAAGCCTTCATCACGTATAAACATCAATATCGCAGAATGAGGGACTATCATATAGACTTCGTTATTAAATTTAATCTCGAAAGAGGCGCTTTGCAGGTAAACGGCCAAATCGCCCTCGTGCGCCTGTAATGGAAGGTACTGCACGTCTTCGTCTTTCTTCTTTTTCCAGACTTCGGCCTCGTCCACCAGCGATGGCAACGGGTAACCGGGCCCTACTTTGATAATATAACCACTCTGAATCTTCTCATTCTGTTGAACGGTCGGCGGTAGATACAAGCCCGTACTTGTCTGATTTTGTGGATTTTTTGGTTTAATCAAAACCTTGTCCCCCACCATGAAAAATTTTGCAATATCTTTTTGGTCAATGGGTAATTGCATATCAGTAAAAAATTATTGTTTTGCGAAAGCGCAAAGATAATATTTTTTGGCGAAATAACAAACCTTTATTTTTATTGAAGATTTACGCTTTTTTTTGGCCATGTAAAATCTCTTTTATAGCTCACCCCTGATTCTCGGTCATGTTAGTTGAATAATACGTTTTGTTCATTTTTTTGAAGAACCCAAAGATGTTCCCAAGGGGGAACATTCAAGTGTTACTTGATCGGTAACATCAACAAAACGACATTGCACACGTATGTCTGTCGTGTGTTTTTATTTTCACCCTTTTGGGGGATTGACAGGTGTCGTCAGGAGTTGTAATTTTGTGGCGGAATAGTTTAATGAATAATTATAATCAATAAGTATAAACCACTCTGTAAAGGGGCATAAAAAAGAAAAATTATGAAAAGCAAATTAAAATTACTTGTCATTTTGCTAATGTCTTTGTTATTAGTACATAAGATATTAGCTCAAGTTAGTGAAGGTGGGACGCCTGCTAGTTTTTCGTTCAGAAACATGATTGAATTACGCTCGGCGGTTGAACCTTTCAGAACCCCTATTCTATTTAATGTAGAAGAACTGAAGGAGGAAGACAAAATCGCAGAAACGAACAATACGCCTTTACGAACAGCTATCATCATTCCTGTAGAATTGGATGCAAAAAACGACGGAGAATGGACTACTTTACCTAACGGTCAGCAAATCTGGAGGTTTACCATTCATGCACCCGATGCGATTGCGATGATGCTTTATTATGATGAGTTTATCATCCCTGTGGGTGGTAAATTATTTATTTACAACGAAGATCAATCGCATGTTATAGGCGCGTATACCGACAAAACGAATCCTACCAACGGCGCTTTTGCGACCGAGTTTGTGGCGGGAGATAAAATTACGTTGGAATACAATGCGCCTTTTACCGAGCTTTCTACAGTGCCAGGGGTACGGGTCACTGAGAAACATCCAATGCCTCAAATTAAAATCACAGGCGTCGGATATGGGTATAATTATCTTAAAATCAGCCATTATGATGTGAAACTCAGAATAGGCGAATCAGATGCTTGCCAAGTAAACATCAATTGCCCTGAAGGCGACAACTGGCAAGACCAGAAAAAGGGAGTAGCCAAATCGGTAACGCCCATCGGCTCCGGTTCCTATTTATGCTCTGGGACGCTTATCAACAATACGGCACAAGACATGACGCCTTTTTTTCTAACGGCGAGCCATTGTTTTTGGGACGGTACGACAACAGTGTCTACTACGGGATGGAATCAAATCGTTTATTATTTCCATTACGAAAGTCCGGGTTGTGTGACGGCGCCACCTACGGCGCAACGGACGGTTGTAGGAGCGCAGTTGTTGGTTGAATCACAGCTTTCCGGAGGTTCGGACGGCGTTTTGTTAAGGTTAAACGGAAACATTCCCTTGGAGTGGGACTTTTATTTTAATGGTTGGGACCGCCGTAACACCGCTGCAACTAACGGAGTAGGTATTCATCATCCGTCCGGTGATGTAAAGAAAATATCTACTTTTACAGGTCCTGTAAGCAGTACTCGTTGGAACGGAAACGGCGCAGTCGGCGCTACTAACGCACATTGGAGTTTCGCTTTTACAGCCACAGTAAGCGGACATGGCGTAACGGAAGGCGGTTCCTCAGGTTCACCGATGTTTAATCAGAACGGCTTGGTCGTAGGAACACTGACAGGCGGAAACTCTGCCTGTGACAACCTGAATGGATCGAATGTGTACGGTAAATTGTGGTATCATTGGGACGCTACCAATCAAGCTACAGGGTCCGGCGTTATTACCGCGAACAGAATGATGGATTATCTTGATCCTTTAAGTACAGGCATGGAGACGTTGAACGGAACCTATTCGGTAAACAACTTACCTACCGCTCATTTCACGGCAAGCAGCGCCAATATTTACGCGATCGAATCAATCGAATATACCGACTATTCGGTCGGCGCAACGTCCTGGCAATGGACTTTCCAGGGTGGTACGCCCGCAACCTTCACAGGGAAGACACCGCCACCAATCCGGTATACTACAGCCGGCAGTTTTGTTACTACATTGACGATTAATAGCGGAACAGGACCGCAGGAAACAAAAACCGAAAACATTACGGTGGTGATAAAAGGTACGCCTGCGCTGCCGGTAGCCGATTTTCTGGTTCCCGATCTGGTCTATAGCGAAGGTTTTGACGGAGCAGCTACCTGGAGTACGGACTGGAACGTTGTCAACCAAGCCGGACATGAAAGCCCCAACACATGGGAAAGAGGAAACTTTACTCAGAATTTTAACACCATTGATCCCGGCAGTACAGCTTCGGCTCGCATCAATTGGAATGCAGCTTACTCCGATACATGGTTGATGACCGCCGACAGTTACCTGATAGGACAGGGATCGTCTATTGAGTTTTATGCCTTGTACGACGGAGCCTATCTTAATTATACACAAATGAATTTCATGGTGTCAGCCGACAATGGCTCTACCTGGACGCAACTGTGGACAACAGGCAACACAGTGTCCTCCCATGCCATGACATGGTCAAGAAACGCCTTCGACTTGTCGGCGTATGACGGCCAAAGTCTGCTGTTTGCTTGGCAATATGTGGGCGCAGATGGCTACTATATGGCCGTTGACGGGATAAAACTTTTTGGCCCGGTATCGCAGGTAACGCTCAATGTAGGCGATTACCTTACCCCGATAGATTTGTCTACCGGTGAGCCTGTCTTGTGGCATTGGACTTTTAACGGAGCTACGCCTGTCAATGCTACCGGCGAAACACCCCGCGTACAATATCTGACACCAGGCGCTTATGACATCTCATTGACGGTAGAAAATACACTTGGGATAGATTCTAAGACCATAACCAATGCCGTGACGGTGGTCGACCAATTGCCTCTCACCGCCTTTAGGTCCGAATCGCCGGGCTATACGATGCGGGAAAACTTCGGCCCTTACATGATTCCCAATCATACGGTTGATTTTACAGATAGGACGGCAAACTATCCGAAATCATGGAGCTGGACGTTCACCGGAGGTTCACCTGCAAGTTCTACCATACAAAATCCGCAAGTAGCCTATAGCGTTTCAGGGCTTTATGATGTTACGCTTGTCACAAGCAATACAGCAGGACCACAAACAAGAACAGAACCCGGATATGTCAAGGTAGGATATGACAGTCCTACCCGCATCACGAATGTCATGTATGGGGAATCCCTTACATCTTATACTTCGGGGACGACGGCTGCATTCGGTTCAAACTCGAATGCAATAACCCTGTTCTCGGAGCGCTTTGAAGTTCCCTTGTCGGCAGGATATATTTCGGCTGTAGACATCAATTGCTATAAGACGGCTAATTCAGATGGAGATATGACTGTAGCAGTATTTTCCGACAACAACGGCATACCCGGAACCCAATTGGCAACCACAAATGTAACTATCAATACAAGTATACCTACTGCGACAGGATCAGCCGGCGCTCAATTTGTTACAGCGACATTCGGGTCTCCGGTATTGGTGTCGGGCGCCTTCCACATACAAATCAGCGGTCTGAATTCAACCGGCGCCGGAACGTCCGGAAGGTTTGTCTATATCGTATCCACCGCCAATCGGGGAGATTTGGCGAAACATACCGCTTATGTTTATTATAATAGCGCCTGGCGAACTGTTTCCAGCCTCTTCGGAATGAATCTTTCCTTAGATATTGTACCGTATTTCGCCTATACTTCCAGCTCATCCGTTGAATTTGACGGCGGACCGGGTTATGCTTTGAAAAGCAACAATAATCCGTATATTCCGACCGATGGAACGCTGAACTTTACCGACCTTACAACCGGTATACCTCCCGATACATGGAATTGGACCTTCCCCGGCGGAACGCCTGCCACATCCACCCAGCAAAATCCGCAAGTGATTTACGGCACGCAGGGCGTTTATGATGTGACGCTTGACGTGATAAACCCCGAAGGCGGTACGGGCACGCTTACGAAAACGAACTTTGTGAGGGCAAGTCTGAATGAATATAACTATATATGGAACTTGCCTCGGAGTGAAACGGGAACAAGTACTTACACTTGGACGACAGGCCAATATATTTCCGGACATAATTCGTATGGCATAACGGCTTTTGCCGAACGTTTCGAAGCTCCTGTATCCGGCGGTAAAGTATCGGGCACTCAAATCCAATTTAACCGGTTGTCAGTGTCTCCTTCCGGCACGATAACTGTCAGTGTCTACACCGATGCAGGAGGTTTTCCAGGGACTATGCTGGTTTCTACTGATTTGGTAGCCAATACGACTAATTTTCCAATCAACGGAACAGGTGCGCAGAATCTGAAAACAATCACTTTCCCAACACCTGTTTTTGTTGGCGGCGCTTATTTTATCGTAGTGAGCGGTTATTCGGGAACAGGCACAGGCGGTGTCCGTAATGTATCTGTTTGTTCATCTGCATTTCGAGACGACGGAAAAAACACATTCTATTTCTTAGAACAAGGTAGATGGGTTGACATGGAAGATGATAGCGGTTTATACTTATCGCTTAATGTCGCGCCTAACTTTGCTTATTCGAACGACATCGAAGCTAATTTCGTGGCCGAAAATAAAGGGTATATCCGTCAAGCCAACTATGGCAGGTTTATCCCCACAGGTGAGACCCTGAGTTTCTTTGACCGTACATCAGGAACGCCTGTAGAATGGAACTGGACATTTACGGGAGGCAATCCATCCGCCTCAACCGAACGGAATCCACAACTGATACGCTATAGTACGGCAGGCGAATATGATGTCAAATTGATAGTGAAAAACGCCGCCTTAGCAGAAGATGAAGTCGAAAGCCTTAATCTTGTCAAAGCAGGCTACGATGTTCCCGACAGGGTATGGAATATGCAGCCCGGCGAAAACGGCAGCTCGTTTCTTACTTCAGGTAGCAATAATATAACCGGTTCGAATGCTTTTGGAGACGTCGCTTTCGCTGAACGTTTCGATGCGCCGTTAGTTTCGGGTTACATTTCCGACGTAGCGATCCGATTCAATAGAACGACCGCAACAGGTTCGGTGGATGTATCCATACGAAAAGAAAATAATGGAGAACCGGGGCAGATTTTAGCAAGTAAAAGTCTGACGATAAACAGCAGTATATCAAATACCGATTATACTACGGTAACATTTGATAATCCGGTTTATACCGATGGCGTGTTCTATGTAGTCGTAAGCGGTTTTGATGCGTTTGGCGCCGGTACGCTCGGCATCCATTCTTCCGCAATGTTACCTGCAAGCGCGAAAAATACGGCTTATGTATATGATTCATTTAACGATTGGTGGCCTGTATTGGAGTCATGGAGCCTTTCCAATGCCTTGTCATTGAACATTGCGCCTACCTTTACCTATTCTATACCGTCATTCTCTATCGTCGGCGTTATGTCGGTTAACAGAAAAGATATGGACCTGACAGAGGAAATAGTGACAGTGACGTCAAATATCCCCTGGACGGCTACTTCAACGGCAAGCTGGGTGAACATCACGAACGGCTCTGCCAATACCAACGGTGAATTTAAATATACAATTAACACGAATACAACGCCTTACCCAAGGATAACAAAAATTATTGTCGCTCCTGCAGGTCTTGACCTGTTACAGGAAGTGATTATCGTTCGTCAGGCAAGTACATATCCTACCGGTCTTACCGCCTTTTTTGATGCAAGCGGCGACGTTCAGGTTGATTGGGCTGCGTTTCCATTAAGCGCCCCTGTACTACATGCCTCTGTTGGCAATTCGATAAAATCTTCTCCCGTTCGTAAAAAATATGACGGCGACCTGTTGACATCCGACCTCGAAGTCAACGATTCGCGATTAACATCCTCAAAAGCAAAATATGCACGTTTGAGACCTGCGGAGTCGGCTATATCGGATGGCGAGACGGAAATAGCAGCGACTTCAGGAGGAATAATCGTTCAGGAGACGGATTTCCCACCTGTACAAACAAGGAGTTCATTACGGGCTGCGCCTGCTGAAACTGTTATCCGCTGGGATGACGGCGCTAACTATAGCGCCATAGGAGTCGGTGGCAGCCTTCAGAATTACAAATTGGAAGTGGCGACACTTTACACAGCTGCCGATATGACAACGCAGACATTACCTTCCGGTATCAGTATGATAAAAGAAGTGGAAGTCTATATTAATCACTTGCCTGTTAATGGCATCGTGTTGAAAATCAGTCAGGGAAGCATTAGATATCACCAGCCGGTAAGCAACAGTCAACTGATACCGAACGCATTTAATACCGTTGTATTGAATGAACCCTTTGTACTTGATAAAGTATCGGATACTTATATTGGTTATGAATTTAGTGTCAATGGCGGAATGTATGTAGCCGGATTTGATTTCGGACCTGCTATTGTCGGCAAAGGCGACCTGATTGCCGAAGAAGGAGGGCCTTTTGTTAGCTTGCTTGATGTTTCCGGCGGATCTATTTCAGGCAACTGGAATATAGCGGCTAAAATCGAAACCGGCAGGTTAGATAACTATGTGCTCTATCGCAACGGAACCGAAATTGCCCGGACAACCACCCCGACATACACCGATACCGACAACCTTTCGTTTGGCGATCATTGCTATGAAGTGACAGCCTTATTCGGTGATCTGGAATCAACCCCATCAACCGATGATTGTGTATTCCGGCTTTCGCCCGAGAACGATTTGTTTACGGTTACGCCAACACAGCTACAGTTTGCCGCTGCCGGAGAGAATCAGGACATCACATTGGTTATTAACGATCCGAGTGGTTACATCACTATACATTCGCTTGTTTTCTATGTTGATCAGCCCGGCTGGCTTTCTTCTCCTTCCATATCGGGTAATACGTATACGTTCACTGCCGACCCCAATACGACAGGCGCGGTACGCACCGGCGTTATTCAGGTATGGCTGAGCGTTTCTGCAAGCAGTACATGTACTACTGACAATGGATATGAAATTCCTGTCACTCAGCGCACTGCACTTTCAGTCGGCATGTTGGACTTCAGTCTTGCCAATAGAACCTATACCGGTGCGGCACAGACAGTGAACGTGGCGCTCAATGCCGCCTATTCCGGTCTGGGGGCTATTACCGTGCTGTACGATGGTGAAACAGCCGCTCCTGTGAATGCAGGCACGTACGTAGTTTCGATTAATGCGCCGAGTGGAGCCATCTTAGATGGGGTAACCAACCTTGTCTTAGGCTCCTTTACAATTGATCCGGCGCCGTTGACGATCCGTCCGAACGACGTAACCCGTGCGTTTGGAGCCGCTAATCCGGCTTTCACCCTCAGATTTACGACATTACTTGGCGCAGATATGGGAACCGATATTCCGGGCCTCACCGTGACAACAACCGCTACGGTATCAAGCCCGCCCGGACAGTATCCGATTACGGCAAGCGGCGGCGCGAATCCGAATTATACCATTACATACACCGATGGATTGCTAACAGTTGCTACTTTAGACCAGACCATTGATTTCCAGCCATTACCCACGATGTATGTTGGTGATATATTCGATGCAACCGCTATCTCTTCTGCCGACCTTCCTGTAACGTTTACAAGCGATGATACGACTATTGCCGAGGTAACAGCAGACGGAAGAATTACAGCAAAAGCGCATGGTATGGCAATTATTACCGCATCAAATAACGGCGACTCAATGTATAGCGCAGCAAGCGCATCCAATACGCTTGTGGTTATAGTAAAGGGACAAGATGACCCCACGAGTTCGGAATTGATCAATACAAGTCAGGCGGTTACAGTTTACCCAAATCCGGTTTCAAGATCGGTTTCCGTCTATGTCAATGCAGATATAGATGAGGCCTTGCTTGTCGGCGCTGTGATTTTGGTCTATACCGAATCCGGCGTGCTCGTGCAGAGTGTTCAGGTAACCGGTAAACTGACAAAGGTAGACCTGTCGGTTGATTCGGGTATATACCTGTTTGTCCTGAATGGAAAAACGGGTATAACAAAAACAATGAAAGTGATTGTAAGATAAGGAATTAAAGCAAAGAGGCTGTTTCCGTACCGAAAACAGCCTCTTCACTTTAACCATAGTCCGGTCTGTTTACATCATCATAAAAGACTCGCAAATTTTCTATTACAATGGAATTTTATTGCCTTTTTTTCTATTGTGATCGAAATTCATGTCCTTTTTATTTGATGAATAAAGATATTTTTTATTCTTTAATATACTTCGGTATATAAAAATGTGTCGTTCGGTATATTTTTCGTGTATTTTGATGAAAATGTTTTTTTTGCCTCAAACAATTATCATACTTTTGCGTTATGTAATAAACGAATAACACATGACAGACCAAGAATTGAAAAGCAAGTTACAAGCAAAGCTGACGGAGATTGCAGACATTTTGTGCGAAACAATTGACAAATGTGAGACGTCTGGGGGGGTAGGTGGTATTTCTGGATTTTTGTCGAGATATTACAAAAGCGAAATAGCTAAAGATAAGTATAACTCTTAAAAAACAAACACATGAAATCTCATTTTCTTCTTTTACTCTTACTTTCAATTTTAATTACAACAGGTTGTCGTCAACCGAAAAATCCGGTTACGGATACTGATTCAGATTTTGAAAACGTCGGAAATGAAATACCCAAAGTTCCTGAAATTATCATTCCTTTATCTAAGGAATTGGATTCAGAAGAAGATTCATTTTTGATAAGCCACTTAGAATTATTAGGAAAAATATGGGGATTCTTAAAGTATCACCACCCGGAAGTGGGAAAAGGAACATACGATTGGGATAATGAATTGTTCCTGTTTTTACCTGAATACCTGAAAGTAAACGAAACCGGACAGAGAGACGAAACACTACTTCGATGGATTGAAAAATATGGAGAAATCCCACCCTGTGCAACTTGCAGGGAGACATCTGCCATTGCTTATCAGAAACCTGATTTTTCATGGGTTGAAAACGGTACTATGAGCGCTACATTGAAAGAAAAAATAATGGAAATCTATCGAAACAGACACCAGGGAGCGCATCATTATATAAAGATGGCGCCCGTTGGAAATCCTGAATTTTTGAATGAAAATTCTTACTCATCGTCTTATCCTGATACAGGTATCCGCTTACTGGCATTGTATCGGTACTGGAACATGATCCAATACTTTTTCCCTTCTAAATATTTGACCGACAAAAATTGGGATGAAGTATTAAAAGAATATATCCCTCAATTTATACTTGCAGAAACCGCATTGGAATATCAATTATCAGTACTTCAACTTATAGGCGAAATAAATGATACACACGCTGCATATTTACGAGGGGCAACAAAAGTTGATTCATTAAGAGGAAATATGCAAGCGCCTTTTCGGGTTCAGTTTATTGAAAATAAATTAGCAGTTACGGATTATTACAATCCTGAACTAAAAAATTCGGCAGGTTTGGAAACCGGTGACTTCATAACCCATATAAACGGCAGGAAGATAGAATATATTATTGACAGTATCAAATCATATTATCCGGCATCAAACGAAACAGCAAGAATGTATTACCTCGCACCCGATTTGGTACGTTCGAATAATCATTCAATTCAGATTGTCTATAATTCTTCCGGAACAATAAAACAAAAGGAATTAACATTGTATGAAAGGTCTATTTTGAACATGAACGATAGAAGTCATTTTCCTAAGGATAAAAATTTATCTTATGACAGTATATTGATTGCGAACGATTCAGGTTTCATCGGCTATATTACGTTACAAACCATAAAATCAAATGAAATATACGATATTAAGAATTCTTTTAAACATTCGAAAGGAATCATCATTGATATTCGGAATTATCCTTCTACTTATGTGCCTTTTTTATTGGGGACTTATTTTGTTTCTAAAGATACACCTTTTGCGAAATTCACAACAGGAAGTGTAAATAATCCGGGAGAATTTAATTACCGGGAATTTATGGATGATAAAATACCTGGATCAAAAGAAGCGTATCAAGGGAAATTAGTCGTCATTGTGAATGAAAAATCAATAAGTCTATCCGAATATACAGCAATGGCATTCAGGGCAGGAGATAATACGATAATTATTGGCAGCCAAACAGCAGGA
>Ga0099364_10006656_pt1 | contig 16740 bp, 12 predicted proteins | sample TergutTh196P3_FD_73070 | JGI IMG/M metagenome (GOLD analysis project Ga0099364, IMG submission 73070) | Microcerotermes parvus P3 segment gut microbial communities from Pointe-Noire, Republic of the Congo - Th196 P3 | ecosystem: Host-associated > Arthropoda: Insects > Digestive system > Gut ... | reverse complement strand
ATCTTATGACATATGTATAGACTCCTTCGTTAGCCGGTCTATTGTTCATAAGGCGTCCGTTCCATCCTTCGTCGGGGTTGCGTGTTTCGAAAACTTTAGCCCCTGTGCGGTCATACAAAACCATCATATATTCAGCCGGAGGGAAAGTCAGCGTTGGCTTATATTCGGCGTTTTCATTTATGCTATTTGGGATGAACGCATTAGGAATAAAAATTTCACTTTCGGGCTCTACGCAAACGGTGTTGGAGATAGCGAACTCGTCTGACGAGCTTGAAATTGCCGGCGCAGCTTCAATCCAATAGCATACTCCTTCATTAATACCCTGACCTGTTAAATCGTCAACGTAAGTTGTGAACAAGCCGCCGTTACTGATTATCTCAGGAGGGTTGTCGCCTATTTTTCTGTACAAATCGTATTTAGCATCGCTATTAGCCCATTTTTGATATGAATCCCATCGCAAATAGTTTACTAAACCATCTTGTTCAACTATCAGCCAAAGAGCCGTAGCAACGTTCAAATCTTTAAATTCATCTTCGAATTCGATGTGTGATTGACCGCTGCAAAAATGCATGGCTTCCAACTTGTAGTAATATGTCCTGTTATGATTTTGATAATCGGTGAGCGTTGCGTTGTCGTATAGAACAAAATCCTCAATCTGAACAAATGTAATATTATTACTTGAGCCGTATAATCGATACCCGTGCGTTTCTCCCGCGGGGTCGATTTCGAAAGTTATTTCCGCGTGTCCGTCTTCGTTATATTGCGTATTCAAAGCCTTTATGTATGATGGAAATCTAGGTATAAATATTTCTCTTGTTGTTCTATAGCTTGTCGATGTTGTTCCGTCGGCTCTTACTGCTTCTATATAGTATGTATGAACGCCTGCTTCTGCGTTGGTTATCAGGTATGTAGTATCTCTTATTGTTCCTCCTTGCGGCAGTATGTTTCCTCCGGGCATTCTCATAACGCGATATCCTGTCAAGGGCTCGTTCGGAGGCGTGTTAGAGAACCATCCCCTGTAAGGGTGCCATCTTAGCCTTATCGTGTTATTGCAAGAATCGTAGGCGCTAACCACCTGTACATTGTCATTTTCGTATGCTCTCCGACCTGTGGAAACATTAGGCGGCGTATTGTTCGCGGCAGAAACGGCAAATGTAACAGTCGTTCTGCGGGGGTCGGGCATCATGGGAGTTGCGGGCGCAAGGGCATCGTAGTCGAACGTGTAAATGTATGGCGGTCCTGATATTTCACTAATTGGTATTCTTGCAAATTCGCGAGATGTTGATGTCGGGTTTCCGGGCGCAGCAGAATGATGTTCGTACCAAAAAAGGACAAACTCGTCTACATTGACCGAAGTGGCAGACGGAGGCGGCATATACCAATTGAGAGTAACATGTCCCGTCGAAGGGTCGACTGTTACAAAATCAAGTATGGGCCTGTCAGGCTCTATTTGTTGTGCCTGCAAACTACAAACTAAACTCAAACAAACTAATTTTACTAAGATAATTTTTTTCATTTGAAATTATTTAACTATATGTATATATACGAAAAAAATAAAAAAATGTTATGTTATTTTGAAAAATAATAAAAAAATATCTATCTTTGTGCTCTAAATTTAAATGTAAAAAATGAAGTTTGGTATAGTAAATTTTCCCGGAAGCGTTGGTTTTTCCGACACATTGTATGCGTTGCATTACATTCTTGAACAGAACGTCATAGAATTGTGGCACGAGTGCGTTGACCTGCAAGGGTCGGACGTTATAGTTTTGCCTTCGGGAGCATCGTTTGGCGATTTGCCAACTCCGGGAGCGGTAGCTGCCAAATCGCCTATTATGGCAGAAATAAAACGGTTTGCTGAAAACAAAAAAGGTATAGTGCTTGGCATAGGCAACGGTTTTCAGATATTATGTCAGGCAGAAATGTTGAAAGGAACATTAAGTCCGAACCGGTCGGGAACGTTCGTCGGAAAAAATGTCTTTGTTAAGCCCGACAAAACAAATACTGCTGTTACGCGGCTGATTAGGCGTGAGCAGATTTTGCAACTGCCCGTTGCGCATGCCTGCGGACGATTCGATGCAGATAAGGAAACAATGCGCGAACTGCACAAGAACGGACAAATATTGTTGCGCTACTGCAACCAAGACGGCAACATCACATCAGATTCAAACCCCGACGGCTCGATAGACAATATAGCCGCGATTTGTAATGCCGCCGAAAATGTGTTCGGAATGATGATTTGTCCTGAAAGGGCTGTAGACCACGAATTAGGAAATGTAAACGGATTATTGTTCTTCCAAAGTTTAATGCAATGAAGACTTCCTTTATTATTTTTGTCTCTATTGTACTTTGTGTTTATACGATTTGCAATATTTACATACATGCTCGCGCATGCCAACTGCTCGAAATTTTTGGACGCCACCGAGCATGGTTTTCGCTGTTCTTCTGGATTGTGGCGCTATCGCTAATAGCAACGCAGGTGATGAGAATAAATGGCTTTTCGAGCGCATTGTTCGATATAGTGTTCATAATAGGTTCGTTCTGGATAGCTGTTATGCTTTACGGATTTTTATCGGCAATAACAATAGATATTATACGACTTGTTAGCTGGATGTGCAATATCAGATTAGGCTTCAATTTTTATAATTATATGATTTTTAAAGCTATAATGTTTGGCGTGATTTGTGTCGCATTTTCAGTGATATTTGCCTTAGGCTACAACAATGCGAAAAATCCGCGAACAACGAATATAACAGTCCAAATAGACAAAAATGCAGGGCTTTTGTCTAACTTGCGCGTTGTTATGATAAGCGATATCCACATGGGGCATATCTATGGACAAAAGGAATTAGCGCGAATTGTGGACGTTATTAACGAACAGAATCCTGATATTGTCATGTTAGTAGGCGATATTTTCGACGCTTACCCCGAACCGGTCATCGAAAAGGATATGGGAGCCGAGTTCAGCCGTTTGCAAACAAAATACGGCACATTCCTTGCTACGGGCAATCACGAATATATAGGCGAAAGGGAAAAACAAAATTCGATACGTAAAGGGTTGAATTATTTAGCCTCGCACGGAGTTCAGCCCCTTCTCGATTCGGTTGTTCTGATAGAACGCAGTTTCTACGTAGTCGGGCGTAAAGACCTGATGGCAGGCGAGCGAAAAACAATACCGGAACTGCTGCAAGGCATCAACAAACAGCTGCCTGTTATTCTGCTCGACCATCAGCCATATTCGCTCGAAGATGCCGAAGAAGCCCAAGTAGACCTGCAACTGTCGGGACATACGCACAACGGACAGATGTGGCCCCTGAATTACATAACCGGCAAACTATTCGAAAAAGATTGGGGATTCCTGCAAAAGGGAAAAACGAACTTTTATGTATCTTGCGGAGTGGGAACATGGGGACCGCCAATTCGTACGACAGGTTATTCAGAAGTGGTTGTTATAGATTTGAAATTTAGATAAATAAATCTATTTGGGTTTAACTTTGGAAACCAATTTGTAATATAGCCATGGGATATATCTCTTGAAATATATCATTAGCAGGTCTTTTTTGCCAATGTAGATTTCCTTTTTGTTTTTGCGTACTGCCTTTATTATTTTTCGGGCGCATGTTTCGGCTGTTATGCCGTTTTCTTGTCCGTGGTCCATTACGCCATGCGGAGAACCGTCTTTGGTAAGCGCATTTAACGACACGTTTGTAAGTATGCGTCCCGGACATACCACTGTCACGCAAATTCCCTGCGTATGCAGCTCTGCCCATACCGATTCGTAGAATCCGTGCATGGCGTGTTTAGCAGCCGAATATGCCGAACGCAGAGGAAAACCAAACTTCCCAACAATACTGCTGATAGCAACGATATGCCCGCTGCCTTTGGAAATCATCGCCGGCAGTAATTTCTTGCTTAGTATAACCCCGCTAAAATAGTCTACCTCCATGATGCGACGGTCTACTGATACATCGGTTTCGATAGCTAAGGACCTTTGGCTGATTCCGCCGTTGTTCACTAAGATATCAATGCATCCGAATTGTTCCAATAAGCGCTCTGCCGTTGCCTCAATATCGTGCTGCTTCGACAGGTCTAACGGAACTATCGTACATCTGTCGCTATGCGCGCATGCCTCTTTCACCCGCTCTAACTCTTTTTCGCGTCTCGCCGACAATATCAGCCGCGCGCCCTGTTTTGACCATTCGTAAGCCAGAGCCTCGCCAATACCCGACGAAGCGCCCGTTATCCAAATTAATTTCCCTTCAAATGATGCCATAAAAATAAATTTACTTAAATTGACTGCAAAAAACTATTACTCTATTTCAATCCCACCCATTTCTTGATATCGCTCAACTTTTTAAAAGCTTCCAACGGCGTTATGTTGTTGATGTCTACTTTTTTTATTTCGTCGCGAATCTGTTTAAGTACCGGGTCGTCTAACTGGAATATTGACAGTTGGTATCCTTCGCGTTTTTGGCTTAATCCGGCTACCGGTTTTGCTGCTATGCCCTTGTCTTCGCGGGTTGATTCCAATTCTTTCAATATTTCCTCAGCACGATTTACGATGCTTTTGGGCATACCCGCCATCTGCGCCACGTGTATCCCAAAACTGTGTTCGCTGCCGCCGCGTTCTAACTTTCGCAGAAAAATAACCTTGTCTTCCAATTCCCTGACAGATACGTTATAGTTTTTGATTCGCGAATAACTGTTTTCCATCTCGTTCAGTTCGTGGTAGTGGGTCGCAAACAGCGTTTTTGCCTTTGCCGTAGGATGTTCGTGTATATATTCAGCCATTGCCCAGGCAATAGATATTCCGTCGTAGGTGCTTGTTCCGCGCCCTATTTCGTCTAAAAGCAACAGACTGCGCGGCGATAGATTGTTCATTATGCTTGCCGCTTCAATCATTTCCACCATGAACGTCGATTCGCCTTGCGAAATATTGTCGGAGGCGCCTACGCGGGTGAAAATCTTGTCTATATAACCTATTTCGGCACTTTGGGCAGGCACAAAACTGCCTATTTGCGCCATCAACGTTATCAATGCCGTTTGCCGCAGCATAGCCGATTTGCCCGACATATTGGGACCCGTTATAACTATCATCTGCTGCTCGCTACTGTCAAGATACAGGTCGTTAGCCACGTATGGCTTGTCGGGTGGCAAGTAAGCCTCAATCACCGGATGACGCCCCTGCTCGATGCGAATACTGTCTGAATCGTTGATTACAGGCTTAACATAGTTGTTTTCGCAAGCCACACAAGCGTATGACTGCAAGCAATCGATTCGAGCAATAAGCGATGCATTGAGCTGTATAGCCGGAATATATTCAGAAGCAGCCGACACTAAAGCCGCAAAAAGTTCTATTTCCAGAACGATAATTTTTTCTTCGGCGCCTAATATCTTCGATTCGTATTGTTTCAATTCTTCTGTAATATAGCGCTCGGCGCCTACTAATGTCTGCTTGCGAACCCAATCCGGCGGCACTTTGTGCTTGTGAGTATTACGCACTTCGATGTAATATTTGAACACATTATTGAAATCTACTTTAAGCGATGGTATTCCGGTTCGTTCAATTTCGCGTTGCTGCAATTCAACAAGATAGTTTTTGCCCGAACTTTGTATTTTGCGCAGCTCGTCTAATTCAGCCGACACGCCTTCTGCAATCACGTTTCCTTTGTTGGCGGCATTTGGCGGGTCTTTCTTCAATTCTCCGGCAATACGTTCGCGAATGGTTGTGCATGGATTAAGTTGTTCAGACAGGCTTCGTAATGATTCATTATCAGCCTGTTCGCAAATTTTCTTTACGATAGGGATAACATCCAATGCATTTTTAAGCTGCATCAATTCTCGCGGGTTAATGCGTCCGGCAGCCATTCGGGCTATTATGCGCTCCACGTCGCCCACTTGACGGATTTGTTCGCGAAGTTCTTTTGATACCTCCGCGTGACGATGAAAATAATCTACTACTTCAAGGCGTTGATTAATACGGCGTATGTCTTTCAACGGCAGCGTTATCCATCTTTTCAACAAGCGCGCTCCCATAGGCGACAGTGTGCGGTCAATAACTTCGCAAAGCGTGTGTCCTCCTTCGTTTGTAGGATGCAGGAGTTCGAGGTTGCGGACAGTAAACTTGTCTAACCACACGTGAGTATCCTCGTCAATGCGCGATATCTTATTTATATGCCCCAGCTGCTCGTGGCGGGTAATGTCCATATATTGCATTATTGCGCCAGCCGCAGTGATTGCGGTGTTACGGCTGTCGATACCAAATCCTTTGAGGTTCATCGTTTTGAAATGCCCTAAAAGTTTTTCGCAGGCTGTGTCGGCAACAAAAGCCCAGTCTTCAAGTATAGATAGATAAAAACGGGTGCCGAAGGTCTCTTTGAACCAGCCTTGCTTACTGCGCTCTACCAATATTTCCTTGGGGTTGAAGCCGTTAAGCAGTTTGTCCATATACTCGATTGTTCCTTCGGCAATTAAAAATTCGCCGGTAGATACGTCAAGGAAAGCCACGCCTGACATGCTTTTTTCAGTATGCAGACAGGCAAGGAAGTTGTTTTCCTTATTGTCTAAAATCTGGTCGTTGAGCACTACTCCGGGCGTTATCAGTTCGGTAACGCCTCGCTTCACTATTGTTTTTGCTGTTTTGGGGTCTTCCAACTGTTCGCAAATTGCCACTCGTTGTCCGGCGCGAACTAAACGCGGCAGATATGTATCCAGCGAATGATATGGAAATCCAGCAAGTTCGACGAACGCTGCCGCTCCATTAGCGCGTCGAGTGAGGGTAATACCCAATATTTCAGACGCCAGAATGGCATCGTCGCCAAAAGTTTCGTAAAAATCGCCTATGCGAAACAACAATATAGCGTCGGGATGTTTCCCTTTTATATGATAATACTGCCGCATCAATGGCGTTTCAACATGTTTCTTAACGGTCATGGCTATTTCAATTTTGATTTTTTCTTAGTTATTTTCCGAAATAAATTTGTTTCAACCATGTTTTCAACATAGGGTCTTGCATTTCGATTTCGTTTCTTGAGCTCATATCTATTATTTCGCGTTTTAACAGGTTTTTTCGCAGGCGCGGGATTATCGACGAGGCGCCTAAATTATATTTTTTGAGCGTTTTTTGCGAACTCAATTGTTTTTCGCCTGCCAACACTGCTTTTAAAAATTGATGCTGCAATGTAGAGAGGCTTTCGTATATGTTGATGAACAGCAAGCTCAGCTGGTCGATAATATTTTGTCGCGCATTCAGAATGTCAGTTTCAGTACATTCTTTATTACAAAGCAACCAACTTTGCTGCGCAAGTTGCTGTACATAATAGGGGTGATTTTCAACTAAATCTGCTATTAACTTTGCATTTTTGCGGCTTATCTTTTTATTGGTTTCTTCAAAACGTTTCATTATAAAGTCTTGCCAAACAGTGTTATCTATTTTATTTAAAAACATCATGTCGCCAAATTTATAAAAAGGCATGGAAGGTTTTGTAAAAATATCCAACAACATGTGTCGTTTACTACCATAAATACAATACCCCGTATGCGATTGTTTTTGCCAGTTTGAACGTAGTTTTCGCTGAAAAGCCAGCGGTTCTTCAAATTCCGAAATGGTTTGGAACTCGTCAATGCAAACGATGATGCGCATTTTTTTCTTTTCCGCGATACGTTCGGCTAAATTGAGCATATCGTCTACATTTTTTTGCATTTCTTCCCATTCCAGCCCAAAAGATATATCAAAACTGTTGAGAGAAAAAGAAATCTTAGGTACAAAATGAGAAAGAAATTGCTTGGCATTTTCTGCCATCTCTTCCCATTTAGATGCTGTGGCTTCAAAAACCGATTTTACTAACGTTTGGTAAAAATCTTTTTCACTGCGAACATTGAATACGTCTACAAAAACAACTTTAACGTGCTTATTTTCAGACATGATTAACTTGCCCACTTTGTTCACCAATGAGGTTTTGCCCCATCTGCGCGGCGATACAATGGTGGTATTGGTGAGAGATAGAAAGTTGTTTTTCAATTTTACAACTTCTGCTTCACGGTCGGTAAAATCAACGTTCTGAGCCATTTTACCGAATATAAAAGGGATACTTTCCATATATAAATTACAACGTAACAATTTTGCGGCAAATATAAATAACATTTTTGTTACTAACAAATTTTTTACAAAAAAAATAACATTTTTGGTACTAATAAAACAGTTTCATATACAACTAACATAATTGTTAGTAACAATTATGTTACTAACAATTATGTTAGTTATTTATATAACATATTTAATACTATCATATTTGCTACATTTTTTACTATCATTTTTGTTACTAACATAATTGATATATTTTTTTTTCAAAAAATGAAAATTTTCTGCAAAAAAATTTGTTTTTTAGAAAAATATGTTATACTTTTGAACTTTTGAATCAAAAATAGTTTTCATACATATAATAATATATAAAAATAGATAAAATATGCCGAAATACATTGAATCTGAACAGCAACAAGTGCTGCACAATACCATTACAAATGGTACGGAAATTGTTGGCGACATCAATTCGCAGGGCGACCTTAGGTTAGACGGCTTTTTGAAGGGCAACCTCAACATCAAGGGGCGCGTTGTGATTGGCAAAACCGGTAAAGTGTTGGGGACCATTAATTGTAAGAACGCCGAAATTAACGGCAACGTTGAAGGCAAAATTTATGCCACCGAATTGTTGTCGCTTACCGAAACTGCCGTCGTGAAAGGGGATATAGTCATAAACAAACTGAATATCCAGCCGGGATGCAAGTTCACAGGAGCTTGCTCAATGGATATAAATGCAGTTGTAAATGAACAAAACGCCACCGCAGGAAAACCCCAGCAACCAACAATCGCAAGATAAGTTCAATGCTTACATAAAGTATTCGGGACTTGCCGCTCATATGATGATAATAATTGCCGGCGGCGCTTACGGCGGCTTTCGTTTGGACAAATACTTAGCGTGGAAAATTCCGGTTTTCACGATAATGTTGTCGCTTTTGAGCGTAGTGCTTGCAATATGGTATGCTGTTAAAGATTTGTTGAAGTAATTTTAATTTTTATTTTTTTTTTTCAAAAAAAATGTGTTACTTTGCGGCTTAATATTTTTTGCCAATGAAAATAGTTAGAAATCATATCATTGTTCTTGTTTTGTTGTTTGCCTCTGCTTTTGTAGGAATACACGCTCAAAACATTAATCATCCTACGACGGCGCAGCAAGAATCGAAACGTATCAGAAAAGTAGCGGAACGTCCCGACCGGATAATCACAAGGAAGAGACCGCTTCCGCTCAAAAATATCATAACAGCAGGCATCTGGATTGATTTTGCCGTTGCCTTCGATTATGAGGAAAAAGGCTCGTCTGCGAGCTCTCCCGTTGAAATATCGTCTGCCGAACAGTTGGCATATCTTGCCCAATTAGTAAACGATGGAAACAATTTTGCGGGAAAACACTTTAAACTGACGGCTGACATCAATCTTGCCGGACGCGAATGGATTCCCATCGGGAAATTTGGCGATGCTGACAACGATGATACATTCCGTTTCTGCGGCTCGTTTCAAGGGGGCGGACACAAAATCGCTAATTTGACCATCACTGATGGCGGCGATTATACCGGTCTTTTTGGCGTGTGCGGAGCCGGCGCGCTGATAGAAAATGTTCATCTTGTTGATTACTACGTGATAGGACAGATGAGCGTTGGCGGATTAATTGGCGAACTGATTGGCGGAGCTGTTGCTGGATGCTCCGTGTCAGGATACATCGTCGCTTCTCACGAATACGTGGGCGGATTAGTAGGCGTCAACGGCGGAAAAATTACAAACAGCAGCTCATCGGCAGAAGTATATGGCAACAGCAACGATACGGGCGGTCTTGTGGGCGTTAATGGCGACGTGTTTCCGGGAACAATAGACAACTGCATTGCCGAAGGAAAAGTTACAGGCTACTGGAACGTTGGCGGATTAGCAGGACGTAATGCCGACGTAATAAGCAACAGCCGCGCAACAGGCATTGTAGAAGGCGAAGATTGGGTCGGAGGATTGGTCGGATGGACTGACAAAGGAATTATTGAATCTTGTTATGCTTCGGGAGAAGTTATTGGTTTTTTTGACGTTGGCGGATTAGTGGGATTCAATGGATACATGGGAAGCACAGTGAAGATAGCCAACAGTTCGGCATCGGGCATTGTTACAGGCTACGGACCCGGAAACCACTGTATAGGCGGATTAGCCGGATATTCAGGCGGAATAATTATCAACAGCCATGCAACAGGCGTTGTTGACGGTGAAAGTACCGTTGGCGGATTAGTGGGCGACCATGGCGGAAAAACCTACAACAGTTATGCTACCGGAGCCGTACACGGATATTTCGATACGGGAGGATTAGTCGGACATCATAGATTATCAATTGAGCAACAAGTGCTTATTGAAAACTGCTGGTCGTCGGGCAAAGTAACAGGATACAGAGCGCGCAACTACGGAATAGGCGGACTGGCAGGATATTCGGGCGGCACTATTATTCGCAGTTTTTCAACGAGCGACACTTCGGGCGAAGATACAGTGGGCGGATTAGTAGGCGAACAGGAAGGCGAAATAATCGACTGCTTCGCAACAGGACCCGTTACAGCAAGAATAACAGGCGGCGGATTAGTAGGTTGGAACTGGGGAACAATAGAAAACAGCTTTGCCGCAGGGCATGTAAACAGCAGACGCAACGGCGGCGGATTTATTGGGCAAAATCAGGATAAAGGCGCAATAGTAACTAATGCATATTTCGACCGGCAAGCAACAAGTCAAACGAGAGGCGCAGGCGTAAACAATAACGAACAAAACAGTTTGATACTACCCCTAACGACCGAAGAATTTAAAAACGGCGAACTACCTATTGGATTTGACGCTTCGATATGGGAAGCGAAAAGCGGCGAATATCCAAGATTGAGAACAGGTGAATAATCAATCTTATTCTTTATTAGAGCTCAATCTGCAAATCAAGCAGCAGTTGAATGACAGTATGCCCGACTTTTATTGGGTTGTTGCCGAAATCAATGAATTGCAGGTCAACAATGCCGGACACTGTTTTTTGGAGTTGGTTGAAAAAGATACTGCAAGCGAGAAAATTACTGCTAAGGCTCGCGCAACTATCTGGGCTTATCATTTCAGGATGTTGTCCCCCTATTTCGAAACGATATCGGGACAACGGTTATCTGTTGGGCTAAAAGTAATGTTGAAGGCAAGCATTGAATTTCATGAGATTTACGGTATGAGCCTTAATATAACCGACATCAACCCTGCTTTTACAATTGGCGATTTAGCGTTGCAGCGTCGGGCAATAATTCAACAACTTATGGAAGAAGGCGTTTTCGGCATGAATCGCGAATTGGAATTGCCACAGGCGCCGCAACGAATAGCTGTAATATCTTCCAAAACGGCTGCCGGATATGGCGATTTCGTGAACCAGTTGCATAACAACCCGTATGGATATGCTTTTCAGCATAGATTGTTTCAGGCAACAATGCAGGGAGCCGAAGCGGAAGCGTCTATAATCAATGCGCTTGAAGATATTTTTGAAATAGAAGAACGGTTCGACATTGTGGTGTTGATTCGTGGCGGCGGCTCACAGTCAGACCTGAATTGTTTTAACAGCTACGGGTTGGCGGCTTGCATAGCGCAGTTTCCATTACCTGTTGTTACCGGCATTGGTCACGAACGCGATGAAACTATCGCCGATATGGTTGCATGCCTCCCGTTGAAAACGCCTACGGCAGTCGCCGAATTTATAATACAGCAAGCAATGTCGCTACACGCTATTTTACAAGAACTTAGCGAGCGATTGAATGATGCAGGCGAGTATACAATACGCAATTCTGCCGACAAAATTCAACGCCTGTCGCATAGATTGTTAACGATAATACATTCGTATGCGCGTTCACAGGACAGGAAAATACATGAATTGCATATCAGGTTAGCAAATGCAGCGCAGAGATTTTTGTTGCGCAAAAAACAGGAAATTGTCCGATTGGAAGACAAGCTGCATCTTTTAGACCCTGTAAACATGCTGATTAGAGGTTATTCTATAACCAGCATCGACGGGAAAGTTGTTCGCAGCGCTAAAGAACTAAAAAAAGGACAAGAGATAGAAACCATATTCCTCGACGGCAAAATAGAAAGTATTGTAAAATGAAAACATATAATCCTATCCCAGTAGCCTTCAATATCATGGCAAAACCAATCGGTTCCGTATGCAATTTGGACTGTATTTATTGCTATTATCTTGAAAAAGAAAAAATGTATGACAGAGCCGGAAATTTCAGGATGCCGGAGCAAGTTTTAGAAAAATTTATTGACGAATATATTTCAGCGCAAAATGTACCTGTTGTACAGTTTGTTTGGCATGGCGGCGAACCGACAATGCTGGGAATAGATTATTACAAAAAGATTCTCGAACTTCAAAACAGGTACAGTCGGGGTAAAAGCATCGAAAATATAATTCAAACTAACGGCGTATTTATAAACGATGAATGGTGTCGTTTTTTCAGCGACAATCATTTTCTTATAGGCATATCCATAGACGGACCGGAACATCTTCACGACCGTTACCGGCTAAACAAGGCGGGTAGACCGTCGTTCGCGCAAACAATGAGAGGGCTTGAACTATTAGTGAAGTATAATGTGGAATTTAACACTATGACTGTTATAAATGACTATAACTCGCAATATCCGTTGGAAATATACCGTTTTTTGAAAAATGCGGGCAGTCGCTACATGCAGTTTACGCCTATTGTAGAACGCATTGCGACCAATGCTATCGACAGTTCGCTACGCTTGCTTTCTGGTAGCGACAATACTGAAAATCAAATTGCGCCCTGGTCGGTAAAAGCCTTAGATTACGGACGTTTTCTTTGTGAAATTTTTGACGACTGGGTACTTCACGATGTTGGTACATGTTTTGTTCCTACTTTCGATTCTATTTTGGCAAACCATGTCGGTAAAATGACTTCTATATGCATACATGCCGAAACCTGCGGTCATGCCGGCGCAATAGAACACAACGGCGATTTGTTTGCCTGCGACCACTACGTTTTCCCTGAATACAAATTGGGCAACATATATAGCGATTCATTGTTATCTATGATGTATTCATCGCGCCAGATTGCCTTCGGTCAAGCCAAACGCGACGCTATGCCTCAATATTGCCGCCAGTGCGAATATTTAATTTTATGCAATGGCGAATGTCCCAAAAACAGAATCATACAAACCCCATCCGGCGAAGATGGCTTAAATTATCTTTGCAGCGGATTACGCCTCTTTTTTGCGCACGTTGCGCCATACATGGATTTCATGGCAGAAGAACTTACCAACGAACGTCCGCCGTCAAACGTGATGGCTTGGGCGCGCGAACGAATAAAGAGCAAACCCTTAGTTAAAAGCGCGCTTCATGCTGAAAAACCATTGAAACGGGCAATCATCAAGCCGAACGATGCGTGTCCGTGCAGAAGCGGCAAAAAATACAAGCTATGCTGCCGGAACAAGAGAATCTTGAATTTTGAAATTTGAAATTCAAATATTCCTTACACTTTATCGGGCAGCAGGTATGGTGCGCGATATTCGCGGGAGAGCATGTAATTTGCGTCTTCGTCGTTGAAGAAGCGTTCGGATACCGGGTCGAAAGTCAACTGACGTCCAAGCCTGTAGGAAATGTTTCCCAAGTGAGCCAGAGCCGATGATAAATGTCCGCTTTCCACAGGACCATGCTGCTTACTCATGTCGCGGGCGCGAATAGCATCGAACCAGTTCGCAAAATGCGCATCAAGCTCGCCTCTATCAGATTTTGCAGGACCTTTTTCCCTGTTGTTGCCCAAATACGTTTCGTATGCATTATAACCCTTCACAACCAAATAACCTTTGTCGCCGTAGAAAATATTTCCTACGCCGGCTCCGTCTTCCAGATTAGTGTGCCAGTGGCGCACTTCGAACTGGATAATTTTTTTCTGCGACGGATAATGGTAAATCGATGTTTGGACTTCGGGAACTTCTTTTGCATCGTCCCAGAGGAATTTTCCACCCATTGAGGTAATGCGTTCGGGCAGTCCGACGTCTAAGCCCCATTGGCAAAGGTCGGTTTCGTGAATACCTTGATTACCGACGTCGCCATTGCCATAATTCCAATGCCAGTGCCAATTGTAGTGAACAAGATTTTCTGTGAAGGCAACCATTGGAGCGGGTCCGCACCACAAATCGTAGTCTAATCCGGCAGGAACATTCGAAATGCCCTTATTTCCTATACTTGGACGATTACGGAAAACTAACCCGCGCGCCATGTATACTTGTCCAATAAGCCCGTCGCGCAGATGCTGTATAGCCTCTCTTATAGCGGGCGAACTGCGGAGTTGAACCCCGTGCTGCACAATACGGTTGTACTTGTATGCCGCCTCGATGAGTTTTTTCCCCTCATAGACGTTGTGCGTTGCCGGTTTTTCTACATACACGTCCTTACCTGCCTGACATGCCTGAATAGATTGCAAGGCGTGCCAATGGTTAGGAGTAGCAAGCACCACAGCGTCAATGTTCCGGTCGTCATACACTTTGCGGTAATCTTGCTCTACGGCTACTCTTTGCCCGTGTCTCTCTTCGAACTGCCTTCCGCGTTCTCTCAAAATGTTCATATCCGGGTCGCATAAAGTGGCAACAACGACATTAGTCTGATTCATCACCGTATCGATAAGTCCTCTACCCCGACCATTGATGCCTAATACGGCTACTCTGATACGTTCATTTGCGCCGAATACATCTTTGGGGATAATCGTTGGCGCAACTAAATTCTGCTCGTCATTAGCAAGCAAAGCGGGAGCCGCCGCCGCAGCCACAGTGCCTGAAACGGCTGTGGCTAAAAATTTTCTTCTCGATTGATTTGTGTCCATACTGTTTTATTAAATATGTATTGATTAAAAAAAACGTTTTATTTTATTCGCACAAAGATAATAATGTTTTTTCAAAAAAAAATAAAAAAAATAAAAAAAAATTATTCCTGTTTTTCCGGCAAATATTTCCAGTATCGTTTAGGCAGCAACCGCAGCATCAAGCGCGTATTTTTCCGTTCGGAAATATTTATTGCCTTGTAGTAAGCCTTCCATAGCGAACGATACAGGGCTTCGTTCTCAGCCTCTACGTTTTGCGCTATTTCGCCCGTTATGGCGTCAAATTGTTTATCGCTGAGCGTTATTTCGTGCATTTCGGGCTTTTTGTAGAATATGCCTTTATCGCGTCGGCTGTCGTAAATAACCCATTGCTGGACGCCGAAGCGACGTGTAAAATGGGGCGCTATTAGCGACAGGATGTCATGGTCGGGTTCGATGACAGCAAAAAGCAAGCCGTCGGAAGTTTCCTGAAAACGAACAAATCCGGTGAAGCGGTGCGCTTCGTGAGAAACCTTGCGCGCCGTTTGATACAGTTCAAACGAATGACTGTCGAGCAGGTTCTTAAAATAATCTCCGGTGGAGTCGGCAAACAATTTTTCGAGGTAACAATACAAAGTCATCTCAATATCAGGCAGTTCGGAAGCAAAAGCAAGGTAAAACATCCGTGTAGTCCGTTGATTTGAACGCTTTGACATACCGTTCCACACGCGCTCGCTCTTGGCAAAGTCGGTAACAATCCGCGCAGGCTCGTCAAAAAATCCGGGCTGCCACCTACATTCGCGCATAATTTGCACCGGCTCATGTTTCGTTGCGTAAATATCGAAAACGACCGTCAAAAAACCGTCAAAAGTGCCATCATATAAATATATCATCTCATCTCATAATTGTTCAATTACCCATCGACTCACTCGCTTTTAATTGATTTCACCGGGTCGTCATTCGCCACCCGCCAGTTCTGAAAAGTCACTGTACACAACGTAATCATTCCCACAGTAACCAGAGCCAGCAAGTAAACCCACCAGTACATCGGCGTTTTGTACGCAAAGTTTTCCAACCAGCGCGTAACAGCATACCATGCAAGCGGAGCCGCTATAACAAAACCAATGAGCAAAATCTTTAAATACGCCTTGTTGAACATGATAAGGATACCCATGGTTGATGCTCCAAGCACTTTGCGTATGCCTATTTCCTTGCGCCTGTATTCGCTGTCAAACACTACTAAACCAAATACGCCAACGATAGATATAAAAATTGCAAGCAGGCTAAAAAGCGTGATGAGCGAACTCGTGGCTCTTTCTTTTTCGTAGAGCCGTTGCAGCACTTCGTCAAAAAAATTGACTTCGATTAAAGAATGAAACTCAGGACTAAATTCGGCAAGCGTGGCGTGAATATGCGACATCGCCGCGCGTAAATCGGCTCCCGCTCTCAGTTTGATATAGGCTTGATTGGGCTGACTGCCCCAATTTTGAGTTCCCCAAACATAAAAACACATCGGAACAACTTCCGTGCGAAAGGACGCAAACTTTACATCAGGCATAAAACCAACTATTTCACCACTATTGTCAATAGACGTGTTAAGTTCCAAGTTGTATTGCCTGCGTGCTGTTTCGTTAAACACAAATGCGCCATATTGCGAATCACTGTCCCCTTGTCGAAAATCGCGCCCTTCAGTAATTTCAATGCCCATCACTTCAAGAAATGTGTAATGTACCGGAATTATTTGGAAATTGATTCCTTCGCCTTTGTACTGCCGTCCCCAGCCCATGTATTGGTCGGTACTCGACAAAAGTCGTTCGCCAAAGGTCACATCCTCAATTC
>Ga0099364_10006655_pt1 | contig 16742 bp, 17 predicted proteins | sample TergutTh196P3_FD_73070 | JGI IMG/M metagenome (GOLD analysis project Ga0099364, IMG submission 73070) | Microcerotermes parvus P3 segment gut microbial communities from Pointe-Noire, Republic of the Congo - Th196 P3 | ecosystem: Host-associated > Arthropoda: Insects > Digestive system > Gut ... | reverse complement strand
AGTGGAGAGAAATGGATGCCTAGAGATGGTAGGGAGGGGTGGCGGAGGCCGGTGCGCCACACGGAGTGTGGACACCGGGCCTCCGACAGGACCCCAGTTAACTTCTTTAGGGCATCCCTTACCAATAGTCGCCCCGTGGGCTACGCCTTCGGGGGCCATCAGTTGGCAGTGCCTGCGGGGTGCGCACCGCCCCTGCGGGTCATCACCTCCGGTGCGTGCTGCCCGCACCTGATACTGGGGGCCTTGGTTCCAAAGTAGAGCGACAAATTATAGCTTATTTTTCGGATTTTTTGCACGAAAACTGGATTTTTTTCGTGGTTTGTGTTATATATAGTTGTGAGGATATTCAAGAATATATGGTTTGCCAGATTTGCCAGAAAAGAAGGCATCACCGATTATAAGCTCAGAGAAGCAGTTGGCCAGCTTGAAACTGGGCAAACCTTTGCTAATCTGGGTGGTGGTGTCTATAAATTACGTGTTGCACGAATTGGGCAAGGTAAATCTGGTGGTTACCGGGTAATATTGTTTTTCATGAATAAAAGAAGAGCATTTTACCACTATGCATATCCAAAGTCAACACGCGGAAATATCAGCAGGAGAGAATTAAGTGTGTTCAAAAAATTGGCGAAATGGCACTTTGCCATGACCGATGAGCAATTAGCAGATGCGCTCAAAACAGGAGTTTTTGAGGAAATTCAGGAGGAAAAATAATCATGGGAAAAAAATACCAAAATGAAGCATTAATGGTTAGCCATCAGTCAGCGGAAGCCTTGTTCCACCTTGGCGTTATCAGCGATACAGAAATGAGAAAAATTGAAAAAGACTGCCTTGTGCAGGAAACAAAAATAGACCAAGTTACAGAAATAATACCAGAAACTGAATATATAGCTGTTTAGCAAGTATTATTCTCACACGCTGGTACAAGGAGGTATTTCAGGGTATTGACAAAAAAAACGAAAAACCCTACAATTTATATAGTAAACAAACATATTATGAGGCTGTATGCCCAGATATGTATACCTGCCCTTGAGGGGAGGAAAATAATACGTGATTACCTGCAAATACATGCAAAATCACACAAAAGGAGTTATGACATGAAAAACATGTACAAACTACTCGGGATTATCGCATTGGTAGCGATAATCGGTTTCACAATGGTCGCCTGCGGCGATGACGGCCCAGCTCTGGATCCCGCCCTTATTGGCGAATGGTTTGTTGATGAAGATACAACCGCGATGGCTTACGACTTTAAAGCAAACGGACAGATGGGAGTAGCTGGTGGGGTAGATGGAGGCAATTGGACTTGGTCAACTTCTGGTGGACAAATTAGTGTAGCTGTATTTGGTCTTCATACAGGAACTGCAACTTACGCAATAAGCGGGAAAGAATTGACGCTTTCAAATGTTGGTACAAGTGGGCTTACAGCCGGAACTTATTATAAAGAGTAGTAATACCAACCAACAAAGCCAGCGATATTCAGTGCCGAGTACTGGGTAGCGCTAACTAAAAGGGCAAACGGCAGAGGGAGTATACTTGTGCTGTTTGCCCTTTTTTTGTCCACAGGATTTCGGCGCAATTACCAATGAAAAATGAACGAAGAATACCTCGCACGTTTCCAGCACCTAAGTATTAGGTGCTGGAAAGGACACGGAGAAAAAGAAAGGGAGAAGGATTGATGTTCGAAGGTAAATCAGTTTGTCAAAACGCGCAGATTGCGTACAACATTTTTTAACCTTAAAAATACACGATATACCAGGAACCATGATGATCACTGCTCCCTGCCCCCTGCTACCTGTTCCCTGTTAACTTTTCTATCGTATCTATATCCAGACCGGTATCTTCGATTATTTCTTCCAATGGTCGTCCTCGAGCTATCATTTTCCGGGCTATTTCTTCGCGGCATTCTTCCCTGCCCTCTTCAAACCAGACCTGCTTTGCATCATCCCAGTTCCATTCAGTCATTAACATATTGAGTACCTCCGAGGCATTTTCTTCCAATAATTCCTTAAGTATATCATGATTGCGGCAAAAAACAACCGCTTTTTTCACCGCTTCCTGCAGGTTATTTCCTTCATTTTCATACCCCCGTACCTTGGCAACAAATGCGCTGTACTGGGCCAGATGCCGGCATCTTTGGACAATGGCATCGTTCTTGCCTTCGTTGATGTTTAATACCTTAACCTCAAGTTCCAGGACATGCTTTACTGGATCAGGCAACCCAAGAGGTTCTATACTTTTGAACATATCGGACAGTTTTATGATTGCTTCATCAGGGCAAGGAGCAGTACCGTTGTACAGCACATAAAACTCAGGCTGCGGGATGAATATTTTTTTAGTGGAATAGATGTTCTTGTCTCCGATTATTTTTTCATATACCCGAGCTATATACATGAGCAAACGCAATGCAACATTGGGATTTATGGTGGACTGATGCTCAAGTAACACGACTAATCTGCCGCATATTTCAAATGAAATATCGTTGATCCTGTCCATGAACAGGACATCATCAAGGGTATTGATGACGACTGGGACATTGTCTGGCAAGGATATCCCTTTCAAGGCACAGTACAGCTCCCTTAAAATATCAGGGTCACTGAACAGCATGGAAAATACACTGCTCTTAAACTTGATGTTTGTTTTCATGACTTTACTCCCGGAAAAATAAGGATGCAGCTTACAAAAGAAGCTGTACCTTATATAGGGCGGGAATTGGCAAAATGCTTGTATGTTTTAAGAATTATTTTTTATTAACAGGGAACAGGGGGCAGGAAGCAGGGAGCAGTGGCTGAGCGGATTACCATTAAAGATATGACTACTATCTAAGCTTGCTGGTAAATCGCTCAGCTTCTGCTCCCTGCTCCCTGCTCCCTGCCCCCTGCCCCCTGCCCCCTGTTAACTTTTCTATCGTTTCCATATCCAGACCGGTAATTTTATTGACAAACTCAATTGATGCGCCTTCGTCCAAAGCATTCCGGGCGATTTCTTCGCTCCTTTTTTCCATGCCATCTTCCCTGCCATCTTCATACCAAACCTGCTTTGCATCATCCAGGTTCCATTCAGTCATTAACATATTCAAAACCTCCGAGGCGTTTTCTTCCAATAACTCTTTAAGTATATCATGATTGCGACAAAAAACAACCGCTTTTTTTACCGCTTCCTGCAAGTTACTTCCTTCGCTTTCATACTCCCGGAAAAATAAGGATGCAGCCTGCAAAAGAAGCTGTACCTTATATAGGGCGGGAATTGGCGTTTTGCTTGATTGGATTCTGCGGAATTTTACGGATTATGAAGAAATAGAGTCCGCAGATTTCCGCGGATTTTACGGATTACGCAGATACATTTATTTAAAAAAAATGTTTACCCTAACGATAAATTTTAATTTTAATCATTATTAGTTTAGTTTTATGCTGGAACTTCAATTTTTTCTTGATTTTTTTGCTTTTTTTTCAATTCGTTGTACTTGTCAACCTGACGGTTATTCCATTCAGCCCATAACGCCATTGCTAAAAGTGGAACACCTACTATTAACATTCCCCATATCAACCACATAAACTAATCCTCCTTGGACTTTTGTTCTTTTGAAGAAAGTAAAATCCCTAAAGAAATAAAAAGTAATGCTCCAGCAAAACCCGCCATTATCATTATAAAATGCGGAATCTCACCCTGCAACACCCCGCCCAAACAAATTGTGGCAAAAATCACCTGACCTAAATGACAAACACATTCCCTATTTTTTCTTTTGCATCTGTCTTTTTTCTGGTCGGGTTTACCGATTTCCGTACACTTTTCGGTAGTTTTTCTTTATTTGCCATGTTTTTATTGTATCGAAATCAAGCAGATAACGCAAGCGGGTATTTTTGAGGTTTTACCGTTTGCAAGTGCGTAATTATTTTTTTGGACACCAATCATTATCCGAGATATCGGATAAAGACTGATGCTCAAATAATACCATCAGCCTACCATCAATTTCAAATAAAATGTCATTGAACTTATCCATGAACAGAACATCATGGAGAATACCCTGCTTTTATTTGTTTTCATCTGTGATATACTGTATATCATGAAGAATAAAAAGAAACTTATCGTGCTGTGTGTGGTAACCGGGTTTGTCTTGTCCGCCTGCTTTGGCGCCGGATCCGGCAGAAGCGCCGATCTTGTGGGGAAGTGGTATGCTTCGCAAGAAGCGGCAGGTATTGAGGATGACCGGTACCTGGTCTATGAGTTTACCCGTGATGGAAAAATGATTGTAGTGGGCAACATTGAATTTGACTGGGAAATATCGAACGGAACCATAACAACATCCATGTTGGGATTCCCTGCGGGATCGGCTGAATTTGCAATCAACGGAACTGTATTGACGATTTCCAATATGGGTGAAAGCGGTCTATTGGACGGTACGTACTACAAAGCGCCGGGAAGATAACAGATACAGCTACACATTCCTAACTATTTTTTCAGCTGTGTGCCTGACTCTTGCATAGAGGGATTGAACATCAATGCCGGTTAAGATGCCGTCTGCAACCAGCCTCCTGCCGTCTACAAATACATCGGTTACATCGGCACCGATGGCGCTATAGATAACAGCGGAAGTAACATTCTCCTGCCTGTCAACCAAGAGGGGCTGCATATGCGGTTTATCGGTTTGAATTAAAATCATATCGGCGTGCATGCCTTCCTTAATCATGCCGAATTCAGATTCTCTGCCAAAAACAGCCGCGCCGTTAATCGTTGCCATATCAAGAATATTTATTTTGGAAAGCGAACGTATGCCGCTGCTGATCGTATGTAAAAGGGACATTCCCTTCATTTCCCTGAAAATATCGTTTGAGTTATTCCACAAAGCGCCGTCTGTACCCAGGCCAACGGTCAACCCCTGCCTAACCATTTCCGGTACAGGGGCAATGCCGTCGGCGATTTTCATTTCGCATAATGGTGTATTGACAACTTTGACGCCTGCCTCTTTGAGCAGCCCAACTTCATTTTCGGTAACACACACCACATGGGAACCTATCAGCCTGTCATGGAGGAAACCATGATGGGCAAGATAGGTAACCGGAGTCATACCATATTTCGATACAATGATGTCTCTGCGCCATTCATTCTCGGCGAGGTGGATAGTTTGCAGGGCATCCAGGTTTTCCAGTCTGCTGAATGCTTTTCGCAGACGTTCTGTTTCATAATCCTCTTCGGCCATTAATCCGATAACGGGGACAAGCCCTGCATCCCGGCAGGCAGCGGAAAAATCCCTTAATACCTGGCCGTCAACAAAGGAATCGGGATCGGCAAAGTCATGGCGAATGTCCTCGACCAATGCGCCTTTAATGCCAATATCCTTCATTGCCCGGATGGAACGGTTTCCCAGGCCCCAGTACATATTTTCGCAGATAAATGTTGTGCCTGCCAAAAGCGCCTCGCAGTAAGTAAGCTGGCGTGCATAATACCGGTCATCATCATTGATATATTCACAGAACCAGTTGTGGGAATCGAAAGCTTTTATTTGCTCCAGCAGAGTCATGTCGTCGCCCAGGCCCCGGGCCAGCGTCATGTCCCCGTGGCAGTGACCGTTTACCAGGCCGGGCATGAGGATTTTACCGCCGCCGTCTATCCATTGGGTACATTCATCCCCGGACACCGGCCCCCTGCGGACTTCAGCGATAAGCTCGCCATTCAAACACACCGATCCCCTGAATGGTGTGTAGTCGAAATTGCCTGAAACAATAATAACATTATCAATACCAAGACTGAAAATTGTTATGATCCTCCCACTTCTGCAAAAGCTTCAATCTCTACCAGAACATTTTTGGGAAGCCCTTTTACTGCAACGGTAGAACGGGCAGGCCTGCCGGTAAAATGCTTTGCATACACTTCGTTAAAATCATCAAAATCTTCCATATCTGCAAGGAAGCATGTTGTCTTTATCACTTTAGCCAGGGATGAACCGGCTGCTTTCAGAACCGCTTCGAGGTTTTTAATAACCTGTTCGGTCTGTTCCCCAATGGTGGTTCCCACTACATCGCCGGTTCCCACCGAAACAGGGATCTGCCCTGAGGTTAATATGATTTTTCCCGAAATAATGCCCTGGGAATAAGGCCCTATTGCTGCCGGTGCTGTGCTTGTCTGAACAACTTTCATGATGTAATACTCCTTATGACAATGACTTAAGTAGCGACCATTTCTTTTGCGTTATCAAGGAATTGGGATATCTGCTTGCTGGCATCATTTACTTCATTAACCCGCTTCGTTACATTCGCGGAAATTCCCTGTAACTTATGCATTTCTTCGGATATGGAACCGCTTTTTGCATGGATATCTTCGCTGCCGCTGCGTACCTTTTCAGTTTCTTCCTGAATTGATTTTAATGCCGAAAGAATTTGAGCGCCGCCCAGGGCCTGTTCTTCCACCGCATTGTTTACCTGGACAAAAGCGCTGTCCATTGCGGTGATTTCATTAAAAATTAAATTCATCGACCGTACTGTTTCCTGGGTAACACCGGTTATGCTTTTAATGGATTTTTCCATCTTGGTGATTTCTTCGGAAATACTCTGCGATTCCTTGCCGGCCAGTTCAGCCAGTTTACGCACTTCGCTGGCAACAACGGCAAAGCCTTTGCCGGTTTCTCCGGCATGAGCCGCTTCAATTGCCGCATTCATGGCAAGAAGATTTGTTTTTGCCGCTATATCCTCAATTATGATATTGGCATCCTGCAGCATTTTTGATCTTTCGTGGAGGTGGTCCACTTCTTCAGCAAGTTTTTGCAGCTGGGCATTGCCGGAAGCGGATGATTTACTGAGCATATCCGCAGTTTTGCTAATTCCATTTACGACTGATCGGATCGAATCAATATTGGCTACCATCTCTTCTATCGATGATGAAGAAGTATTAATATGCGAAGCCTGCAGACTGACCGCTTCTTCAAGGTTATCTATGGATTCCGCAATTTTCGTAACATGCTCCGAAGTCTGATCAACTGAAATAAGCTGGGTATTGGTTTCTGCCAGTGTAATTTCCATGTTTTCGGTAATTACCCCCAGCGCCTGGGAAGATTCCACAATAACCTTATTAAGCTGCTTGCCGTCTTCCGTCGCTTTTTTTAAGTGATCGCTTATTTCACCGGTTGCCTTAGCAATGGTACCTTTAAGATTATCCCTTTCATGCAGAAGTTCGGCATTAAGCTTTTCTTCTTTCTTGTCTTTAAGCATATTGATGCGCTCAAACAAAATGGTAAGAAGCAGGATAAAAATATAACCGGCAACGAATCTGAATTTAATTGATGGTTCCATTTCGTATACCGGAGATATTCCCGGTCTGTACAACAGTATAAAAGCCAATATAAGACCGAGTACCGACCCAATAACCCCCTTGGTCATCTGGCAGAGGAAAATCGCAATCAAAGGAAAAGCGAAAAACCACACCGCAAGCCACATGTACAGGCCGCCGTTATAAAGGAGAAAAATGCAGTATAGCCCGAAAAGGGTTACCGGGATAATGGGCAGTATTCTCAGTGACATTTTAGTCCGCATTAAAATCAGAGAAAGTATACATACGCCGACTATGGCAAAGTTGATGGTTGCCCTGGTAGAATCTTCTGCCATACTGTTGAGGCCGAATATTACCAGAGGAATACAGGCGACCGAGAATATACCGTTCATGGTCATATACCTGGCCCTGTCATTGAGGTTCGTTATTTGAGAATAGCGTTTCCCAAGGAGTATTGTTGAGATGAGACTCTGTTTTTTGTTATCTTCCATAAAATGATTTTATTGTTTATTTAAAAAAAAATCAAGCTGGTTTTCAACAGCCGGATGCCTTCAATTAATTACCCAATTACCGGGGGAATATCTTAACGCCGATAGTTGCAATAAAGCCGGTGGAAGTCGGGTACTCAGGGGTGTTTACCCGCGAATAGGGATGCGCCCTTCCGGTTATATTAGCCGGCGCATCTATATTGGTAAAATAGGAGTACACTACTCCGGCTTCACCAAAAAGCGCTACCGGCAGGCTGGGCAGATGCCAGTCTGCGCTGACTCTTACGATATGCATCCATTGATAAGCTCCGTCACGGAGGAAGAACCTTCTTGTTACATGGTTGGACCAATCCCTTTGGGGATCAAGTTCCGAAAGAAGGTTGCTGCCATCTACAGCACTCGAACCAAAATCAGCGCCCCGGCGGATCATTTGATACTGGAAATTCGTCATAAGGTTTTTAAACGGCATTGTTTTGAAACTAATCAGTATTTCATCTGAATTGGGCGGAGTATAATATCCCAGGGACTCACCGTTATTGGTATACGATTGTTCCATCGGCAGGCCGCCTCCGGGCCCCCCGTAAAACGGTGTAAAAACACGCAGGTGGGTATAGCAATATGGGTTAACCTTGGTATAGCTTAATTTCAGCGATGAAAAAGACATGACAGGCAACGGGAAATTCATGCCGGCCTGGTAAGCAACCATGGTATTGTCAAGATTGTTAAACAATCCCCGCGCTTCATCCCAGAACAGGGAAAACCATATATTGCCAATCCCCGGATACTGTGCCATCAGATTAAAAACAAACGCTAAATTGTCATAATCGCCGACATTGCCTTTATAGACAATTGATGAAGTCAATGGAAAAATATATCCCAGCTCAAAACGTTTTGGCCAAATAACCATCTCTCCAAAATCAAGGAATAAAATATTTCTAAATCTGAACTGCAGCATAGTTATTGAGTAGGCATTCTGGAATGACATTGCCGATATCTTTTGGGATTCTGTGTTAAAAAACTCAAGAAAACCGGTCATCGTAGCAATGCCAAACCAGGAGACAGGTCTGAACTCAGCTTCTATTCCCAGGAAAGGCCGTGCCATCGTATTCAATGCAAGGCTGCTGCCTAATGGGCTGGAACCCCATTCATGGCTTATTCGTCCAAGACGCATAATGAAGATATCATCCATAAAAGAAGCAGTCATTTCCGATAAAAGGCTGTATCCGATTGCAGGATCATTCGGCCAGGGAGAAAAACCTTCAAGATAGTTAAATAAATGAACAGAACCATCCCATCGTTTTTGGTATGTATAGGGGAAATGGGTCAATGGTTCGCTGTAAATGGGTATAACCCTGTTAACAAAATCTTTTTGTATTGGAGCTTCAAAGCCATCATAAAAAGTATTGTACTCTCCAAGGTAACTCCGCGGAACTTTTGTCAGACCTGCATCTACATTAATATCCCAGGAAAATTTTCTGCCAATATCACCATTTAAAAATATCTGCCCCCAGGTCTCCATACCCCAGTAACGTCTTCCGGAAGAAGGATACAAACCAGCAGAACCAGAAATGTCTGCTCCAATACCAAGGTTCGCAGAAAGAAGGATTTCGTTATTACCGATAGTTGTTTCGCTCCGGAATGTTCCTCTCTGCCAGTCAAAACCTGTCTTGGGCGGTGTAAGTTTATTAAGGTATTGCTGCAGTATTTCCCGCTCGTTAACTCTCAGCCTGTCTGCATTATCTTCAGTTAATATTTCGTTTATCGCTTTAATTACAACATTTCTTGTATAAGGCCTAATTCCTGACAAAGGAGCGCATAAACCCCTTAATGCAGCCTGCTCAAGAAAATGATACACATAACTATCCAGGGGAACAGACACATGTGTTTGTGCAGAAAGAGGGAGTATGGAAATTATAAACAAAAACGCCAATAATTTTAAGCGCATAATCTGCTCCTTAATCTATCCATTCAGTGATTTCTTTTTTGGTAATTCCCCAGCGCTGGGCAAATTTTGTTTTTTTTGTAATACAGTAACGGCAGAAAGGAAATGGTTTTCCTAAAAATGCAATGATATCTTTTTTGCCGGCAACATTATAAATATCAACGTAGTCTTTTTCGCTGACAACAAGATTTTGTTTAAAATATTCATTAAAAAATTGAATGTGTGCCGCAATACAGCAGGTATATATTCTGCCTTCGCGTAATGTAACGCAGCATCCCCAGCTTATAGGGCATTTTTCAAAACTTTTTTTCATGTTCTGGCTGCCGGTTACATCAAGCGGTATTTTACACATCCGATCTTCTGCGGTAGTTCCGGTAAATACCAGTTTAACCTTGTGTGATTTAGTAATTTCCCGTATCTCTTTTTTATTGAGTTTTATCGGGTACTGGCTTACGGAAACCGTTATCCGGTTTTTACTGCAGCTCTGCCAAAACTCTCTGGGCTGCTGGGTTAATAAAATGCCGTTTGTGGTGATCTGTATGGGAACAGAAGGAAAGTATTTCCTGGCAATGTCAAAGAAATCGGTAATACGGGGATGCAGCAATGGTTCCCCGCCAAGTATTTTAATATTAAAATACTTATCCGACAGCTCGGCAAGACGCTTAAAATCCTTTTCAAACTGTTCCGGGTCAAGATACCCTTCCCCCGCTACAGAAGAAAAATGGTTGCATCCCATACAGTTCAAGTTACAGTGTTCGGTAACATGTACTTCGATGGGAAATAATTTAGAAAAGCGCTTTCCTCTCAAAACAATAAGCTGGCAGATATCCTGAAAAATCTGGGGCGATATGTATGTTTTTAATAAAAGAGGAATATCCTTAATAAAAGAGGTAACTGTTTGCATCTGGTTTTATTCAGCTCCAAAATCAACAGGATTTTGAAATAGATTCTCCTTAGGCATGACTATACGTCCCGGTGATAATACTGTCAAGACACCGGTGCTTGACACCGCAGCGATTGATCATATCCATTCATTTTTTTCCTTCTTTGACAATCCCCATTTAATGCCGATTTCCCATGAACTTATCTTGCAATAGCGGCAGAATGATATGGGCCTGCTGACAAACTTATAGACCTCATTGATGTCATTTACCTCGTATATGTCAATATAATCATTGCATGCTGTCTCCATGTTTTCGCCGAATTGATTATTAAAACGTCCGATAAGCAACGGCAGACAGCAGGTTGAAAGTTTTCCGTCCCTGAGAAAAATACAAAAATTCGCCACGAGGCATAGTTTAAAATTTTTCTTAATATTCTGGCTGCCGCTTAAGTCAAATGGAAGCCTGCACCAGGTATGTTCATGCATGAACTGCAGGCGGAATTTCAATGTAACACCATGTTTCCCTGCAAGCTCTTTTATCCGCTTGATATTCAATTTAACGGGATAGCGTGTAACAATTATCCGTATATTGTTTTTATTGCATGATTCCCAAAAAGCATCGCTCATGTGCTCCAGGAGGAGGCCGTTTGTTACAATATTTACCGGCCCGTCAAAATACTTTCTGGCAATCTCCATGAGTGTTGTAAGTTCAGGGTGCAGGAGCGGTTCCCCGCCCATGATGTCTATATTATCGTTATCCCTTCCGGCAAGCTCCGAAAGCCTTGCAAAATCTTTTTCAAAAACTTCAGTTTTTACAAAATCATTTTCGGCAAGCGGCGAAAAATGATAACAGCTCCGGCAGTTTAAATTACAGTGTCCTACCACGTCTGTTTCAAACCGCAGTCGTTTCCTTGGTTTAAGCCTGTACTTTGCTGTTACTAATAAGTAGAGATATAAAATATGTCTATAAAGCGCCTGTTTCATACACCCTCCGTGATCCTATCTGGAAAATAACCTGAACCCAATGGAAAAAATAAATCCGCTTTTGGAACGGTAATGCGGATCATTTTCCAAATCCTCAGTCTGACCCTCGTTGCCGGTCCCGGCAGCAGAGTTTATAGTAAACCTGGTTGAAGAAAAGCCCGTTTCCAGGAAAAGGGCAAGCGGTACAGCCCCTGCCCGCAGAGTAAATGTGCCGCCCAGCCGTATGACAGCATCCCAGCGGTATACACCGTCTTTTAAAAAAAAATTTGCCTGTGGGCTGCTGCTGTGCAGTTTATCCTGAAGGGAAGAACCGTACACTTTGCCGTCCCCGGTATCGGCACCGTGCCGCATTGATTGAAACTGCAGATGGGCTTTTAAACTGGGAAATAACCATGATTCCAGGCGAAGCAGCAATTCATCGCTGTTGGGCGGCAGAAAAGAACCGAGGGCTCCTGCGCTGTTGACAAAAGCGCTTGAAGACGGAACACCACCCCAGCCGGCACGCTCATACGGAAAAGTGTAACAGTACGGTTCAATTCTTGTATAGCTGAAAGTAAAAACACCCAGCGGTATCCAGTTAACAGCAGTATAGATTCCTGCCTGGTAAGCAAAGCTGTTGCCGATATTCTGAAAAAAATTGTCCCTGAATGAATCAATACTGTCAACAAAAAGATTTCCCCATAATGCCAGGAGGCCCGGAATCCGCAGCCCGATACTGGTAAACAAAGCTCCGTTAACCTGATTAAACAGAACAGCAGAGCCTCCTATATTAAAATGGAAAAACCTGGCCGGGTTAAATTCTATTTGCGCCATGGTGAGCATGTTGGTAAATACCGCATTCGGGGACTCGTTATTTTCCCGGTAATGCTCAAGGGCGCCGCCAAGAACCGAAACATTCATCCATGAAAACGGCGAATAGGTTCCTTCCAGGGCGGCAAAGGGACGCCCATACGCATTCAGGACCAGCGAAGATCCCGATTGTCCCCAGTCGCGGCGGATCCTCCCCAGGCGAAGCTGCATACGGCCGTCAAAGGAAACGGCATTAACCTCTCCTGTCCAGTTGTAGGCAAGGGAAGGATCGTCCGGCCAGGGAGTATATGTTCCCGGATTTTTAAACGACAAAACCCCGCCATCCCACTGCCTCCCCAATGAATAGGGAAAATGAGCCGCAGCGCCCAGATTGTCACGTTCGATATACAGCAGCCCTCCCTGCGCCGTAATATTCCATGAAATGGTATTGCCAAAATCCCCTGATGTATAAACTGATGCCAGGTTGATGCTTGAAATAGATCCATCACCGGCATGCACGGAAAAACTACTCTCCCACCCAAGCCCTGCTTCAAAAGAATTATCATTGCTTACGGATCGATACCTTGCCTGTTCAGTATCCAGCCCCGGCTTGCGTTCAAACGAATTCATAACACCGGTTACCACTTCAACTTCCCTGGGAGAAAGAACCTGTGCAGAATCATTGATCATTTCCCAGAGCTTTCCTCTCACCAGACTCTCGGACCATGGTTTTGCAGAAGGCGGCGCAGATATCACCCCCCGTATCACTCCTATCATGATTATTTCGTAGGCAGCATGATCAAGAGGCACAGAGTTATGCCCCTGGGCCCCAAGGTTGACTGTTACAACAAACATTACTACAAAGCAATGAAGCTTCAATTGTTTCATCATTTACATACTACCAATAAAAAAATTGTTATGCAATTGCAATGTACGGTATACATTAACGGCTGAGTTCCAGACGGGCGTTGAGGTTATCGGGGTTAAGCTCAAGGGCATATTGCAAAGCGCGGCGGCTCTCATCCGGTCTGCCCAACATTCTCAGGCAGCGAGCTATGCGGACGTGGATACGGGAGGCAGTATTCACGGCGCCCTGCCCAATGGCTGCAGCGGCAGCTTTTTGGTAATGTTCCAGTGCCTGCCTTGTTTCCCGGCGTTCTTCAAGGACACGGGCGAGGTTTGCCGCCGCAATCCAGTTTCCATCGGTACCGGCAATCGCTGCCAATGTTTCTTCGGCGCCGTCCAGATCGCCTCCGCGAATCTGATGCAGGGCATTATGAAGATCAAGCCATTGGCCGGTAAAGTCCTGCCGTGAGGCATTTCTCAGGAGAATGGCAGTTTCCTCATGGCTGCGCTGGAAATCAAAGTACCACGCGCCCCACTGAAATAACTCTTCCGCCTGCGGATAACGGTCCAAAAGCATCCATGTTTCGGCAATGACACGGGCTGCCTCTGTTATTTCTGTCCGCCTTTTTAGAATTTCAAGATCGACAAGGGTATTAACGCCGTTGTTTTCCAAAATGCTGATTGCCTGCACAGCGTTAAAAAAACGGCTGTAACGAATAAGGCCATAGTGACGGCTTGTATCTGTGAGGTCTTGAGCAGCAAGGTGCCCGAATAATTCCTGGGATTCCTCCGGTGTCTCTGCGCTAAGGGCAAGGTTATACAGCGCATTACTCTGTTCCGGCTGCATTGCCCATACCATGCGGGCATTATCGGTATACCCTGCAAGCCACAGAGCATCCGCCTGCCGGTTCAGGGCAGCTTCGTCTGGCAGCATGGAAAACAGCCTGGCGGAATGCAGCGGACTGCCGAAATCGTAAAGGTATTCGGCAGCAAGCCGGATAAGGGCAGGAGAATCGGATTGAGCAAAGGTATTTTCAATGACTGCGGTAACATCGCTGTCACCGGTAAGTATCCGCATGATAGCCAAACTGGCATGAATTGAATCGGGAAGGGTAAGTCCCGAAAAATAACCGGAATCCAGAGGTACATACAATGCGGCAATATTAGGATTCCTAAAATCGCCCAGCAGGACATGCAGGCTTAAACGCATGGAAGCAAAACGCGAATCATCCAGGAGGGGAAGAATTTCCCTCAGTTCATCCCTGCCTTCACGGGTAATGGCAGCTTCATGAATAAGTGCAGCGGCAACAATAGCGGCAATAGGCTCGGAATGGGGAAAAGCAAGAGCTGCCCGGCGTGATGACTGCCGGTAATTGTTGAGGTAATGGGAATCGAGAGATACAAGCTGCCTGCGGCGTTTAAGAATTGAAAGCCATGTTTCCACTCCCTCGGTATAATGTTCCAGGCGGTCAAGCTCATTGTCCAAGTTGTTCAGTTCCTGGCGCAGCACCGTATGCGTCCCTGCATCAATAATACGCCGGTATCTGAAATCATAGTCCCGCAGCAGCCGGAAAAACCTGCTGTCATCTTCACCGGAAATATCCGCTCTTGCGGAAAAATAAATACCGCCAAACAAGGCGCTTAACAGCACCAGCAGTATGAAGCCGGAAAAAACGGTAATACGCAGCAGCCTGTTCATTGGGCAGTAACCTTTGTGTCCGCATAAAGAGTCCGGTGTATGCTGTCCAGAACACCGTTGATAAAACGAAAAGAATCATCAGTACCGAATTTTTTAGCAATACCGATGGCCTCATCAATGACAATGGAAGGGGCAATGTCGCGCTGGCAGAGCAGTGTATATACGCTCATCCTGATAATGGCAAGGTCTACGCGGCCCAGCCGTGTTATATCCCAATTCTGCAAATGGCATGTAATCATTGCGTCAATTTCTTTGATATTTTCTACGGTACCTGCGATTAACAGGCGTGAAAACCCGGCCATTTTTTCATCCAGAGCTACCTGTTCATCAGCATCCAGCCAGGAAAAACCCATCAGCTCGCTGACAGGGATTCCGGATGCTTCCCAGCAATACAGTGCCTGAAATGCCAGAATTCGGCCTTTTCTGCGGCTTGCACCTCGTTGTTTGTTACGAGGCAGGCCATGAACTGCCATTGCCGCCGCTTACCATCTAAGGTTGTTTTCAAATACCTGAAAAGTCCTGCCTGACCTCAACTCGGCTACCAATTCCTCGGTTGCCTGTGTCAGTGCCACTTGCTGCCGTTCCTGCATAATGGTATTGCCAATAAAATCCCTTACCGTCATATTGGTTCCAAGCTGAGCAATATCATTAAGCTCCAGATTTTTCATGGTATGGGACTCGGTTATTCTGATGATTTGAAAACCCGGTATTCCTTCGATAACTCCGGATATTTCACCCGATCGCAGGCTGAAAGCAATATCCATGAAAGCCGGGCCTACAACGGCACGTGCTTCCATGTTTCGGGGGAGAAATCCGGCATCTCCGGCATTAATTCCGGAATTGGGAGCCTGGGAACGAACAACAACCGCATCAAACCGGGCAACACTGGTACCAATTTCCCGGGCCAATTCATCAATCTGCTGCCGGGCCCTCGTCCTGGACGCAGCATCCGGACCATACGGCACCTGAATCATCGAAAACCGAACGGTATCCGGTCTGACAAACTGGGACCTTGTCAGGTTGTATGCACTGAGTATCTCATCCTCGGTAGGAACCCTTAGATTGCTCTCAATCTGGCTTTGCTTTTGAGACAAAAGGTACTTTTGAGCAGTAAGCTGCCGCCGCATCTGCTCTCTGAATGCAGGCAGTTCCAGTCCGGTCTCGTTCCTCACCGCTTCGGCAAATTCCGCATCAGTGGGCGGCCGCCCGAGCATCTGCGTCAACTGCGCCCGTAACTGGTTAATCTGCTGATTGAGTTCATTATCGGTAAGGGTGACTCTGTCCCTTTCGGCAGCCTGTAATACCAGACGTTCATTTATCATGACATCCAGGACTTCCCGCCGCTGGCTTTCGGTCAATGTCCGTCCGGTGGCTCTTTCCATGTTTTGAACTTCGATTCTCAGCTGCCTCACGGTAATCGGTTCGCTTCTTATCAGATTGACGATAGCTGCCGGCTGTAAATCTACCTGGGCAAAACCCCAAGCGGCAGAAAAAACAGAGAGCAGGGTTATAATTACAATTCGCTTCATAACCATCCTTATACTTATAGAATTGTATCATAGAATAAAACAAATGATAAGAGCCAGGGTAACTTACAAACTATAATTTGTCGTTCTTCCTTGGATCCAAGGCCAGCAGTATCAGGTGCGGGCAGCACGCACCGGAGGTGATGACCCGCAGGGGCGGTGCGCACCCCGCAGGCACTGCCAACTGGTGGCCCCCGAAGGCAGCGCCCAAAGGCGGCGCCCATGGGGCGACACCAAAGTAAGGGATGCCCTAAAGAAGTTAACTGGGGTCCTGTCGGAGGCCCGGGGGCCCCACTCCCTGTGGCGGCCCGGCCCCCCCCCCCCCCCC
>Ga0099364_10006654_pt1 | contig 16743 bp, 12 predicted proteins | sample TergutTh196P3_FD_73070 | JGI IMG/M metagenome (GOLD analysis project Ga0099364, IMG submission 73070) | Microcerotermes parvus P3 segment gut microbial communities from Pointe-Noire, Republic of the Congo - Th196 P3 | ecosystem: Host-associated > Arthropoda: Insects > Digestive system > Gut ... | reverse complement strand
TCAAGTGGATATTCAAGACGTTCGTCGCCACATACATCCTGACGAATACCTTCAACATCGTGATGGGCGTGTTCGGGATGGCACAGTGGGTGGTAAACGGGAGCGCGGGCATCATAGGCAACAGCCTTGACATGGACTTGGCGCTGACCGACCTTGAAGCGCAGCTTGCGTTGATGGGGACAGGCGAGCTTATCGGGCTGTACATCGAATCGCTGATACTCTCACTTGCCATGAAAATTATATCGCTTTGCGTCTTTATCGTCATCTACGGGCGAATGATAGAGATATACCTGACCTGCTCGATAGCGCCGATACCGTTCTCCACGATGGTCAACCGCGAATGGGGGCATATCGGGAACTCGTACCTGAAGACGCTTTTCGCGCTCGCGTTTCAAGGTTTCCTCATACTTGTCTGCGTCGCGATATACGCTGTCTTGCTTCAAGGAATCACATCGTCTGGCAACATCCACGCGGCTATATGGGGATGCGCCGGCTATACGGTGCTGCTCTGCTTCACCCTCTTTAAGACGGGCAGCATGAGCAAGAGCCTGTTCGGATCGCACTGATTTTTGCGGACAAAATAGTTGAATAATAGGTGTCCACCTTTGTACGAAAAAGTCAGATAAAAACACAAAATAGTTTAATAAAAAAGGAGGCAAGGCATTATGCCAATTATCGAAACGGAAACATGGAAACCAAACCCCGACCGTCCGGGTACGGTCATCTTCGACAGCCAGCGCACGGCGAAGGATGTTTTCAACGAGTTGGTGGCGCACTTAAAAGCCGATGGGCGTATGCCGGATGAGTATTTCCTGCTCAAATCAAGTTGGGAAAACGGCGCGCTGTATCCACAAGACGCCGATGTCCTGTGCCATGTGAACTACGGCGGGAGCGAAGGGATATACCTCGACATCGCCCTGCGGTATGAAAAGGAAATGTATGAGCATAGCAGGGAGACAGGAGATTTAGGGTGGCACAAACGACCGGTCATCGAACCTTTCGCCACAGGCAAGACGCTTGGCGACACCATAGATGATTTGGACAGGATGAACCTCACCGCGTCATCGGTGACGGCGGCATTTTACGGGTATATGTCAGAGGTCAAGGCGCGATACATCAAAATCGAACAAGGAGCAGAGCAACCGAAAACCCCTCCCGCCCCTGCAACCCCCGGCGATGCCGCAGTAACGGCGAAAACCATATTCGGCGACGTTCAACCCGGCGATTGGGTAATAGCGGCGGGCAACAACGACTACCGCTACTTGATCGGCATCGTGAAGGCCATCGACAAGCTCGGGACGCCGGAACACGACACAGACAACGAGACGGACGACGTTCACGTTGATTTTACCGCGTTTGACTACCCTGCCGAACACGTCAAAGATATTGAGGACTGGTTCAGCGACATATGGCATGAAGAAACAACCTTTGACGACATTCCGCTTGACGACGTGATAATGGCGCCCAAGATGCTGATCCGCATAACGCATTTGGGGCAGGACGAGATTGACTTCATGGGCAACCTCCGCGTGAATTGCGAATCGTTCTGCAACTGTTTTCCAAGCGGCATATGGCCGGACGGCAAGCACGGCGAACTAATCGAGCGATTGGAGCAGAACCATGAGAGCTACTTCGACTCGCTTCAATGTTTAGGAAAGGACGAACTCATTAGAATGTCCGACAAAACCGCAGCGATGTCGAGCGTGTTCAGCTATCTGAGCTATCGCGGCTTCGATGATGACGAGCTTGACTTCCTTCTGCGGTTCCAAAACCCGCTTGAAGTCGTGGCTGACGGCTGGCTCAATTACAGCCAAGACACCTCCGACGAGATGTACTACGCCTTTGACAGCATCATGGGAAACAAAGAGGTCTGGCTTGAAAGCCACCCGCTGATAGCCGAAACCGCTGACGCCCCGACTGCTGCCATGCAGGGCTTTTTGGAAAGCGCGGAAAGCGTTGAAGATAGCGCGGTTATCGGCACTCAAACTTCATTGGAAAAGCCGCCCGCCGACAAGAAAACTCCAATCGGCGAACGCATTAAGGCGGGCAACGAGAAAGTCAAGGCGTATAAGGAACAAAAAACGCAAAACCCACAACATGCTTCAAAAAATGAAAAGGAGATTTACTAAAATGAATAACATCACATTAGACACGAGGGTATACCCCATCGACAACCCCGAACGAAAAACGCTGGCGTTCGCGAGCGTGGCGTTCAAAGTGGACGGCGAGGATTTGGCGGCTATTCGCGGAATCCGCGTGGTTGATAGTAAAAAAGGCCCGTTCGTAGCCATGCCGCAGTCGCAGGACAAAACAGGGCTTTACCATGACATCGCGTTCCCGATTGACGGCGACCTGCGGAAAAACCTGAACGCATCCGTGCTTGACGAATATGGGCAGCAGTCAAGCCTGCCACCCGAACATAGGGGCTATCAGAAACCGGACGCGGAGGCGAGCATCTCCAGACAGCCTAATGACGTTAAGCTCGACGTCAAAGTGTTCCCGATAGCGAAACCGAACGGCGACACACTCGCGTTTGCGAGCGTCGCGCTCGACGACATTGTGGCTATTCGCGGCATCCGTGTCGTGAGCAGCGAAAAAGGGAATTTCATATCCCTGCCGCAGTCACAGGACAGCGAGGGCAAGTTCCATGACGTCGCTTTCCCGATAAACGGTGAACTGCGCCGCACACTCAGCAATGCCGTCCTCAGCGCTTACAGGCAGGAAACCGCAGAGCGTAAACAAGGCATCGGCGAAAGGCTGCAAGAGGGCGCTCAGAAAGCGGCGGCGTATGCCGTGTCCGCGCCGCCAAGAGCGTCGGTGGCAAAAGGCTCGCCGGGCATCGGCGATTAAGGAGGGCTATGATGGCGTTTGTCAACGTACCGAAAGACCTCTCGAAAGTCAAAACCAAAGTCGCGCTGAACCTCACGAAACGCCAGTTGATCTGCTTCGGCGCGGCGGCGGTCATAGGGATTCCGGCGTACATCTTCACGCGAGGGGCAATCGGCAACTCTGCGGGGGCATTATTGATGATAGCGATAATGTTCCCGTTTTTCTTCATGGGCATGTACGAGAAGGACGGAATGCCCGCAGAGAAGATTCTGCGGAACTTCATCCGCTCCCGATTCGTCTGGCCGTGCAAGCGACCGTACAAGACCGAGAACCTCTATGAAATTCTGGAAAAGGAGGGCAAAGACATTGCATCCAACAACCAAACAACAGCAAAAGCGGCTGTCGGCAAACACCCGGCAGGCAAAGGCAAACCGCGCTGACATGAAAAAGCCGCAAACCAAAGCTACCATGAGCAAAGCGCCGCCCGCAAAAAAGGGCGGCGTTTTTGACAGGCTGCTCGGCGGCAAAGCGCCGCACACGGCGCAGCAGTCCATCCCCTACCGGGAGATTTACCGTGACGGCATTTGCCGCGTCAATGACCGGCTGTACACCAAAACAGTCATATTCTCCGATATAAACTACCATCTCGCGCAAAACGAGGACAAGACTCAGATTTTCGAGAACTACTGCGACTTCCTCAACTATTTCGACTCGTCCGTGACCGTGCAGTTGTCGTTCATCAACCAATACGGGAACCCGGAGGAATTTCAGAAATCCATCGACATACCCGAAACGGGCGACGGCTTCGACAGCATCCGAATCGAGTACGCGGATATGCTGAAAAACCAGCTTGCCAAAGGCAACAACGGGCTGACCAAGACGAAATACATCACATTTGGAATAGAAGCGGACAACCTGAAAACCGCGAAGCTCCGCATTGAGCGCGTCGAAACGGACATACTCAACAACTTCAAGGCGCTAGGGGTATCGGCGCGGCCACTGACGGGGGTCGAGCGGCTCGAAGTCCTGCACGGGCAGTTCCATCCGGGAGGGACGGACTTGTTCCGCTTCGACTGGAAAGACCGCGTAAAGACAGGCATGTCCACAAAGGACTATATCGCGCCGACCTCGTTCGACTTCCGCAATGGCACGACTTTCAAAATGGGCGAACACATCGGCGCGGCGTCGCATTTGCAGATACTCGCGCCGGAGCTTACCGACCGTATGCTCGCTGACCTCATAGACATCGACGCGCCCGTGACCGTGACGCTCCATATAAGGAGCGTTGACCAGTCTGAAGCGATAAAAATGGTAAAGCGCAAGCTCTCAGACCTTGACGCAATGAAGATTCAGGAGCAGAAAAAAGCCGTGAGATCGGGATACGACATGGATATAATACCGCCCGACCTCGCCACTTACGGGAACGAGGCTAAGACGCTTCTGGAGGATTTGCAGAGCCGCAACGAGCGTATGTTCCTCGTGACAATACTCGTGCTGAACACGGCGAAAAAGATGCAGAAACTAGACAACGACGTGTTCGCGGCGGCTGGCGTGGCGCAGAAGTACAACTGCGCTTTGAAACGCCTTGACTTTCAGCAGGAGCAGGGGCTTATGTCCTCGCTCCCACTCGGCAATAACCAGATCGAGATAAAGCGCGGGCTTACCACTTCGAGCGTCGCAATCTTCGTGCCGTTCACCACTTGCGAGCTTTTCCAGCGCGGGGAAGCGATGTATTACGGGCTTAACGCCTTGTCAAGCAACCTCATCATGGCGAACCGCAAGGAATTGAAGAACCCGAATGGCCTGTTCCTCGGAACGCCCGGAAGCGGCAAATCGTTTTCCGCGAAACGCGAGGTCGTCAATGTGTTTCTACTAACCAACGACGACATTATCATCAGCGACCCCGAAGCGGAGTATTTCCCCCTCGTCAACAGGCTCGGCGGTCAGGTCATCAAATTGTCGCCGACATCGAGCCAATACATCAACCCTATGGACATCAATGTTGACTATTCGGACGAGGACGACCCCCTGACGCTCAAAAGCGACTTCATACTCAGCCTTTGCGAGCTTATCATTGGCGGCAAGATGGGGCTAGAACCCGTGGAAAAAACCATCATCGACCGATGCGTCAGGCTCGTCTACCGCGACTACCTCGCCAACCCGACGCCGGAAACGATGCCCATACTGCAAGACCTGTACGACCTGCTGCGTAAGCAGGCGGAGCCGGAGGCGCAGAGGATAGCCACGGCGCTCGAAATCTACTGCACGGGCAGCCTGAACGTCTTTAACCACAGGACGAACGTGGAACTCAGCAACCGCCTTGTATGTTATGACATCAAAGAATTGGGGAAACAGCTTAAAAAGCTCGGAATGCTCATCCTGCAAGACCAAGTATGGGGCAGGGTGACTGCAAACCGTGCCATGAAAAAGACGACGTGGTTCTACCAAGACGAGTTCCACCTGCTTCTCAAAGAGGAACAGACGGCGGCTTATTCGGTCGAAATCTGGAAACGATTCCGCAAGTGGGGAGGCATACCCTCTGCTTTGACGCAGAACGTCAAAGACCTGCTCGCAAGCCGCGAGATCGAGAACATCTTTGAAAACTCTGACTTCATATACATGCTCAACCAAGCGCAGGGCGACAGGCAGATACTCGCGAAGCAGCTTGGAATATCGCCGCACCAACTCAGCTACGTCACGCACTCAAACGCCGGAGAAGGCTTGCTGTTCTACGGGAACGTCATTATACCATTCGTGGACAGGTTCCCGAAGGACACCGAGCTATACAGCATTATGACCACGAAACCGTCTGAAACTCAGGCGGTGACTTGAAAAACGGAAAAATATAACGAGAAATGGAGGCCAGCAAGATGAATGACAGCGTACTACGGCGGTTTTCGGAGGCAATATTAGCCATTGCCCCGGATATGCCAATGAGCGCGGCTGAGATCGAATCAGGCATCAGGGAACTTGGGCTTGAACGCTTTCTAAGCGAAGCAGGCGGCTATGCCGCCGAACTTGTAGAAACAGCGGAACTCATATCAAGGCTGAGCGGGGGGTGATCTGATGGACACGGACAACCAGCTAGAATCCGACCGCGAAAGGCTCGCTTCCTTAGTGAGCAAATATACAGGCATACCAAGCAAACGGGTATACGATTTTGTCGCCGAAAACGGCGCGGGCGAGATTCTCCCATCGGCGAACAGGCTTGCGGCGACAAGCTCGCAGAGGGAGAGGCTCAACAACCTTTTTGAGTTCAGGAACCTATACGAAATCGTGAAAGGCACTGAAAAAGAGAAAGCGCATACTCTAAGCAACACCAACACCGCGATGGGCTATTTCAAAAACTTCTTTGCCGACAAAAACGATAGAGAGCGGGTCGCCGTAGCTTTTCTGGATTCACAGAACAAAGTCAAGGCGACAAAAATCATGAGCGAAGGCACGATCAACGAATCGTCCATGCCCCTCCGCGAAATAGCGAGGGAAGCGCTGTTCCATAACGCCGTCACGGTCATTCTCGCCCACAACCACCCAAGCGGAGACAAGCAGCCTTCAATACTGGACATAGACGCGACGGAAAAGGTCATGGGCGGCTTGAACGCGGTAGGAGTCAGGCTTTGCGACCATATCATAGTGACTGGAAGCGGCGCGATTTCAATGGCCGACTTAGGCTTTATCGTCCACAACGATCTTGGGGTGGAAATGAGCAAAGCGGCGTCCCCGGTCAGGGAAGAAACAGCGGAGTACGGAAGGAGGGGGAACGGATTGTCAAATGATAACGCCACCGCAGCGGAAATTGACACGCTGCGGGAGTTTGACGTTGAGATAACCGAAACTTTGCAAAAAACGGTGACAGTTGAAGCCGCCGACCGCGATGATGCTGAACGGATAGTAGAGGAACAATGGAAAAACAGCGAATACATCCTCGACGCCGACAACCTTACAGGCGTCGGATTTGAAGCGTCCACCGATGGGCGTGAGCCTGCGCGTGGCGACGGACAACGTGAGGAAGGAGGAAACAACGAAATGGACACAGCAAACGCAAATACCCCCCAAAACGACAACATAGCGCCGCTCTCCGAAAACCGGTATGTTCAGGAATTGTTCAGCATACTCGGAGACAACGGGAAGGACACAACGGGGCTTGCTGCCCTGCTCGGACACGTCAGCGAGATGGAGAGCTTCGTCAAACGAGCGGAGGACAAAATAGCGGAGATGAAATCTCAGCTTGCCGAAATGAAAGAGGTGCAGAACCACCCCGTCAAAACTGCGCTGCAAAACGCGATAAAGACTCTTGAACGTAAGGTCGCGGAGGTCAAGGAGCATCTCGGCGAATTGAAAGCCGGCATTATAGAGGGATGCAAGAACGCCGTCGCCGCATTCAAGGAGAAAGGCGCCGCCGTTCTCAATAACCTCGCGTCTTTCTTTAAGGTGCGGGACAATCTGGAGGGCTGGAAAAAAAACATCAACAGCACGATCCGCATCGACAACGCGGCAATCGCCAAAATCGAGGCATTCAGCGTGGAGTACCATTCCGTAGGGCGGCACTTTAAGAACATGGCGCGCGTGGCTGTCGGGAAAGACCCCGTTGACACGCAGAAGGAAGCGGGTAAGCTGGCAAAGGCGCTATCCGCGCCGTACAAGGCGCAGAAGTCGGTTTTAGTGCGGTTGCAAGGGAAAATCGACAAGGCAATCGCGCAAATCGAAAAGCTCGATACGGCGCAATCTGAGAAAAAAGCCGAACGCGCCCGCGAAAAGAAGCCGTCCATGCTTGCCAAACTGGAAGCGAATAAGGGGCGCGTTGAACAAGCCAAACGCGAGTCACCGATTCCTGAACGCGCAAAAGCGAAGGGGATCGAGGTATGAGCCGCGACAAATATAAGGCTCGCGGCAAGGTCACGCTAAAAAACAGCCGCGACGGGCTTGTGGAACACAACGCGGCGACGGGCGAGGACACGCGCATAAGCAAGCGCGAAGCAGAGTTTGACCTTCGCGGCGAAACGCCGGGCGGCGAACACTTATCCAAATTCGGGAAAACCCCAGCTTCGGACACGCAGCGCAAACAGGCTCCCCGGCGCGGTCAAACACGCTCCGGCCCCGAAACGCAGAGCAGCGACACGCGAAGGGCTGAATCACCGACCCCGCAGCGCTATGACGAAACGCCAACTGTTCAAACTAATTTTCAGCAATCTGTGGAAAATTCGCCGGACAATGCAGCCGCCGACAACGCGGCGGCTGCGCCGGAACCTTCCCCTGCAAAGCCCGGCAGCGGCAAACCGGGTACAAAGCCCGGAACGGACGGCGGAGGCAGGCTGAAATTCACGCCGTCCGACGCAACGCCCGCCCCAAAAGCCAAATACAAGCAGAAACCGCCTGTAGCCAAAGTGGGCAAGCCAGTACCGGGGAAAATGGACACCGCAGAACCCCCCGCGCCTGCAAAAACAGCAGGGCGTGACATCGTATTGGAACAGGACGCACCTGCAACGGACTCCCGCCCCGGATTGCCGCAGTCAAAAAGCGCAAGCAAAAAAGCTGTCGCGGCTCATAAGCAAGGCAAAACTGGCAGGCTTCAGTTCGCGCAGGAAGAAACCGCGCCGGGAACGCCGAAAATCACCCATAACCGCAAATTAGGCAAAGCGGAGGCAAAAGCGGAGCGCGTCACGGATAAACTGGAGAGGGCGCGCGACAACCTGCCCGCCAAGCGAAAGCTCCGCAAAGTCAGCGTCACGGACGAGCAAAGCGGCGCGGTAAAACGCAAGCTGCAATTTGAGAAAACTCCAATATCGCAAGGCGAACACATCAAGGGCGCTCTGCCGCTCCGCCCGGCGAAAGCCGCAGGGAACAGCCTCATATTCAACACGCACCGCAAGCTGTATCAGGTCGAGCATGAAAACGTGGGCGTGAAAGCAGCGCACCGCGCTGAAATGCTTGGCGAAACCGGCGCCCGCACCGCGCTCCGCTTCCACAAAACCGCGCCTTACCGAAAAGTGGCAAAATTGGAAAGGGCTGTACAAAAGAAGTCGGTGAACCTGACCTACCAGCAAGCTCTCGCACAAAACCCGAAGCTGAAAAGCAATATCCTCTCGCGGGCTATGCAGAAACGGAAAATCAAGAAAGACTACGCCAAAGCCGCCCGCGAAGCGCAGAAAGCGGCGAAAAAAGCGAAGAAAGCAGGTTCAGCCGTCGCCGACGCGGGCAAAGCGGTTTTGGGCGTCGTCAAACGGCACCCGATAGCATCGGTGGTCGTGATACTGATCGGCCTCTTTATATTCATGCTCACGTCGCTTTTTGGTTCGTTCGGCGGTATAGGGGGCAGCGGCATAAGCGGCATCGTCGCTTCGACATATCTTGCGGAGGACACCGAGATATACGCTGCGGAAACCGCCTACGCGGGCTTGGAAGCCGACTTGCAGCATGAACTCGACAACTACGCCACGCTGCACCCCGGCTACGACGAGTACCGCTTCAACCTCGACGGCATATGGCATGACCCCTATGTGCTGATTTCCATTTTGAGCGCGATGCACGAAGGGGAATGGACGCTTGACGGTGTGCAGGGTACGCTCGCCATGCTATTTGACCGGCAGTACACACTGACGGAAGCGGTGACGCGGGAAACGCGCTACCGAACCGAAACGACTACCGAGACAGACCCCGTGACCGGTGACAGTTACGAAGTAAGCACCGATGTCGAATATGACTATTACATCTGCACTGTCACTCTGGAAAACTTCAACCTGTCGCACCTACCAATATATATCATGGGCGAGGACGGACTCAGCCGCTATGCGCTGTTCATGGCGACGCTCGGCAACCGGCCCGACCTTTTCCCCGTTTACCTTTACCCCAATGCGTCGTTTTATCAGGATTACGGGCGGCACGACATACCGCCTGAATATTTCGATGATGCGATCTTCGCGGGCATGATAAGGGAAGCGGAGAAATATCTTGGTATGCCTTATGTTTGGGGCGGGTACAGCCCCGCCACCTCGTTCGATTGTTCGGGGTTCGTCAGTTGGGTCTTGAACAACAGCGGTTGGGACATCGGCAGGCTCACGGCGCAGGGGCTATACAACATCAGTACGCCAGTGTCCGCATCAAACGCGAAACCCGGCGACCTGATATTCTTCCACTCGACCTACCAGACGGCGGACACGGTAACGCATGTCGGCATATACGTCGGAGACGGCATGATGCTCCATTGCGGGCATCCAATCGGTTACGCTTCGGTCAACACAGCGTACTGGCAACAGCACCTCTACGCTTATGGACGCATGTACTAAAGTAACTGAAAATTTTTCTGCGGAGTTTTTGCAGATTCCGCTAAACCAAACACGGACAAGGAGGGCGCCATGACTAACCCAAGATTAGAGAAAGTCAAAACTGAAATCGAAAAGACGAAGGTGAAAATCTCGGAGTTTCAGGCAAAGCTCCGGGAACAGGAGCGCGAAAAAGTGCGGCTCGAAAACGACCAGATCGTCGCGATTGTGCGGGGCGAAAGAATCAGCGACACGGAACTGACCGCGCTGATGCGGTCGCTGCGTAGCTACGAACCCGCCGCCGAGCCTACGATTTCAGAACCAATAACAACAAGACAGGAGGAACCGCGCAATGCAAATATTGATGAGAACTAAACTGCTCCCGCTTATCGCTCTGGCCATAATCGCCGGGGCGATCCTACTTTCGGGTGCTATGGCGGCGTATGCCGCCGAAGATCCGCCTGCGGACGCGCAAATTCTATCGGTGGACGAAGTATGGCTGACGGGCGACACGCTCCATGTCACGGTCACGGACGTGTTCGGCGAAAACCGGACTCTGGAGCTTAACCTGAGCGACTACGCCATGCCCGGCGACGAATACGTTACCATTCAAGCGACTGACAGCGGCGGGAGCGCGTCCAATTTCATACAGTTCAGGAACCCATATTATGTCCCGCAGGCATACGACCCGACGGGCAGCACAGGCATTGCCGCTGTAGCTGAACCAACGGGCGATGCAGTTGAGCCCGCCGAACCGACCTATACAAACCCGTTCACGCCGGGCGGGACAGGAACAGTCCTCGACAACGCGACTGACGGCGACGGCAAGGAGTTCTTCACGGTCGAAACGCCCGAAGGCAACATCTTTTACCTCATCGTTGACCGCCAGCGGAATACGGAAAACGTCTACCTGCTCAACGCCGTCACGGAGAACGACCTTTTGGCGCTCGCGGAACCCGGCGACGGCACGACGGCAAGCCCGGTTCAAACCCCGGTAACGCCAACGCCGCCCGCGCCGACTGAAACAGAGCCGGAACCGCCGGCTCCGCCCGCGCCTGAGAAAAGCGGCGGCAACACAGGCACAATCGCAATAGTAATTATCGCTGTCGTCGCCGTAGGCGGCGCCGGCTACTACTTCAAAATCGTGCGCCCGAAGCAGCAAGGTGATGGAGGCTATGACGATTACGACGAGCAGGAGGAAGATGAGGAAGAAGGCGTTGACGAATACGAGGAACTGGACGTTATAGGCGGCGGAGAGGGGGACGATGAGGAATGAAAAAGCTGATAGCCATAATCTTCATGTTCTGCGTGTCCGCCGCAATAATCCCCGCGTTGTCGGCGTATGCGGCGGATTCGGACGGCGGCGAGATCAAAGAACCGTCGAACGTGACGATCACGGTCGTAATCCCTGACAACGAACCTGTGCCTGTTGAGGAACCCATGCCCTCCGCGCCGCCGACCATCAAGGTCTACCCCTCCGACGTGACGGAAATCCGCGACGGCGGCGGATGGCAGATTATAAAGACATATTCGCTCTTGCCCGATGAGTCGCCGGGGGACATCCCCCGCGAACCGTTTGAGCGCAGCGGCTGGTCGTTTACCCTGACCGACATCATCCGCACGGAAACAGCGAACGCCGAGACGCGGGAGCATGTTGAAACGGTAACGCTAGACACCGAATCGAAAGAGCTTGAAACCATACTGCCGATGCTCCCCCCGACGATGGAGTATCGCGACGAGGACGGCTTCGTCGGGATTCTCTCCCTTGACGTTTCAAGCATCACGGTGGAAACGGCGGGTACGAGGACGTCAAGCTACACGATGAGCGTAACCCGCGAATACCCGCATTTGTCAAGCAACGACACGAGTCTTGTGCCTAAAACAGTGACGGACAGGGGTACTACCTACACACTCGCGGGCGTGGAATGGCGGGCGGGCAACACCGTCACGGTGGATTACAACGCCCTGCCGGAATACTACACCGCAATCGCTTCCTACACTGCCACAGGCACGTCAACAAGGGTGACTGGATATACCACTACTGCTGAATATACAGGGACTCTCGCAAAACTGTCGCAGGGCAGGACTATCTATACGGCGCACTTCCTCGGCGAAGAAATACGCATACCGCTTGAAATGGTGACTCCAACGCCCGAAACGGCGCCTGCGGCAACGCCGGAACCTGCCGATGAACCCACTGACGGCATTGAGGAATCTGATTACATGGATGCCGAACCCGCAGAGGGGGAAGCTGAATCGGAATCCGGCGAAGAACAGGAAGAACCACCGGAAGAAAACGGCGGCGGCAATAAAACCAAACTCGCATACCTCGCCATCATACCGTGCATCGCGGCATTGGCTGGAGGCGCGTACTATTTCATCAAAAAACGAAAGGGGAACAATCAAAATGAGGAAAGCAATAACACTGCTCCTGTCGTTGACAATAATGGCGGCGATGGCGGTTCCGGCTCTGGCGGCTGACTACCGATTTGAATCCGGCGGCGACACATTAGGCGGCTTCGGCGGCTCCACAAGCACCGATGCGGCTGTCACGCCCGACCCTATGAATGAGAACGTCAGGCGCAACAAGGACGCGGCATACCTGCCACCGCCTTACGGCATATTCTCAGGCGACATCCCTACGAACCCGTCTAGCCCCTACCATGACAACATTCGGGAAAGCGGATTTGCCCCCGCCGGTCAAGACTTGCCGCCAATAGGCAACGAGGACTACGCTCCGGGCAGCGGAAATGTGTCTACAGGCTTCCTTCCGTCCACATCGCAGGCGGCGGCTCTGAACACCGCACCGTGGTATTACGAGGACGGCTCAATCGGCACCCTCCATGTCGCCCGCACGGGCAGGACTATCAAAGTCTATGAGGGCGAGGGCAACGCCAACCTCGCTAAAGGCGCGGGGCATTTCCCGTCAACGTCGGCATGGGACGGCAACGTGGCGCTCGCCGGGCATAACCGTGGAAGCGCGGCGTACTTCTCGTTCGTCAAGGACTTGCAGGACGGCGACAGGCTGACATACACGACAAGGTACGGCACTCGCACATACGAGGTCATATCTAAGACCCAAATCAGCGAATGGGACAACCTCCCTCTCTCGTGGTCTGCGGACAATATACTGACCCTAATAACCTGCATCGCGGACGTGCCGGAACTCCGCTACTGCGCCGTCGCGAGGGAAATCGGGCAGTAGAAAAATCTTGAAAAAATGCTAAAATATATTGATATTGCAGGGCTTTGGTGGTATAATGAGCGTAGGGTAATTCAATCTTAAAACATCTAACGGTAAACACGCCCTAAATAATAATCGGGAGGTTTACCACCATGAAAAGCAAGCTCAATTTCGTCCTCGGCTTCGCGCTCGGAGCCATAATCTTCGGAAGCACGGCTGCACTCGCCGCGACAATCACGGCAAACCCGACCACAAGCAGAGTCCTCGTAAACGGAACGGAAATAAACGCGGAAGCGTACAACATTGACGGGAGCAACTACTTCAAGCTCCGCGACATCGCGCAAGCCGTAGATTTTGCGGTCAGTTGGGACGGCGCCGGCGACCGAATCCTCATTGACACGCGCCTGCCCTACGGGATTGACGTCCCCACCCCTGAGAGGGTAGAAGAAATCAGGGGCGGCGCGGCATTACCCCAACAAACGGAACCTACCCCCTCCCTTTCCGCAGGCACGATACCCCAAGCACACGACGCAAAGTTCTCGCCGCTCAGGACTGGCGGCATTGTAAGGACTGAGCATATTGAAAAGGCTCCGGCGAGCATTGGCGGCGAATACATTATCACGAAAGATATGTTCGAGGTAGAAGCCGAACGAGACATGGCGGGCGTGAATTTCAATGACCTTCCCTACGGAACGCCGCTCCCCGAATGGAACCCGGAATGGGACGGCTTCCCCGCCGTGGCTGTGAACGACCCCGAAATGGTGCGTTACATGAGCGGGCGCAACGACAGGCTTGACGTTTACAACGCCTTTGAAGTCGAGCGGATGGTACGGACGATCTACATCTACGCCAAAGAAAACCCGAACCTATGGAAAGACGAAGCAAGGACTGTCCCGAACTTCACAATCGTATCTGAATACCCGCCCGATTACGGCAAAGGCTGGTTCTTCCCGTGGCGTGGCGGTATTTGCGTCGAGGGCAAGGTAGCCCCGGCTGCGGGGGGCAACGTGTTCCACGTCTATGCGCTGGACGTGTACTACAACGGGGAGTTCAAGGACACCGAATACTGGTGCTGGAAGTAGCAAGCGCGAGAAAATAATAGCATATAAGGCATGAGCCGCGATCAAAACAGGTCGCGGCTCTATTTTTTTTACCCAAACAAACAAGAAAGGGGAATTTCAGAATGAAACGAATCCTATCCATCATCCTTGCGGCGGTCATGCTGGCGGGGATGTGCTTTCCCGCGTTCGCGGCGGGTACTGCCGAGGAAGCCCTCGCGGGCATGGACATATACGTATACTCTTTAAGCGAGGGCGGGAGCTACCTGCTCAAAGACGGCGCTCCGTTTGTCGATCAGCTCCGTTGGGCGCACCGGATTACCGACCGCAACGGAGTTCAGCGCGAATACCCCGCCTACTGTCTGCAAAAAGGCTACGGCGTGGAGGCGGTCAACATATTGAACCTGAAGGAGTTCACCACGAACCCGGTCGTTTGGGGCATCATTACGAATGGCTTCGGCTACAAGACCAACGGCGAACTTGGCTTGCAGAACGACGACCAAGCCTACTATGCCACTCAGGTTGCTTTATGGGCTTACTGCGAGGGCTACGACATAAATTCCTTTTCCGCAGGCAATCCATTCGTCCTTGCCGCGATGAAGCAGATATACGCGGCGGGCTTGGCAACAACGGACATAACGCAACCCGTCATATCCGCGACGCCCGACAGCCCGACCGTCAGAACGGATGATATAAACCCCGCATACGCTTCGCAGACCTATACAGTAACAGCAAATGTGGAAATCAACGGCTACACCGTAGGTTTGTCTGATACAGCCTCCGCACCAAGCGGCACATTGATTACGGACATCTACAACAACCCTAAAAACAGCTTCAGCGCGGGCGAGCAGTTCAAAGTCCTCGTCCCCGCCAACGCGATCTCCAACCAGACAGGGGCTTTCAAGCTAGACCTGACCGCCGACGTAAAGACCCAAGCCGTATTGTACGGAGTCAACTATATCGCCGCGAATCAAGACTTCGTGGCGGGCTATGACCCGTTTGAATATTGGGATGAGTCCATCATGGTGAACTACGCCCATCAGGACACCTATATTGAAATCTTCAAGGTGGAAGAAGGCACGAACATTCCGCTATCCGGTGCGACGTTCCGCGTGACCGACGCTTTGGGCGGCGTAATCGGCACGTTCAACACCGACGCAAGCGGGCGGGCAATAGTGCCGCTGACGAAAGACGGAGCGTATTATATAGACGAAATCACCGCGCCCGCAGGCTACCTTATCGGCGCGACCTCCCATCAGGACGTTACTGTTGTCTGGAACACCCCCGCGACCGTGACGTTCACGAACAAAACCAAGCCGGGGCTGTCCGTCCGCAAGGTTGACGCTGACACGAACGCGCCCCTGCGCGGCGTTACGTTCCGCATAGCGAGGAACGGCGGCAGCGATTCCGTTGACGTAGTGACTGACGGCAGCGGGACGGCGCATTTAACAGGCTTGATGCCCGGAACATACACAGTGACGGAAATCGCAGTGCCAGAGGGCTATGTCCTCGACCCTACCCCGCAGATGATTACTCTTGTCGCGGGAAAAACGGCGAGCGTCACGTTCAAGAACCATCAGAAGCCCGGCATAGTCATCAAGAAATACGACGAAAAGACCATGCTCCCACTCGCGGGCGCGGAGTTCTCCGTTGCCAAATTGGGTGGCTCCATCGTATACGAGGGCATCACCGATGGAACGGGAACCATCCGAGTCGAAGGTCTTGACGAGGGCTGGTACACGGTGACGGAAATCGCCGCTCCGACCGGATTCCTCAGAGCGACCGAGAGCAAGAATGTTTTCCTCCCCGCAGGCAGAACCGTCGAAGTCAAGTTCGACAACCGGCTGCGCCCAGCGCTCACCGTAATCAAGCTCGACGCGCAGACGAACGCCCCCCTCGCGGGCGCGAAGTTCCGCGTCCAGAAAACGCAGGGCGGCACGGTTTCCGAGTACGTCACGGGTGCTAACGGCACGTTCACTGTCTACGACCTTGACGAAGCCATCTACACCGTGACGGAAATTGAACCCCCCGATGGCTACCTGCTAGACAGCGAAGCACACAGGGACATACAGCTTGTTTGGGGCGAAGTCCAGACGCTCATATTCACAAACAAGCCCAAGCCCGGACTGACCATAACGAAGATGGACGCGGACACTGGCGAACTGCTCGAAGGCGCGACCGTCCGCGTGGCAAAGAGCGGCGGCGCGTCGTTCACCGACGTTACGACAGGCGCGAACGGCTCAGTGTTCCTCGAAAGCCTCGAACCGGGGACGTACATCATAACGGAGATAATAGCGCCTGACGGGTATTTGCTCAATGGCAGCCCGCAGACGATAATCCTCAAAGCGGGAGAACACCGCACGGCGGTCATCAGAAACCACAGGAAGCCCGTCCTCATAATCAACAAGTACGA
>Ga0099364_10006653_pt1 | contig 16752 bp, 14 predicted proteins | sample TergutTh196P3_FD_73070 | JGI IMG/M metagenome (GOLD analysis project Ga0099364, IMG submission 73070) | Microcerotermes parvus P3 segment gut microbial communities from Pointe-Noire, Republic of the Congo - Th196 P3 | ecosystem: Host-associated > Arthropoda: Insects > Digestive system > Gut ... | reverse complement strand
CACAGGCTCTATTACCAAAAGGTACCCGATGCCTGCCGGAAAAGTTTTTGACAAGCCGATTGTGGCTTTTGACTACAAGAGCGATGAATACCATGACCCGATGATTAATGAAGACATTGCTTTTGCTTTAGGGGTTGCCACTTATGAAGAAATGGCATACATTAAAGAAACGGCTCTTAAAATCAATGCGCTCCTAAAGGATTATCTTGATAAAAACGGCTACCTTCTTCCCGACTTCAAACTTGAGTTCGGGCGCTGCGGCAATGAAATTATTCTTGCAGATGAAATTTCATGTGATACCTGCCGCATATGGGATAAGGTTACCAAAGAGTCATTTGACAAAGATATTTTCAGATTCGAAAAAGGCGATCTTTCCAAAGCGTATGAAACCGTTGCCAGAAAGCTTGTGCCTGATCTGGTTTAACAAAAAATTGCGGCACATTTTCAAATTTTTCATTTTTTATCATTTTTTTCTTTTTCATTTTCTTTTTTCTTATGTTACTTTTTTATGCTTTCATTGAATAATGGCAGATATAAACGGTGAATTAATTATGGATAATAATCATTACGATGTTATCGTTGTTGGGGGCGGCATCAGCGGTATTTTGTCGGCGTTGGCGCTTTCAAAACATGGGAACAGTGTTCTTGTTCTTGAAAAGGACAGTATTGTCGGCGGAAATTGCCGAAGCTATCAGGTGGATGGTTTTACGGTTGATACGGGTCCGCATGCCATTACATCCCTTATGGGAGGACCGCTTCCAAAACTGATGGATCAGTATTTTGACGCAGCGCCGCGGTTTAAACCCTATGGCAATTATTTTATCAGAACGCAGGAGGCTCAGCTGGTTTGCTGTCCGACAAATGCGCGCGATTTTTTGATGTTTGATTATTTGCCTCTCAAAGACCGTATGAAATTGGCGTCCGTTGTCGGATCTGTGATGGTCAAGGCAGGAACCGGAACGGATTATTCTAAGCGGTCGGTTTATGACTGCCTTCCCGAAGGGCTCAGTCCGGAGACATTGGCGTTTGCGAATACGTTTTCAATGTTCATGTCAGGACGCGGCATGAAAGAGACGTCTGTCCAGCGCATGATTGCCGGAGCAGGCGTTGTTGCGGAAGCGAATTTGACAAGCGAAGATTTCAGAGACATCGTTTGCGGCGATGCGCCGGTCAAAAAAATGAAAAAAGAGAAAGAGAAAAAGGACGGCAAGAAGGACAAGAAAGATACTAAAAAGAAAAAAGAGTCCGAGAAGAAGGAATCCGAGAAAAAGGAGAAATCAAAAAAATCCGCACCGCAGGATTCTTTGTTTGGAGCTGCTAAAAAAATGGTGACGCACGGCGGATTTTCCACCCAAGGCTATCCTGTCGGGGGGATTCAATCTATTTTGGACTGCGCTTTAAAATCGATGCCTGCGCGAGTGACTTTTCAGACAAATGCGCCGGTTCAAAGAATTCTGGCGGAAAAAAATAAAGCTGTTGGGGTTGAAACGGCTGAAAACGAATATACGGGCGATTTAATTATTTATACCGGATTTGCCAGTTCACTGCCGCAGCTTATGGAACTTCCGGTATCTTATACAAACCAATTAAACGGGATTGATCATACGGTCAGTTTAAGTTTATGGATCGGGCTTGATGAAAATCGTCCCGAATTTGATTATATCGGATCGGAAGTTCAGTTTGAGGGCATGCCGTATTGGGGAGGACCCATCAGCAATTATGATTCGTCGCTGGCTCCAAAGGACTGCCAATCGGTCGGGTTTGCTTTTATTCCGCAATCCCGTGATAATATGAAGAAAAATATCAAAGAAGCTTACAATGAGCTTTTTACCCTTCTCCCCAAAATTGAAAGGCATGTTGCGATGCGCCATGAACAGATTACAATTCCCGAAAAAGCAGCGATTACGATAGACGGCGAATTTGCAGATATTCGATCACCGATTCGCAATTTGTATTTGGCAGGAACAGATACCGACCGCAGAAGCATGGGAATCACGCGAGCGGCTTATTCGGTTGTTGAGCTGCTTAAAGCACTTCACGAAGACGGTCTCCTGAGGCGCCAAAACGATTTCAGAGGGTATGATTTTAACCGCGCTTATTTGCCGCTGATTAAAAAGTAATTTTTTTTTTCATTTTTTTCTTTTTTCATCTTTTTTTGATGAGCAATAATTTTAAATCACATCCCTATTTTATTTTTAAAAAGTATCGTTTTTATCTTTGGATAAAATTCGTCTTCCGATACTTGTTTCAATTATTTGGTTGCGTTTTTGCAGCCTTTTTGTAATCTTCATTATAAACAATTATAAACTATTGGAAATTATTTCAAAACACCATTTCACACAAAACCATTTCACACAAAACCATTTCACACAAAACCAAAACCGTTTCAAATTCTTCATTAAACCATTTTAAAAAATTAAACCATTTTAACAAACTTGCAGGATGTTTACACAATGAGTCAAAAATTTAGAGGGGCTATCCCGGCATTAATTACGCCGTTTACGGCGGACAATCAAATCGATGTTGACGGTTTCAGACGAAATATTGAATTTACTGTAAAAAACGGCGTCAGTGCGATTGTTCCGTGCGGAACAACCGGCGAATCCGCAACAATGTCTGCTGATGAACATATGAAAGTGGTTGACATTGCGATTGAATCTTCTAAGGTTCCGGTGATTGCCGGTACGGGTTCTAACAGTACGGATGAAGCGATTTTGTTTACCAAACACGCTGCCGATGCCGGCGCCGATGCGGCTTTAATTATTACGCCTTATTATAACAAACCAACTCAAAACGGTTTGGTGGCACACTTTGAAAAGATTGCAAACACAACAGATATTCCGATTATTCTTTACAATGTCCCTTCCAGAACCGGTGTGGACATGAGCGTTTCAACGATTGCGCAGCTTGCCAAACACCCTAATATCATCGGTATCAAAGAGGCAACGGGCGACATGGGAAAAGCATCCGAAATCATTTCAAAAACAATCGATGACGACTTTATTCTGCTTTCCGGTGACGATATTGCCACACTTTCGCTGATGTCTATCGGCGGCGTTGGTGTCATTTCCGTTGCAGCAAACATTTTGCCCGGAAAAATGTCTGAAATGGTTTCTTTGTTTGAAAAAGGAGAGACAAAAAAGGCAATGGCAATTCATCTGGAATTGGTGCCGATCATGAAAACTTTGTTTATTGAAACAAACCCCATTCCGATTAAGACGGCTGTCGGCTTGGCAGGTCTTGCTTCAGGTCCGCTTCGCATGCCGCTCACCCCGCTTCAGCCTGCCAATTTGGAAATTTTAAAGACAGAACTTAAGAAGTGCGGGGTGTTAAAGTGAGCGATGGCGATGTCCGCGCAGCACTTGTCGGCGCCTGCGGCAGAATGGGCTCTTTAATCATCCAGCGCATTTTGGCAACAGAAGGCATTACGCTCTCAGCAGCGTTTGACATTGCCAATGTCGGCGCAGATATTGGTGAAGTCATTCGTGTCGGAAAATTAGGTGTTTTTGTCTCAGACCCCAAGGATTTGGCGTCGGTTTTAAAAGAAACAAAAACCGATGTTGTTATTGATTTCACGGTCGCTGCCGCAACGGCAGTGAACGCACCGGTCGTTGCCGGCGCCGGCGTCAATTTAATCATCGGAACCACCGGTTTGACGGCGGAGCAAAAAACCAATATCACCGACGCTGTGATTCAAAACAAAGTGTCTGCCGTGATTTCATCCAACTACTCAATCGGCGTCAACGTGTTCTTTAAACTTGTCAAAGAAGCGGCTCAATATTTGAATGAAAATTACGATGTTGAAATTATTGAAGCCCACCACAATCAAAAGAAGGATGCTCCCAGCGGAACGGCAATGACGGCCGCTGAAATTCTCAGCAGTGCCTTTGGCGGCAGAGATTTCGTTTTCGGACGCGAAGGTATTTGTCCGCGCGGTAAAGAAATCGGCATTCACGCCGTTCGCGGCGGCGACATCATCGGCGATCACACCGTCTTATTCGTCGGAAATTCCGAGCGCATCGAACTTCGCCATCAAGCCCACACAAGAGAAATTTTCGTCGGCGGCGCCGTTACTGCGGCAAAATGGATTCCGTCTCAAAAGAAAGGCATTGTTTATGCCATGTCGGATGTTTTGAATTTGTAACATAAAAAAAGAAGATTCGAGATTTTTCGAGAATCTCGAAAGATTGTGAAAAAAAATAAAAAGGTTTTTGATATTTCAAAATTTTTTGAGAATCTCGAAAGATTGTGGGAAAAAGTAAAAAAGTTCTTGATCTTTCGAGATTTTTCGAGAATCTCGAAAGATTTGAAAAAAGTAAAAAGGTTCTTGATGTTTCGAGATTTTTCGAGAATCTCGAAAGATTTGAAAAAGGTAAAAAGGTTCTTGATGTTTCGAGATTTTTCGAGAATCTCGAAAGATTTGAAAAAGGTAAAAAGGTTCTTGATGTTTCGAGATTTTTCGAGAATCTCGAAAGATTTGAAAAAAGTAAAAAGGTTCTTGATGTTTCGAGATTTTTCGAGAATCTCGAAAGATTTGAAAAAGGTAAAAAAGTTTTTGATATTTCACAATTTTTCGAGAATCTCGAAAGATTGTGAAAAAAAGTAAAAAATTTCTTGATGTTTCGAGATTTTTCGAGAATCTCGAAAGATTATTATATCTTTACAAGAGAAAGGAGATATATGATAGAATTACCTCCAAAATGTGATTTCAAGCCCGAAATTTTTAAGTGGATGGAAAACAAGAACATAGTTCCGTTGCTTAGAGAGATGAATAATAACTATTACTATTGGGAAAAAATAAAGTATTATAAAACCTCGGAAAATTTATCTGCCGAAGAATTGTGGAATGTCGTAAAACTGAGCCGAAAATTAAATTATTCAAAGCAATCGTTTGGAAAATATACATTCAATTATTTTATCACAGAACACTTTTTTGAACTGCTGCATTATTTCGATATGAATATTGGAGGAATGATGTCTTCCGCCGATATTGTACCCGAAAAGGACAAAACTCGCTATTTGATTAGTTCGTTGATGGAAGAAGCCATTTCAAGCAGCAAAATGGAGGGGGCAAACACAACCCGCAAAAAAGCCAAAGAACTGCTGCGCAAAAAAATGGCGCCGCAAGACCGTTCCGAACAAATGATACTCAACACTTACCATACAATAGAATATGTAGCACAAAATAAAGACGATGACCTGACGCCCGAAAATCTGCTGTATATTCATAAATTGATTACTAGTGAAACTTTAGACAATAAAGAAGAAGAGGGCAATTTTCGGAAAAATAACGATGTTTGTGTGTTTGATCACTCAAAATGGGAAACGGTGCACACACCGCCTGACATAAAAGAGATCCCCGAATTGATTAACGAATTATGCCGTTTTTTTAATTCGGATGAACAATTCATACATCCGGTTATAAAAGGAATTATCATTCATTTCATGATCGCTTGGATGCATCCGTTTTCCGACGGCAACGGAAGAACAGCCCGCTCTCTTTTTTATTGGTATATGTTAAAAAAAGGTTACTGGCTCACACAATATCTTTCAATTTCAACAATTATCGGCAAAACAAAAAAACAATATGAATATGCGTATCTCTATACTGAAAAGGATGAGAATGATTTGAATTATTTTATATTGTATAATCTGAATTCGATGAAGAAAGCGTTTGAAGAGTTGAAAAAGTATATTGAAAGAAAACAAAAGGAAAGTAAATTAACGGCTCAATTTGTAAAAAAGCAGGGAGTTAATGAGCGGCAAGCATATTTGCTTAAAAAAATCCATGAAGAGCCGGATATTGTATTTACTGTCAAAGAAATCGAAAGGCGTTTTTCCATTTCCAATTTTACGGCAAGAACCGATTTGAAAGGATTGGTGAAGATGGGTTATTTAGAAGCAGTACCAATCAACAAAACCAAAAAAAATTATATTAAATCCAAAAATTTTGATCAATTGCTAAAAAGTTCTTGATGTTTCGAGATTTTTCGAGAATCTCGAAAGATTATGGAAAAAGTAAAAAAGTTCCAGATATTTCGAGAATATTTTGAAAGGGAAAATGAAAAAGAAAAAAAGAAGAAGAAAAGCGATTTTCTTCTTCATGTCTGTTTTTTGCCGTCATTTATTTTTTTAATCTAAAACACAAACCGGCAACAACAATCATAAATAAAGACAAAACGATCAAAACAAGTGCCAGCCGATATGTTACGGTGCCGGAATTTTGATCATCATTGCTTTTTTCATTATTATTTGAATCGTTGCTTTCGTTATTATTTGAATTGTTGTTTTCATTATCCATTGAATCGTTGTTTTCATTATTCATTGAATCGTTGTTTTCATTATTCAAATTTGAATCGTTATTGCTGCTTCCATTATCGGAAAGGGAAGGCTGCTGTGTGGGTGAACCAACAATCGTTGCATTTCCAAAACCGCTGCCCGGACCTCTAACGCCTGTACTTGGAAATGTCGCCGTGATAATGCCGCTGTCGGCACCGTTGGTGACAGTTGCCGCACCTGTTACGGTGAAGAAGTCAGCCGAAACACCGGTCAGCGTATAGCCCGTTTTTGGTGTGAGGGTGATGGTTGCCGTGTATGTTGTATTGTAGTCAAAGGCCGCTGCAGCCGGCACCCATGTCACTGTACCGGTGTACTGTGCCGTTTCGGTGATGGCTGTTTCAGGCGTTGCTCCGGCTGTCGGCACAGCGAGGATAACGGCTGCGTCATCAATGACGGCGTCCGTTTGCGGGAAAGTGTATGACAGTGTTACTGCTGTTCCGATGTTGCTTGTGACCGTTGCGGCTTGTCCGTTAATGGTTGCAGTTGTCAGTCCGGTAAATGTATGGCCCGTGTCTGCTGAAAGCGTTACCGTTGCTGTATATACTGTGCCGCCTGCGAATGTTAACGGAGTTCCGCTCCACGAAACTGTGCCAATGCTGAAATTGCCTGTGCCGATTGCGGTTGTGTTAGGCGTATCGCCTATTGCGGGGGCGGTGATTGTGAGAGCTGCGCTGTTAATAACGGCGTCCGTTTGTGGGAAAGTGTATGATAGTGTTACTGCTGTGCCGATGTTGTTTGTGACCGTTGCGGCTTGTCCGTTAATGGTTGCAGTTGTCAGTCCGGTAAATGTATGGCCTGTGTCTGCTGAAAGCGTTACCGTTGCAGTATATACTGTGCCGCCTGCGAATGTTGACGGGGTTCCGCTCCACGAAACTGTGCCAATGCTGAAATCACCTGTGCCGATTGCGGTTGTGTCAGGCGTATTGCCTATTGCGGGGGCGGTGATTGTGATGGCTGCGGCGGTGATGGGATTATCATTTACCGTCAGGGTGAATGTGATTGTTGCGTCCGTTCCGATACCGTTTGACGCTTCAAGTGTGACAGGGTAAATGCCTGCCGTAAGACCGGCTGCAATATCTAATTGCTTTGTCGTGCTGTTCCATGTAATCGCAGGGTTGCCGCTTATTTTGGTAACAGTGGGTGCCGGCGCTCCTGTAACAGAGAATGTACCGGAAGAAGTTGCCGAGTAGCCCGTGGTCAGCGTCAAGGATGTCGGACCGGTGATGTCCGGCGCGCAGTTGATTGTTATTGCGTAAAATGCCTCTGTTGTGTCTATTGCCGTCACCTTGATGTAAACGGTGGTTGCGCTGCTTGATGTGAGAGGGATTGTACCCGCGCCGGTAATCTCGGTTGTAAACCCGACGTCACTGTACAGGTTGAAAGACGCGCCGGTATGCACGATGTCAGTAAGACCTAAGGTTGACTTGCTGTTGGGCACATTGACCGAGCCTGTAACAGGGAGTACTGACGTTCCAGTCTGAGAAAGTGTTGAAACATCCTGCCCCGCGATACTTGTCAGCCCCTTTACATTGTCGGGATCCGCCAACATTATATCCGTCCCATCCGCTATCAGCACGAAAGAAGGGTTGAGGTAGTACATATGCGGCAACGACTCGACTACGTCTGCTACACCGCCTGCCGTGGCAACGACTGTGCCCGCGACATCCGTCGTAGCAATAGCCGGAGATATGTTAATCCTTGCTCCCGCCGACAGCCCGCCTTCGCCGATGTTGATTATCCGTGTATCGTTGGCTCTTGTGATGGCGTTGCCGTCGGTAGCTGTGCCGATTTGTGCCTCGCCGGAAACGGTTATGACGCCGGCGTTAATGACGATTACACCCGCACCGTTAACGGCAGCGGTGTTATCTGTGATGGAACCGCCGCTCATGTTGAATGACGAACCGCTGGACGGCGGATTTCCGGCTATATATACCCCGCCGCCGTTTGGGGCGCTGTTGCCCGTGATGGAGCCTCCTGACATATTGAATGTCGCTTGGTTGTAGTTAAACACTCCGCCGCCCCAAGTACCGGCTCCTGTAACGCTGTTGCCCGTGATTGAGCCGTCGTTCATATTGAACACCGCGCCGGAGCCGGTGTTGTACACTCCTCCGCCAAAACTTGCGTTATTGTTTTGAATAACGCCGCCGGTCATGTGGACTGTGCCTGTGTTGTACACACCGCCGCCGTTACCCGAAACATAACCGCCTTGCAGGGTCGCGCCTGTGCCGATGGTGAGCGTACCTTCATTTCGCACTACCGTGCCGCTGTTGTTTGCGTCTATTGTGATGTTTGCGAGCGTCAATGAAGCGCCGGAAGGTACCGTTATCAAATCTGCTGAGCCTACTCCGCGCAGAATGGTATAGGGACCGCTCGCGTCGGAAGTGATGGTTACGGATATTCCCGCCGGCATGATTATTTGAGTGCCAAGCGTGATGTTTTTAAGTATCTCTATTGTCTGACCGTCAGTCACCGCCGCAAGCGCGGCGGATAGCGTGGCGTAATCGTCGCCGCCGACTATCCGGCATTCGGGGGTATTCACCGTCAGCAATGCTGCCTGACTTGAATAATCAAAGGGCGCTCCTGTAGCATGGCATTTGTATAGATTTCCGCTCATAGCCGCTGTAACACCTGTGAGGTAAAGCGTTGCGGCTGTTTCACCGCTTACGTCCGACCAAGTTATACCGCCGTCTGTTGATACCATCCATTGATAAGCCGTCGCGTCCGTTGCCGTGACGCTGAATTCGGCATTGCTTCCCGCCATTACCGTTTGAGGGGAAGGGTGGGATGTGATTCTCAATCCCGGTGTTTCTGCGCCGTTTCCGTGGTCGCCTTCTCCCGCTCCAATATCTGCGCCTTTTCCACTGCTGCTGACTCCACCTGTTGCGATTACGGTGCCTGTAGTATTGATGATGATTGTGCCACTCGCACCGCCATTGCCGGCGCTACAGCCACCGCCACCGATACCGGCGCCACCGGAGGCCATAGCGCTGCCGATAGCGGTTACAGCCGCATTTCCGCCGATAATGATAGTGCCACCCGCACCTCCATCACCTATATCGGAACCGCCGCCGCCTATACCCGCGCTCTCATAACTGCCGATAGCTGTAATACTGCCGCCATAAATATTGATGTTACCGCCCGCACCGGCTGTTCCACTTACTACGTTATTTCCACCGATGCCTGCGCCATCGTTACCGGTTGCCGTCAGTTCTCCTGTGTTTGCGGTTTGAGAGTATATGGTTAGGCTGTTCGCTGCACCCTCTACCCGAATGCCACTTTGAGCATCCAAATGACAGCCGTCAGCGAGAATGATTTTTACGTCTCCTGAAACGGTAATTCGTCCGGTTTCCGTTACCGTACCTGCAACGTAATACCAACCTGCGGCTAAATCACCACCGGTATAGTCCACGGTGGTTACGGGTGAATTTTGCGCTGCACCGTTCTCGTCAATGTAGGGATAACTTGCCGCCTGTGCCAGTGTCGGCAAGAGAACAAATGCAATCGTTAATAACAGCAATATTGCTATCCATTTTTTTGTTCTTTTCATTTTCAAATTCAAATCATTCATTTTCTTGATACCTTCTTTGTTTCCGTCTTGTTTCGTATGGTGCTTGATATGGGAAACATTGGGCAATCATGACAGTTTGCCTTAATTTCGCTTTTCGTTTTCTTTTGCTAAAAAACATTCAGTTGCCGTTGTTTTTATAAACAATTTTGTACATATCTTCCGCATTAGACTTTTTTTAAACTTAATATTATTTTTTAGGTTATAGTTTTTACCGTTGTTTTACTATTGATATTATGATGGTATTTTTTTGATTTTTTCATTTGTCTTTCATAAGGTTAATAAACAATGCATCAGTGATTTAATTGTAAACTTTATTTATTTCTGATTGTATTATTTTATCTGGAGCGATGAGGGATTTAACGTTGGCAAAAGATTTCTTGACAATTGATGATTTGGATGTTCGCGGAAAAACGGTGCTTTTGAGGGTGGATTTTAATTCGCCGATGAGTCCGGATGGTCGAATTTTGGATGACGCCCGTATCCGCAGTCACGTTAAAACGATTAACGACTTGAAAGATGCAAAAGTTATTTTGATGGCGCACCAAAGCCGTCCGGGAAAGTCTGATTTTTTGACAATGCAGTCGCACGCTAAAATTTTATCGAAATATCTCGGAAAAGAAGTGCGCTACGTTGACGATATTTTCGGCTCTTACGCGCGGTCATGCATTTCTGCAATGGAAATCGGAGACGTTATCTTACTCGAAAACGTCCGCTTCTATTCGGAAGAATCTCTTGAGCGTTCTGTTGATGAACACGCTGCTTCTTATCTCGTTCAAAAATTATCTCCTTATATTGATTGTTTCTTTAATGACGCATTTGCTGTCTCTCACCGCTCGCACCTCTCTGTCGTCGGCTTTACAAAAAATATTCCGTGCGGCGCCGGACGGGTGATGGAGGCTGAAATTGTCAGTCTAGACCGCGGACTAAACGGTGATCTGCCTTGTGTGTATGTGCTGGGCGGCGCAAAAGTTGACGACTCATTCAATGTGGCTTACAATGTTTTGTCTAAAGGCAGTGCGGATTATGTCTTGTTCAGCGGAGTTCCCAGCAATGTTGTTTTGGCAGCGGCCGGCTTTAAAATCGGAAAACAAAACACGGATTTGATTAAAAAATTCGGCTACGACGACTTAATTCCCAAAGCCAAAGAAATGGTTGCCAAATTTGGCGACAAAATCAAGTACCCAACCGACGTTGCTTTGAATGTTGACGGCAAACGTACCGAAGTTTCTGTCAAGGATATGGGAAAATCCGGATATGCCGCATGCGACATTGGTTTAGAGACAATTGTTACTTACACTTCTCTTATTGAAACCGCCGGAACTGCCGTTTTAAACGGGCCTGCCGGTGTTTCTGAAAATCCCGATTTTACGATTGGTACGCATGAGATTATTAAAGCCGCAGCGAGAGCGAATTTTTCAATTATCGGCGGCGGCCACATTTCCGCAGAAGTCCACCGATTAGGGATTGACGGGCAATTCTCTCACATCAGTACAGGCGGCGGCGCATGCATTGAATATTTGTCCGGAGCAACACTTCCGGGCGTTGCCGTTTTAAAAGAAGCGCGTGAAAGAAACCGTCAAAAAGAAATCTATTATGAAATGAGCGATTGAATCGGAGTGTCGGGATTTGTCTAAAAGTGTGCTTCACCGAAATGAAGGAATTGCTGCCGTTAAAGCGGCGCGAAAAGCAATCTCATCTGCTTTAAGCGGCCGCGACCCGTTTTCGGAATTAGATCAAACCCCGATTATTTTTGCTGAAAAGCGCGGCGTTTTTGTCACATTGACAAAAGAAGGCGATCTGCGCGGCTGCATCGGCTATCCTTTTCCCGTTCTTCCTTTTACAGAGGCTCTGATAAGGTGCGCCGTTGCGGCGGCATTTGAAGATCCCCGTTTTTTTCCGATTGAGGCAAAAGATTTCAAAAAATTATGCGTCGAAGTGACGGCTTTAACACTTCCCGAACCTTTGGAAGGCAATTTTACAAAATACGCTTCTATGATTGAAATCGGAAAGCACGGCCTTATTGCAGAATACGGCGAAAGGCGCGGCGTTCTTTTGCCGCAAGTTGCCACAGAAAACAGATGGGATACCATTGAATTTTTATCCCAGACTTGCATTAAAGCAGGACTCACGCCGATGTCTTGGAAATACGGTGCCAAAATTTATCGTTTTGAAGGGCAAATCTTTAAAGAAACAGAACCCGAAGGGGCTATTGTTCAAGAAGAATTGTAATTGGAAAACGATCCGATTTCTTTTCCAAGACTGTTTTTTATCGGATGACATCATAATTCAAAAAAATATTCTGCATTGGGATATGAGTTTTTAGAAACAAATCGTTAAAAGTGAGGTGTTTTTATGTCAGATAAAATGTCGATTGCCAAACTGCTGTTTACTTTCGTGTGGATTTTGCTTTTTCCCGCGCTGCTGCTTTTTTTTGCCGGAAATTGGCTGTGGATTGAAGGACTGATCTTTTCTTTGTGGCTTATTGCTCTTTGCGTGGTTTCTATCATTTATTTGTACATCAAAAATCCGTCTCTTCTTGCCGAAAGATACAAAATGCCGGGCAGCCAAGGACAAAAGAAATGGGATGTTTTTGTTGTGCTGCTTCTTGTGATTGGATTTACGGGATGGATTGTTATCATGCCTCTTGACGCCGAGCGTTTTGGATGGACGCCGCTTTTCCCTCTTTGGGCAAAAGTCGTGGGGGGCATTTTCTTAATTCCTTCGGCTGTTTTGTTTTTGCGGTCATATATGGACAATCCTTATCTTTCGGGACTTGTCAGAATACAGGAGGAGCGTAAGCATCAAGTGGTGACGACCGGCGTTTACGGTCTTGTTCGGCATCCGATGTATTTAGGAGCCGCTTTTCTTTTTATCGGCGCGCCTTTGCTTATGGGGTCATTGTTTGGTTTGGCTTTTGGGGTGCTGCTTACCATTTTGCTTGCCGCGAGAAGTGTCGGCGAAGAAAAAATGCTTATCAACGAACTGGAAGGGTATGAGGATTACAAGAAAAAGATAAAGTACAGAATCATTCCGCTTATTTGGTAAATGTTTGAGATGTAAAAATTTTATGCCGCACATTTGTTATATGGTCGCCCGCACATTTTCAATGCTTCTCGAAACGATAAATAATTTTATATAGGTAGCATGAGTACTTTTGATTAAGTACTATAAATGTAAATCATTTATGGGAAAATAACCCTGCTAATCGGTATGCAGGGCGAAATAAATAAAGCCGTTTATAATAACTCCGATTGCCGGAAAGGAGAATAAATAATAGCCGGCTATCATTTTTATTACAATCTGTATACATAATTCGTATACCCAATCTGACTATTCTTTAGATTTTTTGAGGATGATTGATTCTTTATGCAGGTTGGGAACTTCTACTGTTTAACTCAGGATTATTTTGCAGATTTAAAAGACGATAATATCAAATTCAATAAAGAATATGCTGATGGAACAATCGGTTATCGCCCTTTTCTTTGTGTCAAATACGAACCCGTTGGCAATTTCTATTATATGGTACCCCTTACAACAGAATACAAAAAGTATTAGAACAGAAGAAAAAAAATACTTAAAGAGAAAGGGGTATGTGAAAACATTCATATTTGTGATTTTAAAGGCAGATAGAATGCGTTTTTAATTAAAAATCTATGCGTTGCTACAGATAAATACGTATACAGCCACGTTGTTTACAACAACACATCGAACCCTGCTGTAATTTTACCTCAAGAGCTAAAAAAAATTACCGCATATACAAATCGTATTTTAAAAAAATATGTTCACTTTAAAAATAAACACGGGAGAAACCCGACGTTTTTAATTGAAGTGGATATTGATTCATTAATTCCACTCCTCACTCAATAAAGTGTTTCATGCATATGAATTATTTTTCGTGCAAAGCTAAGGACTTGTGTAAAAAGTAATCAATTTGTGTATAAAGCCAAGTGAAAAATAAATTTTTACAAATTTTCAACCAAAAACTTAATATATCAATCTGTCTATTCTGAACTTAGTGATTATACTGTATATGTCTGTATATGCACGGCGGTGAAAATTTGAAAATTATTGTATCGAATCGTTCAGGGATCCCAATATACGAGCAAATAAAATCACAGGTCAAGGAAGCGATTTTTTCCGATGAACTTTTGGAAGACGATTTGCTCCCTTCTATCCGTCAGCTTGCAAAAGATTTGAAAATCAGCGTTATTACAACGACGCGGGCATACAACGAATTGGAAGAAGAGGGCTTTATCGTCAGTGTCCAAGGCAAGGGCTTCTATGTTCTGCCCCAAAATAAAGAAATGGCACGGGAAAACGCGCTTTGCAAAATTGAGCGCGGTCTGACCGACGCCATTACTGCCGCAAAATCCGGCAGGGTTGGAAAAGAAGAAGTGATCGAAATGCTGGATGTCTTATTCAAGGAAGATGGTGATGATTATGAATAATGTATTTACGGGAGGTGAAAATGTGGAATTTCTACCTATTGTTATTCTCGCAATCGTTGTGATTGCCTTTAAGTTTGGATTACTTACGCTGCTTTTAAAGATGCTGAAAAGTACCGGAAAAATGCTCAACACACTCTATAAGGAGGATGACTATGAATAATATATTAGAAGTGCGCAGCCTTAACAAAAGTTATGGCAATTTTTCACTGGCGGACGTTTCTTTTGATATTCCCAAAGGTTACATTATGGGATTTATCGGTCCAAACGGCGCCGGCAAAACAACGACAATAAAATCCATTTTGAATATGATTAATTACCAATCCGGCGAGATCAAATTGTTCGGACAGGACAGCAAGGCAGATTTGATGAATGAGCAAATCGGCGTTGTCACGGATTCGCCGCTTTATGTGGATGACTGGACGATGGCGGACGTTGAAGCCGCAGTATCGCTTTTTTATCGCAAGTGGGACAGCAAAACATATGCCGAGCTGCTCCAAAAGTTTGGTATTGAAAAAAAGAAAAAGGTCAAAGAACTCTCCCGCGGCATGAAAGTCAAACTGATGATTGCCGTTGCTCTTTCTCATGAGGCAAAGCTGCTCATCCTTGATGAGCCGACAAGCGGACTTGATCCCGTGACCAGAGATGAGCTTTGCAGTATGCTGAGCGATTTTGTTACAGATGAAAAAAGCATTTTGTTTTCAACCCACATCACAGAAGACCTTGAAAAAATTGCGGATTATATCACTTTTATACTGAATGGGCGCATTGTTTACAGCGGCCCAAAAGAAGATTTGCTTGAAAAATACGTTTTGGTCAAAGGCGGTCTGTCTGATATCACTTCCGATCAAAAAAAGATGATTATGGGTCTTCGGGAACACAGTACGGGTTTTGACGGAATGACGGAGTCGGCAAATATCGGCAAGTTTAAAAATTTGCTTATTGAACCGATTACACTTGACGAAATTATCATTTATATGAGCAAGGAGGGGAAATTATGAATCAGGCTTTGTCTTTTGTTCGGCTGGATTTTTTGACAGTTAAGTCGTACCTCAAAATCAGTTTGATTTTACTTATAGCAATTGCACTCATCGTGATTCTTAGTGCAGGTGAGGGTATAATAACTGCCTCTATCACTATGGTGTTTGCTGTACTGTTCGCCAGCTATCCTTTTGCCATTGGCGAAAAAAACAACATTGATGCCTTATATACGACTCTTTCCATCAAGCGAAGCACGGTTGTTTCAGGCAGATATTTGTTTACTCTCGCTATTAATATCTGCTTTGGATTGCTTGCTTATCTCTTTACTTTTTCGGTATTGGCGATCACGCAAAAAGATTTCAATGCTTGGGAATCTTTGGCTGTACTTTTTATTCTATTTTTGGTTTTCAGTGTTTTACAGGCGGTTCAGCTTCCGATTTTTTTCAAATTTGGGTATATGAAAGCCAAATTTTTAGCGTATTTGCCGTTTTTCGGCATGTTTTTGTTGGTTTTTGTATTTTCCAGTTTTCTGGAAACTTCAATAAATCAGGTCAGCGTTCTCTTTGAATGGGTTGCAGCAAATCCGATTGCGACGGTCATCTTTGTTATGATTGTCTGGCTTGGAATCATGCTTCTGTCGTATAAGGCATCACTTTCATTTTACAGCAAGCGGAATTTTTGAATGTTTTATACATTCAATTCTCCTGCTTATTTTTTCAGTGTGTCTGTTTGGTTCGCCCATTTCGGCTCGCCTTCTTCAAGCAGATGATCAAAGGCTCACTGCTTGAAGTAAAAAAAGAAACCGCCCTATCCTCTCATTTCTCTACAACATCATAGAGTTTTTCCAAAATTTTTACCATCGCAAGTGTATCCAAGCAACAATAAGCAAGCAACGCCGCACGGATTTTGGCAATCTCCTCCGGCGGCTTGTTCACCAATGTTGCGTAGGCGTTCATCGCGTCGCTGCCATTGTGAATCAGGTTTAAAGCGTTATAGTCCAATTTTGGATCGTCGGGACACAGGGCAGGCAATACCGATTTGATGGAATATGAGCCGCCCATTTCTTTGCAGTAATATGCACCGGATTGAAACGGTATTATCAAGTCAATCATGTTGTCGTGTATGCTCATCAAATGATCGGACAGGTCAGGAAAAAGTGCTGCAAGCTCCTTAATTCGTCCTTTTTCAAAAGCCATGTTATACGCAATCACGCAAGCGTTTTTTGGTATATCGGCACACAGGTGATCGGCAAGCGGTCGGCGTGGGTCGATTCCTTCTTTTGCAAGAAATTCTTTATGTCTTTCTGTGCCGCGCGGTGTGTCTTGAATGTGCAGCGAATATTGGAACGGTATTTGGGTGTAAGGCGAGACATCATCCCACTCCGGTATCGGCTGCGGGAATGTTTCAAAATCCAAATAA
>Ga0099364_10006652_pt1 | contig 16753 bp, 24 predicted proteins | sample TergutTh196P3_FD_73070 | JGI IMG/M metagenome (GOLD analysis project Ga0099364, IMG submission 73070) | Microcerotermes parvus P3 segment gut microbial communities from Pointe-Noire, Republic of the Congo - Th196 P3 | ecosystem: Host-associated > Arthropoda: Insects > Digestive system > Gut ... | reverse complement strand
CCGTACATGGCTTTACCTCCCCTTAATTTGTTTTGGGCAATTCGCTGTCAATCGCCGCAAGGTAGGGGTCTGCGTCCCCGTCCGCGCCCTCTTGCCCGCTCGTTGCGACGTTACCCACTCCGCTGTCTGCTATGTCCGCCTTTACGTCCGCAAGGTACGCCACGCCCTGTTTTCTCAACTTTTGGAGAATTTGCATTGCAACGTCGGCGGCACTTACGGGGACTTCGTATTTCGCTTTGTTGATAATGTCGTCGTAACCCGAGGGCGCAATATTTTCTATGTTTTGTATGCGCTCGCGTTCCGCAGTGGCGGCTGAATTAGCAATTTCTTTTACTAATTCCGGGCATGCCGTCGTCAGCTCTTCCACAGTATTGATTTCCATGTCCTCAACTCCCTCTTTTTTGTTTTTTGTATTTGAAAAACCGGCCATGTTTACAACATTGCGGTCTATCAACGAAACTGGTATATTCCTGTACATAGAAACGTCAAGTAAACTTATGTTTTCGGGATTGCCCTCAGATTCTTCGGTGTCGCTTTTCTCGAACATGATATTGTCGGCAAAACCGTTTTTAACAGCTTCTTCCCCGGTCCACCACGTTTCATTTGTCATTAGTTGCGAAATTTCTTGTTTGTCCTTGCCTGTTTTTTCCGCGTAAGCATTGATTATTCCTTCTTTGATTTTTTCAAGCATGGACAAACCCTTTTGGAAATCTGACGCGCTGAAATAGCCACAACCGAAAGCAACCGGATCGTGAATCATGAGATAACCGCTTGAAGGAATGGAAATTTTTTCGCAAGCCGCGGCGATTCCCACAGCGGCACTGCCACAAAAACCGTCAACCTTGCACGTTATATTTTTGCCCTCTTGCCTCTTTTCCCGTATGGCGGTTCGTATGGCTTCCGCCGACATAACGTCCCCACCGCCGCTATTGACGCGAATACAGATATTAGGCGTTGTGACTTTACCTAATTCCTCGTTAAACAGCGTCGGTGTTACTTCTGTCCCCTTTTCACCTGTCCACCAATCAGTTCTTTGCTTGTCGGCGATTACGTCATAGATGAATATTTCCGTTGTGTCGTTGTTTATTTGACTGAAATTCCACGCCATGCGGCTTATTGAAATATTTTCGTTATTCGGCAATACCCCTACCTCCCCTTACATCACAAAAAAGACACTCCGAAGAGTGCCTTTTTCGTATATGCTGGTTTTCTTTTATTATCTTTTTTTAACTGGTGTTACTATCGCCTTTATCTCATCCCAGCCAAGCGTTAAGATTCTGTTATACACTGTCGCTTTTTTTATTCCAAAAATGCGCGACCACTCTGTTACGGTTTTTATTTCTCCGTTATATGTGATGTAGTGATTGTTTCGTTTGTTATTACCCTGCTCCTCAACCGTTGCCCATCTGCAATTTTCTGGTGTATAATCGCCGTCATTGTTTATTCTCTCAATTGTTAGATTGTTTGTGTATCCGCTTTGCAAAGCCCATTTTTCGAAAGCTTCATAATTGTTTTTCCATTCATCACATACCGCAATTCCTCTTCCGCCATATCCTTCATAGTCTTTTTGATTTTGGCAATAAGTTCTCTTCCTCATTCCTCTCCAAATGTTATACAGGCGTGTAGATGTTTTTCCGTGTTTATAGCATCTTATTCCTATCTCTTTTTTCAAACAACCGCAACTTTTAACTCCACCTCTTTTTAAATTTCCATCATATTCTTTATTTTCTTTACCACAATCACACAAGCAGTTCCATCTTGCTTTTCCGCATGGCGCATTTTCGGCGCGGCTTACAACCGTAAGCCGTCCGAAGCGCCTCCCGATCAGATTAATAAGCCGTCTCATGCTGTGGCCCCTTGTCGCGTTCGTCTTTTGCGCTTTCAAATTGTTCGATAGCTTCAACGAGAGTGACTATAGTCTCAGCAAGGTCAAGCATAATATCGCGGTTCTGCCCAACCATTCCCATTAGGTCATAACCCTTGTCATGCATTTCTTTTAATGCTTGTTTGCATTTTTCGGCTGCTTTTTTCTTTCGGATTACCGCTTGTCGTTTAGAGGCTTCTGTAAACTGTATTATCTGTGCCGTATTCGCCATTATAAAATACCTCCCTGTTTACCGTGAAGGCATGATATAATGTGCATATCGAAACTTTACGGTTTGGTCTTTGAAACGCTCGTGTTTACTTGTCACGGTAGACGGGCGTTTCTTATTTTTTTACTCTTATTAATTGCTCGTAAAGATTATCTACCCCCAACCTAATCACTTCTGATTTTGATAATCCTGTTTCCTTACAACAAAATTCGATTTTTGAAGAATCATGTTCCGTTGCTCTAAAGGTTATCCGCTCTTCCTTTCGTTGACCATCTTTGATTGGCCTGCCTGTTCGTGGAGACAATTTATCACCTCCATTTTATGTTCCAACAAAAATATAAATTATGTTAGAACATAAGTCAAGAGGTTTTTCAAGAATTTTTTATTTTATTTTCTTGCTCGATGTCCCGCACTTCTTTCATCAGCTTTTCTTCTTCCTTGCGTTGTTTAACCATTCGGTAAAAATCGCCGCCGGTGAGTTCTTGGGATTCTCTGTCGCGAGTGGAGAAACCATTTTCAACCCGCATTTTCGCCGCCAATACTTCTTTAGTCGGGTCAAGGCTTGATTGCGCTGGCCCATTCCACTGTGCCCCGCTATATGCTCGGCGTATTGCGGGGTCTGAAAAGAAGCCGGGGGCGATTATTCTACCCTTTGCCACGGCTTCGGCTAAAAATTCTTCGAAAATCGGCTGGCAAAAATCCGCGACAAGCCAACTACGATACATTTTTACGGACTTCCAAAGCTCCAATAACGCGCCCCTCGATGCGCTGTAGGAAGCTCCAAAATGCTTGACGAGTACCTCGTAGGGTATCTCCAATGCCGTACCGACGCTCTTACAGATGGACGATACAAACGGGTCGAAATTAGCGTTTGGACGCCCCGGACTTACAGCGTTAGCCTTTTCCCCTTCCTCTAAGTCGATGATTGAACCGCTGCCGATTTCAATATCATTAGCGTTTGAGCTTACCCGTTCGCTTTCAGGTATTACCTCGGCCAATACCTGACCTTCCCCGCTCATGTCGCTTTTTTCAATAAATACGGCAAAATATCCGCTCACTACGGCGGCGATAAGTTCCGCCTCGGTGTACCTTTCGAGTTGCTTTAAACTCTCGATTACAGGCGCAAGAAATGGTACGCCGCGCCTTTGCCCTACCCGCTCCCGGTTCATTATGTGAAGGACGTTTCGCCGCCCGGTTTTTTCTCCGAACACTTTAACTCGTTTCCATTCTTCCGCCGCGCCGATTTCAGTTGATAGCGGGTGCGTGTTCAGAATGTGGTACGCCACAACCTCACCCGCCGCGTTGGTTTCGACGCCGCCAATAATGCGCTTGTTGTATTCCTTATCCCTCGGAGTGCTTAACCGGTCGGATTCTATAAGCTGTATTCGCAAATCATACGGCGCGTTGGCGCGTTTCGTTGTCGGCAACAGGGCTATAACATCGCCGCTTAAAAGCCAATTAAGGAACGTAAGCTGTTGAAGCTCATAAAAGTTGTCAAGGCGCTCTATGTCGCACATTTCGGATTCGGCCCACAAAGCAAACTCCCGTTCAATATGGCTTCCGAGCTGTTGCGCCTGTTCCTCGGTCAATCCCAAAAATTCATAATCGATTTGAGATTTGAGCACAAGCCCCGAACCTACCGTGTTAGTTCGGAGGACTTTTATAGCGCCTACAGCAAGCGCGGAACCTGCGTATAGATCGCGGCTTCTTTGGCGCAAGGTCGGAAGATGGTCGTGGACATCTTCATTGACACTTCCACCGCTATACAGCCATCCCAATAAAGACTTCTTGGTGTGACTTGCGCCATACTGACCATAACCCGAATTTAAGATACTTATTTTTTTTCGTGCGGATAATCTTCTTACAGCTTTTTCGGGTGATATGGCCGCTATCACTCTGTCAAGAATATTTATTTTAATCGCCTCTTTCTATAACATAAAAACACCCTTTCGGGTGTCTTTTAAAGTAACTTATATCTATCTTTTGTTTACGGGTGTTGTCAAGGCATGTTCTATATCCCATTTTCTTCTACTTATGCGGTCATATAATACACTTGCTTTAATTCCAACACATTCCGCCCATTGCGCTATTGTTTTTGTTTCTCCATTGTATGTTATATTTCGGTTTGTGCGTCTGTTATTTGATTGCGTTTTCATGTCTACCCAACGGCAATTATCGGGGTAATATCCCTTGTCATTATCAATTCTATCAATCGTAAGCTCCTCTGTATACCCATTTCGGATTGCCCACGCATAGAAAGCACTAAATTCGCCCCATTCGTCAATTAACCCTATTCCGCGCCCACCATAATTTTTATACCGCCTGTCATTGCAATTTCCAGTTCTATCTTTGATTGAACGCCATACTTTATAAATACGTTGGTTTCTTTTCCCATGCTTTGTAACCGCTTCCATTCCCAAGCAACCACAACTTAATGTTTTTCCTCTGCGTAGGCTCATACCATGTATTTCTTTCTTTTTTCCACAATCACAAACACAAATCCATCTTGAATTACGATGCCTATCATTTTCAGCGCGGCTTACAACCGTAAGCCGCCCGAACCGCTGACCTGTTAAGTCAATAAGCCTTCTCATACCTCTGCCTTTTGTTTAACTTGTCCAAGTATCTTCTTTCCTTAAGTAATTCTACTTGAGCTTGCGCGACATACATGATTCCATCTGAAATATCGAACGCAACGTCCACGTTTTCTATTATTGTGTTTTTTAGTGTAGTCGCTGCCTGAATGACTAATTTTTCTGCCGCCGCTATCGCTTTATTTTGTTTTTGGATTTCTGCCTGTTTTAAGATTTCTGAAAATTGGATTATTTGCGCCATTATAAAACACCTCCTCAGGATTACCGCGAAGGCATGATATAATGTGCATATCGAACCTTTACGGTTTGGTCTTTGAAACGCTCGTATTTCTTTCGATGGAAGGACGGGCGTTTCTACTTTTTTATTTCCTTTTGGGCTTTTTCGTATAACTGCTTAATACCCTGCCTAATTACTTCCGCTTTAGTAAGCCCGTAAACCTCACAGCAATAATTAAGCATTTCGATATCCGATTCTGACAACCGTATCCGCGTGTTAAGTTTTTTTGGGTCATCGGTCGGCCTGCCTGTGCGTGGTGACATATCATACCCCCTTTATTTTGTATCCACCTATATCATAATATAAGTGGATACAAAAATCAAGGGGTTTTTATAATTTTTTACAAATCTCTAGGAACGGCTCTGTAAACCTTGTTTCGCCCGCCGCGGCTTAATTGATTTACTTTGTTATCCCAAAACTTTATTTGCTCTCTGACTTGTCTTAAATCGGCCCTCGTAAGAGTACGCGCCCCGATTTTATAGCTTTGGCTTATTGCCACTTCCCGTTCGGCCTTTATCCATATTTCTAATTGTTTTTGCGCTTGCTCAAGCGTTATTCCTGCCATACCTGCACCCCCTGGCCGCGAACGCCGCGTACCCGTTTCCTTGCGGGCGCGGCGGGTGTTTCGTCCGGTTTCTTTAACGCAACGCCCGCTATCTCTAGCGCGGCCTGCGCGTAATTCCGGCAATCAAGCGGTTCGTTTCGCTTTGTTCCGCCCTCTTTAAGTTTCCATATATATTGAGCTTTGCCGCGCTTGTATGTCATCACCATGCGCTCCGCCGTCAAGCCTTTAAAATAATCCTCGGTGTACCCCGTGCCCTTATCCTTCGGAAAATGGCAATAGTTCGCGCCCTCATCCTCGACGGCAAGGCTTTGATATATCAACGCCTTGCCCGTATCTACTCCCAACGTCCACATATACGTTTGTACGCGGTTATTTTTACTCGGTCGCGGTATATAGGGCACATCGAAGCCGCCGCGTCCCCGTATCGGCAACACGGAAGGGTAAAGCGGCTTGCAAAATTTACATACCTGATTGAAAAAATGCCCGCCGGTGTCAACGCACGTCCGCAAGAGCTTTAATTTTGTCCCGTCCGCCCTTGTAAATGTCTGACTTAAAAACGCGCTTAACTCGTCCCATATCCGTTGTTGTTTCAAATCCCCGTAAATAATTTGATACTTAATGCCCCAACTTTCCCGCTCGTAACCCCATCCGACAATCTCAATTTCAAATCTATCGTCCTGAGTGTCTACGCCCGCGGTGAGATATAAAACCTCGTTTGGCACTTCGCAATTATATTTTTCACGACGCCGATAAAGTCCGTCGTGTTCTATCTCACTTCCTTCTTCCTCCCATGTTTGCCCCATTTCCGTATTAGTCCACGCCTTTAAAAGCTCGATGTTGCCCTTTTTCTTTTCCTCGTTGGCAACAAGGAATTTTTCAACGATTTCTTTCCATTCGACAAGCAGGGACGCAAGACCGTTCAAATAAAAGCCGCGCACCCTCCTATCAGGAAAACGCGGAATAAATACGCCTTTTATATAATGCTCTTTCCATGCAATTTCACTATCGGTTGCGCCACACTTTAAGCAGGTATAACGAATATCATCAAGATTATTTTTATCAAATCCCACCTGCCCCCACTCCAATTCTTGAAACTCGCCGCAAGAGGGGCAGGGGACATGCCATATTTCTTGTGTGCTGTTGTCGAACTCTATTTCAATTCGTGAGATTCCTTTTACTGTCGGCGTTGATATAAAAACCTCTTTTTTATTCCAAAAGGTTGTTAGCCTTTTTGACGCGAGTAAAAGTGGGTCGCCGTCTTTGCCCGCCGTGGCGGGGTATCCGTCTATTTCATCCGCAAGTAATATACGTATCGGACGGCTACGCAAGCCGGAGGGGGAGTTAGCCCCGACAATGGTAATGTGCCCACCCGGAAATTCTTTATGCAATATTGTGTTGCCGCTGTTGCGGGTTTTGTCATTCACTTTATCCCGTAGCGCGGGCGTGTCCCTTAACATGGGCGTGAGCCTGTCTTTACTGAAACTTTCCCCCATACCTAAATCCGGTTGCATTACCAAAATAGGCGCGGGGTCATAGTCCATAAAATAGCCTATCGGGTTAAGTATGAAGCCGTCCGTTTTTCCAATTTGCGCGGCGGACATTACAACAACCTTTTGTATGCTCAAATCTGAAATAGCGTTCATAATTTCCCGCTGATACGGCGCTTTGCTCGTTCTCCACCGGCCCGATTCCGCGGACGTTTTTCTTGAAAGTATGCGCTTTTCGTCCGCCCATTGCGTGAGGGTCATATCCGGGGGCGGTTGTAAAACGGCAAATACTCGCTTAAATAAGTTATATGTTGCCGCTTTCATTACCGTGCCGCCCCCTCTATTAAATACCGCCCGGAGGCGGTTTTAGGTGTTGAGCGAAGTGTTGTCCATGTGTTGCGTTATTTCGGTCTCTGGGGCGTCGAAAAATTGATAGATGCCCTCTATTGTAGCTATGTCCCTGTATACGCGGTTTTTGAGTTCAAGGGCGGTTGCAAGTTGTTTGCTCGATAGCTTGGTTTTGCCGTTGCCGATGAAGCAGGTGTAGATGAAAATGCGGTAAATGTACTTATTCCACCGCCCGACATCGACGTTCCGGTAAATAAAATTAAACGCCTTTTTGAACACGGCGTATACCGCGTCATGGTCCGCCTCGAAAATGTCTATATCCATGTGATCGAGAAACTCTTTCGTGATAAGCGGCGCAAAATTCAAGTACCAGGCGTTTTCATTTTCATGCCACGCGAAATATTCCGCCTTGGTCATCGGGCGGTAACTAAACAGGCACTCGCCGCCCTCGCGGATATGCTTGAACGTTTCCGGCTGTTCCCGGAACACGATGTAGTCTTTGTCCTTCGCCGTGTCGGGGAAGAACTCCGCAGAGCCCGTTAGTATCTTTTTTATCATTTCCATTACCCCCCTAACGATACAAATACCCTAAGAACGAGAAATAAACCTCCGCGTGTACAGGTCGGCTTGTGGGGTTGTAGAGATAAGGCCAGTTCCCCGGAAACCAAAACTCATAAGACAGGTCGTGCCTTATTTGTGAACCGCCACGCAGTCTGATTCTTATTGACTCGACGTCCAGCTCCCAACGGTTACGCACTTCTTCAATGTAGAGGGTAAAATGCGCCCACTGGTCGACATAGTCAGGCGGCCCGCCGTTTTGGTGCTCATCATCGTGAACCTCTAAGTCAAAGAGTTCGCTCAAGGGGTAACGATTACCGGCATACCCTCCGATTTCAAGCACTCCCGGACAAAAGATAGCAAACGCCTGTCGGAAATTACCCTTACGTGGCGTGTAATGCGCCCACCCGTCAAGGGGAGAACCATACTCCCATAGCTCCACCGAGGAGTCCGGTGCAATGTTGTTGTAAAAAAACCGACGTTGATAAAACGACACAAGCTGATCATGCGCTACGTCCCCACTCGCCGGCCCCTGCGGGCCTGGTATGCCCTGCTGTCCCTTCGGAAGTTCGCTAAACGGCGCCGGAGCCAGCGTAAACGGCGACAGCGCCGTGATCTGCGAAAACTGCCCCGGATTCAGCGTTCTCGTACCGACCGTGCGTGTGAGAAGGCTGCCATTCGCAACTAAATCACCGATCCGCGCTCCGGCCGGAGCGGCAGTCATGTTCGCCAAGGCAGTAAACCACTGTGTGCCGGGCGGACCAACGACCGACCCTAACAAAACCCTACTCATCGAATAGTACCCCCCTTGTGTAATACAGATTTCCGTCTTCGAGCGAAAACGGGCTGTTTACGTCGTCCCTTTTTGGAATCACATATAAATTCCCGTCTTCGATCACCGTGGTAAAAAACACGGGCGCGGTACCGCCATAAACGAAATACAGATTGCCGTCCTCGATCACGGCCTCGGTAAACGTGTCGCTGGCCCATTTATCAATTCTGACGATCTGCATCCAGACGCCAAAATAATTAAAGTAAAGAGCGTCGAACTGACCATTGCTCTCGATTTTGAACCCGACGTTCAATCCGGCGATATCTTCTTTCCGCGCTACTTCCTGCGGCGTTTCCGGTTCGACGGGTAATTTCAATCTGGATAATACTTCAAGCATGGCGCACCCCCTTATCCGATTACAACCACCCTGAAACTTTGCGCCGTGCTGAGCGCTGCTGCGAATGATACCGTGATCGTGCCATTGTCCACGATGGTTATGTCGGTCAATACCTTACTGTTGGTCGCCAGATTCCAGACGGACACGTCGAGGTCTGTTGTTCCCAGCTCATGTTCGATTTCAAAAACCGTCTTGAGATTGTCGCCCGTGATCGTGGCCGCGTACTTTTGCGCCCCGGTCGCCGATGCGACTTGTATAAAATCAAGGGCCGTTACGTCAAGTACAATGATTCCTGCCGTTGATAATTTCCAAGTGGTGTCGCTGTATAGCGTGCCTTCGGATACGGTGATTCTTACGCCGCTGAATACTTCGTCGTCGTCGTCAAAATCTGCGGCGCGGGTGAGTATCGCCGCTGTCGATGCGCCACCGGAAACGGTCACAATGTAAATACCGTTCTGCTTTGCGTCGGTCTGTTTAGCGAGAAATAATCTGTCGCCCGTCGCAAGCGGAACGCTGTCAATGACTAACTCGCCTGTTGTGCCGAGGGTGAATGTTTTCGTTCCGGGGTCGTATGTTCCCGCAAGGTTCGCCGCGCTTACGACGCGGACGGGGGCCTTAACTTTTCCCGCAACATAATCTTCTACCCATTGCATGGTAACGTAGTCTTGGGGGGCTGTCGGTGTGGTGCCAATTAATTGGGTGTTTGTGTAGGTCTGCTGGGCCATCTTTGTATTCCTCCTTAATTTTTTCGGCTTATAGCCGGATAATAGCCGTGCCTGCTAGTGGAATTGAAAAAGACAGGGTGACGATATTGGCGCTGGTGTAGTCAACGTCGCATTTTATCGTGTTTCCTGCGTTGTCAACAATTTGAACGTTGACGTGTCGATGGTTTAGGTTGTGGGGTATCGTCCATGTGCTCGCCGCTATGTTTTGCGTGTGTGTGTGCATGGGAGGATCGTTTTTGAACGCCAACGCGCCGGGTAGCCATTGCATACCGTCAAAGGTGTAAGCCGTTACGGGATTACCAATACCAACGCTTATTCCCTCAATAAGTTGTTCGGGGTTTTCGGTATAGTATGCGTCCCGTGCCGCAATGTCGTTGAACCATTTGACCGTTCCGCCACTTCCGCCCGATACATTGCCCCACTCCGTATCAAAATCTTTATTGCTTTTCTTTATTAAAGCCTGCCCCGCATTGCCGCCGGGTGGTACGCCTACGCCGCCCGGGCCTTGCGGTAGCGAAACGCCGCCGAAAAAATTATTCGGCGTATACTCCGAATGACCGACAGTAAATTTATCCGACATTTGTATCTTCCTTTCCGAAAACATTATCAAAATCCGCAAGTTCGTTAAGGGCTTCGTCAATGGAATCTTTTAATATCCTGTGTATCTCCGCCCGGGCCGTCTTTTTCGATAACACGGGTGAAAGTTTCGCGGGTATCGCCATAAGGCGGCTCTTGAAATTCATCAGCATGTCTGTCATGACCGCTTCAACGTCCACCGAAGCGTGCAGGTCGCCTTCCTTAACTCGCAGGTCGTATTCCTCGTTAAGCCGCTTCGCTCTTACGAGCTTTGCCCGCTCGGTGTTGTAGTCTATATTTTCCGCGCTTTCAGGATTGCGCTTGCGTAAATAATTTACGTATGCGTGGACCGTCGGCAAAAGCTCGTAAAGCCCCGGAGAACCCCGGTATTCATGTATTACGTCCTGGCTTTTCAGTTGCCGAACGCGCCGCTCGGTTAAATCTAATACCCGGGCAATCGCTTTTACGTCGTAGACTTTCACTTTCAAAAGGCACAACCCCCTGGCCGCCTTTTTTGCACCCCTTTTAAATTCTCCAATAAAAATGCGGAAGTAAATTAAAATAATTTCAAACTAGACACCCCCCGGGGTCGTCGTACCCGCATGGCCCAAACACCCGCCGGAAGTACCTTTTTGCGATTTGCGGCGGCTGTCGGCGACGGAGAGCGCCGCCACGGTGCGCGGCGGTGTTCTATATGCGGTTCGCGGGGCGGGGCGCGTGTATAGTTGTTGCGTGTCGCGTGGTGCCCGGCGCGTGTGCGCGGTCGCTACGTGTCAACGCCTAAGCCCTCCACGTCCTCTACGCCGCCCCTGTCGTCGATCTCCCCTGTGTCAGGGTCTATGGTGTACTCACCCGCCAACCGCTGCTTCGTGAGCGTGTGCTTGCGCTCGTTGAGATCAAAGCTCAGTTTGTCTATCTCATGCGCCCGCATGGTGTCAATGAGCTTTAGTATCCGCCCGTGCGTCTTGTTATGCTCCGCCTCAAGCTTCATTATTCGGTCAAAGGGGCTTGACTTAATTACCGTTCGCATTGCGGTTTTTAATTCCTCAATGCTGGCCGTAGTATTTTCTTTTTCCTTTTTATCTTTTGGTACGAGCATTTCAACAACCCTGTCAATAAATAAATCGTTAGGGTTTGAATTTTCATAAAAGTTTATTTTCCGCGATAAATCCCGCTCTTTCGCGGATAATAACTTTAATTCGCGCAGTATATTTTCTCTCACGTCAAGGGTTAATTGTTCTATATATTCCCGTTCTTGGGGCGTTAAGTTTTCAAGACGAACCCGCGCGTAAACGCCGTGGACCAAAGCGTTGGCGTTTCCTTTTGGTGCACCGTGCCCGGCGGCGTTACGGTTGCCCTTTTGCCCGCCGCGTTTTTTTGCGTTTAATTCATCTCCCCAGCGGTCGAACGACTTCCACTTACGAACTTGGGGCTCTGAAACGCCGATACGCGCGGCAAGTTCTTTTGTTGTAATTGTGCCGTTGTTGGCTAACCATAGTTGTTTTGCTTCGGCGCGTTTAGGACTTCTTGGTTTAGCCATCAACTCATATCCTTTCGTAAAAATAAAAGACGCTCGCTTGAGCGCCTTTAGTCGTGTTATTTTTTAGTTGGCGTCGTTAATGCCGCTTTTTCGTCCCAACCTCGGCGTAACCGGTATGAAACAGTTCTATCGTTGATGTTATAAAGCTCTGCCCATTGCGAAAGTGTTTTTGTTTCACCGTTTAACGTAATCAGGATGTTTCGCCTACAATTGTTTGTTTGTAATTTACGGCTTACCCATCGGCAATTATCGGGGCGATACCCGCTATTATTGTCTATCCTGTCAATTGTAAGCCCGGTTTTGTAGCCGTTTCTCATTGCCCAATCATAGAATGATTGAAAGCTCGCCTTCCACTCATCGCACATTGTAATGCCGCGTCCGCCGTAATGATGGTAGTCTGGTGAATTGTGATTTTCGGTGCGTTGCTTTATATTTATCCACGTTTTATGTAGCGGTGTTTTTGATTTTCCGTGCGTAATTTTTATATGGTTTTCCCGTGCATAACAACCACAACTTTTCACACGCCCCATAGTTAAAGAATTACCCCGCGTTATAGTTTCATTCCCGCAATCGCACTTGCATAACCATTGAACCTCACCTCGTTTATTATTTTCGGCGCGGCTTACAACCGTAAGCCGCCCGAACCGCTTACCCGTTAGGTCAATGAGCCTCGGCATACTCGATAACTCCGGTGTTAAACAAGTGGTGAACCATGAGCGCCGTTGAGTTGTCAAGCGTGTTATCCAGTCTGTATTCGTGCCTTCGCTTTGGCCTATCTGTCAGCACCATATAAAACTTCGGGTTTTCTCTGATTTCAAATTTGGTAAAAGTTATATGCCAAATTTGGGACGCATAATAATTTGTGACCAAGGAAATGAGCGTGTTAATCCTTGTCGGGTAATCGTATTTGGTGCAGATAGATATGCTTTTTCCGCACATCACGCCGTACGCCTGATGACCGTGGTCATTTTTGTATAACTTTACCGTGAAGCCGCCCTTGCGTAGCACATCCATTATTGTTTTAAAGGCTGTTTTTGCGTTTTTCTCGTTTAACATTATAAAATACCTCCTTGGAGTTTCCGCAAAGGCATAATATAATCAACATATCGAACCTTTGCGGTTTGGTGTTTGAAACGCTCGTGATTCTTTGGAGGAAGGACGGGCGTTTCTATTTTTTTGCCAAAAGCAAGTGAATACCCCTACGTATCGCCTCACCCTTAGTAATATTGTTCTCCTTGCAGTACTGTTGTAACTTTGCTTCTGTTTCAACATCAAGGCGTATAGAGTAGTTCACTGTTTTGGGTTTTTCTGCCTTTGGCCTGCCTGTTCGCGGGCTCAATTCATCACCTCACTTTATGCGCCACATCAAATATAATTTATATGGCACATAAAGTCAAGAGGTTTTTGAAAATAATATTTTCCATCCGTTTGTTTTGCTATATGCGCCCTCGAACTCAACAGGGAAGCGCACAAAAAAATGAACCTCGACCGTTTATCGAAGTTCGCTTTCCAAAAATCGTTATAAAATTCCTGTTTTCCGGCACTTTCTGACGATATAAATATAGCATGAAAAAAGGGCGCTCGCGGACACTTTTTCATCTCGGGTAATTGAAGTTTTTTATCAGGTCGTTTTCTGCAAAATGTTTAGCTAAAAATCCGAGTCCCCTGTTACGTATTTTCTTGCATTGCGTCAGGCTATAGTTCACGCGTACCGATATTTGTACCCATTGCAGGCCCTTTATGTAAAAATAATAAAGTATGTTTTTATGAGTGAGGGGCAACTTGTCAAGCTCGGTTAATATAGCGGCCTTGAGGGCGGCAAGCCGCTCTATATCTTCGCGTATACCCTGCATTGCCGTATATACCGAATTGGGGACGTTTAGAATAATTGCTTCTGTGGGGTTTGACGTCTGGTATTTGCTCCGTGGCATACCGTCAAGCATGTCACTCCCGCGGCTCGTATAGTAAACGTCCTCATAATCCCGTAATACGTCGTTTTTCAGCTTTATTTCGCCGTCAATATTGCGGCAAAAAGACAGAATTTTTTTTACCCTTCCCTGCTCCATGTGCGCCGCCCTCTCACGCTTCGAGTTATACTCCGCCCGTTTCCTTGTTTTTGACATACTCCCACGACTAAAGTCGTGGGATTCTAGGATCAACAAAGATTGCTTGCCGGAGCAAGTCTGACATCTTCTCCTCTAAGAGTGGATGCCCCCACTCGTTCTATGTTTATCGCGGCGTTTATGTCTCTATCATGTGCCGCGTTGCATTCGGGACATATCCAGTTTCGGACTTGCAAAGGCAGTTCCGGCATGATGTATAGGCACGACGAACAGGTTTTGCTTGATGGATAGAATCGATCTATCTTCGCGCCTTGACAGCCGTGCTTGTGCATCTGCCAGCCTAGAATATTTACAAACTGAGCGTGTCCGAGGTCGGATATCTTGCGTCCATACAAACGCTGCATTCCTTTGAGATTTAAGTCCTCAACGTAGATTTTGGCATATCGCCGTGACAGGTCCAGCGCAAGTTTAAAATGAAAATCTTTCCGCTGGTTCGTGATTTTCTTATGCGTTCGCGCAAGATTCAGCCGTGCTTTTGTACGGTTACGGCTCCCTCGCTTTTTCTTGCTGAGTTTCTGCGATAGCCTCTTGATTTTGCCGGAAGCCTGACGCATGAACAGCGGTGATTCGATTTTCTCTCCGTCCGACGTGGTGAGGAACGTTTTGAGTCCAAAATCAAGGCCGACGCTTTCACCCGATCTGACCTCGGTTGGCTCAATGTCTTCACCCGTCACGAAGTAGAGATAGAAATCACCCAGCGCATCGCGTTTTACTGTAAGAGTTTTAATATCACCTTCAATCTCGCGTGATTTGAAGTATTTGTACTCTTTGCCCATGATAGTTAGACGGTTCCCCGACAGCAGCTTGTATCCAGCTTGTTTCAGAGTGAAAGACCGATAACGGCGCACCTTTTTGAATGCAGGCGGTGCTGTTCTAATTCCGTGTTTTAAATTGCGGAAAAAGAGCTTATATGCACGGTCGATACGCTCGGTTATGTCCTGAATTGCTTGAGAACCGAGATTATTCCAAAAGCTGAAACGCTTTGTTTTTTTGAGCTTCGTGACGTGAAGTTTTATACGATATGCACTCAAACTTTTTCCGAAAAGTAGGTAATATCGTCGGTGTACGGCAATACAGTGATTGTAGATACACCCGGCAAGATTGATCTTCCTGTCAAGGTGTTTATTTCTTCGGGAATTGTAGAGCTTAAAAACGTAAGTTTTCATGCCTGCAATTGTGCGCTATGTTTGCGGCTGATATTGTTTTTGCGACGCCGCCTTTTAAGTTGATAATGCTGATGGTTTTCATTCGTTGTCAATCTCCCTTCGTTTTTTCTTTTGTGCGCCTTATAATTCCCGTTGTTTGCTCGACATACCCCCCTCGTCCGGGTCTTTATTTGTGTCGCGGGGGGTAACTATTGTTATTTCCGCGTCCGCGCCGAAAAGCGAACGTGCGGCGTTTATAATTCCGCCCCCGCTGTGCATTAAGCCATACGCCCCCGATATGATTGCTATCTCCGCCACAAAACCGTCATTTTCGTGAAAAATGAACGGGGCGACAATCGCCTCAAGCTCAAGCCCCACCTTGCAGGCAAGCACGAAGCCGCCGTCCTTTGTTTCTCGTTTGTGATACATGAGATAAGGATCGCCAATTAGCGGTTTTAAATAATCTATGTTAAAGCTGTAAATCCGCCGTTCGTCCGGGAACAGTAAATAATTATCCCCGGACCACTCAATACCGATTTTTAACGGTCTTATGTGGGTATCGCCCAGGGTGTCGTCTGAAAAGTCAATAGCGGTCGGCATGTCGCTTTCGGCGCAAACCCATTTTTCATATTTGTCGGGCGGAACGTCAAAAATACGTAAAACAATAGGGGGCGTCATGTGCGGCATACCGCGCAAAGAATACATAGCTATGCCGTTACCTATCCATTGTTCGCCGTCCGCTGCGGTGTAAATGGTAAGCCGCTTGTTTCGGTTAAATAATGACGCTATGGTTTTCAGTTTCATCCTTCAATCCTCCTCCGTTCTTCCTGATTCCAACAAGCGCGGCGGTGTTCGCATGGATTGCATAGCCGCATATAATCCCCCCACGTTGTATGTAACAACCTCGCGAACGGGCATTTTTTTATAACCGGCATACACTCCGCCCCGTTTTTCCAATCTATAAAGAAAAGGTTTATATCAAAACCGTTGAATATAAACGCTTCTCCGCTGTACATTTGCGGTTTGCACGAAGGGCATAACGGCACTTCGTTTTTAAGAACGGGGTTATCCGGCCATATAATGAGCTTGCCGCATGAACTACACGCCGCCATTGTCACCGCCGCCCGTTTTTGCCGGTTTGGTATCCCGCTGGCATAGTCTATTTACGTCAATGTGCGTACAAATAGCGAATTGCTCATTTTTCTTGTGCTTGTAGAACGCACAAGCCGTATACGGCCTCCGCCCACCGGCAAGACAAAGACATAATTTTGTTTTTTCATCGCGCATATCAATATTTCTAAATGCTTTCAATTTCGATCCTCCATTTCCGCTACTCCTTCGACTCGGCTTCGGCGGCTTGCGCCGCAATGTTTAATATGATTATCAATCTTTCGCAAGAGAAAGAAATCTGCTATTCTATGAGTAATCTTTTTGATATGAGGTGTTTAAATGCAACAGAAATCTATAGACCTTATCGAATTCATGAAACGCTTCCAGACAGAAGAACGATGCCGTGAAGTTCTATTCAGTTTACGTTGGCCGGATGGTGTTAT
>Ga0099364_10006651_pt1 | contig 16755 bp, 14 predicted proteins | sample TergutTh196P3_FD_73070 | JGI IMG/M metagenome (GOLD analysis project Ga0099364, IMG submission 73070) | Microcerotermes parvus P3 segment gut microbial communities from Pointe-Noire, Republic of the Congo - Th196 P3 | ecosystem: Host-associated > Arthropoda: Insects > Digestive system > Gut ... | reverse complement strand
AAAAATAAAAAAAATAAAAAAAAAAAAAAAAATATTAAAAAATTTTTTTTTTAATGTTTGTGTAAAAAAATTTTTAAAAAAAAAAACAAAGGGGGGGGGGGGGGGATATTTTTGTATTAATATTTTTAATTAAAAATTAACAAAAAATAAGATATTAAAATTAGTATTATTAAAAAATATTGAAAATAAGGAGGATACACATGATTTGAAGGATGTTAAATGTATAAAAATATAAATTTAATATTGGGGATTACTCAAATTTCAATAGCTTCAAACACTAAATTTCTCTGAAATAGCCTTTAAATCTTATTAAAATTAAATCACTTTAGTTTTTCACAAAATTCAACCAGTTGATTTGACATTATCTGCTTTGTTTGAAAAAACACAACTTTTAGCTATTTTTTCTTTTTAGCTCCAATCTTCTTTACTTAGTTTTTCTTCTAAAATTTTAAGTTTTTCTTTTTTTTCTTTATAATCTGGAACTATTCCTTCAACAATCTTCCAAAATTTTGAAGAATGGTTATGCTCTGTTATATGAGCTAATTCATGAACTACAACATAATCAATTGTATCATCATCTGCCATAATTAATTTCCAAGAGAAATTCACACTATTTTTCCCACTACAGCTTCCCCATCTAGTTTTTGCACTTGTAATTCTAATAGCTGTAGGATTAACCTTCATTTTATGAGCAAAATGTGCTACTCTTCTCGTAATATGTTCTTTTGCAATTAGTTTGTATAATTTAATTAACATATATTTAATTTCATGGGAATTAGCTATTTCAGGGATTAAAAAAATATTTTTTTCTATATCATATCTTCCAATATTTCCTTCTATAGGATGAATAGCTACTTTTTCTCCTTTCACTTGAACAAAATCTCCAAACTGCAATTCAAATTCTTTTTTGAGCTTGTATCGTTCTTCAACTTTTCCAATATGTTTAGCTATCCACTTTTCTTTTGATTTAACATACTCATCTATTTTTTCTTCTGGTATATGTAATGGAGCTCTAACTTCTAATGTAGCATCTTCTTTTATTTTAATTGTTATTGTTTTTCGCTTTCTTTTGATGAGTGTATATTCTCTCATAGTATCGTTTTTTTTACATTTATTGTGAAAAAAATTGTTTTATATCCTATTACTTAATTTCACTAATTTAATGATAAATGTTATCTTTTATCATATTATTTTTTTAATGCTATCACAATTTACTTAATAATCAAAATATATTTCTATAAATAGTATATATTCATGGGATTTAAATTTATAATAGGGGATTATTTAAATTTCAATTGTTTATTAAATAATATTTTTATAATTTTTAATTTTATTATAATTATCTTTATTTTTATTAAAATATTGATTTAATAAGTTTAAAATATCAATAATGAATTTAAATGTTTTTTATCCTTTTTTTAAAGGATGGGCGATGGTTTTATGCAAGAATACACGGAAATCACATGTAAAAGTGCATGTACTAAAACAAAAAGAATAATGCCTTATAAATGGGATTTAAATGTTTACAGGGGTTGTGAACACAAATGTAAATACTGTTATGCATTATATTCTCATAAATATCTTGAATCTAATTATGGGGAAGTTGGTTCAAGTGGAGCAAATGCAAATAATTTTTTTAATAATATCTATATAAAAACTAATATTGCAGATGAATTAGATAAACAATTATCTAAACCCTCTTGGAAAAATGAAATAATAGCTATTGGAACTGTAACTGATAGTTATCAAGCTATTGAGAAAAAATATGAGCTAATGAGGGAAGTATTAGAGGTTCTCATAAAACACCAAAATCCAGTGGTTATTTCTACTAAATCCGATCTTATTATTAGGGATTTAGACTTGATTGATGAATTGTCTAGGTTAAACTTTGTTAATATAGCTGTAAGTATAAGTTCACTTGATTGGGAGATTCAAAGTGCTATTGAACCAAATGTTATAAGTTCAAGAGAAAGATTAAGAGTATTGGATATTGTTAAAACAGAAACTAATGCATCAACAGGACTCCATTTCATGCCAATAATTCCCTATTTAACTGATGGCTATGATCACATTGATGCAATGTTTAAAAATGCAGAAAAATGCGATGTTAATGCTATATTACTCGGACCACTTAATTTATTTGGTAAAACAAGAGGAACTTTTCTTAATTTCATAAAAAATGATTTTCCTAAAATTTACCCTGATATTTTAGCTATGTATAAAAAAGGAAGAGTTGATAGAAGTTATAGTATAGAATTATTTAACAAAATTAAAGAAATTAGAACTAATTATAATATTGACACTGATTATGTTAAAATAATTAAAGAAAAATTAGTTGATTATACAGAAAAGGAAAATGCGAAACAATCTACTTTATTTGATTATAGCAATAGTAATTAGAGTCTACGAAAGAGAAAAAAGTGTGGAAATAAGTTTATTGTTTAATACTGGAAGCTACTTTTATAGTATATGCAAAAAAATAGAAAAAAACATTTTTTGAAAAATTTAAAATGGAGTGAGATTCATTTTTAATGAATCTCAAAGCCCAGTGTCTATTTTCATATTATTTTTTTTATTATTTAAATTTTTTCATTTTTATTACTAAAACTTATTATAGTAATATTTTTTTTTACTTATAACTTTTAATTATATAGTCAAATCCATTTTTATTTAATAACTATTTGAGTAATTAAAAATAATTCTGTTGATTTTGCAGGAACGCGAGGGAAATATAAGAAATTAGAAAAATAAGAATAATATCTGAATCATAAGATGAAATATAACCAAAATAAATATGTACAAAGAAAACTAATAAACTTTTCATTGTTTTTTTTTTTTTAAAATGGAGTGAGATTCATTTTTAATGAATCTCAAAGCCTAGTGTCTATTTTTATATTATTTTTTTTATTATTTAAATTTTTTTATTTTCATTACTAAAACTTATTATAGTAATATTTATATATTTTATTAATACATATTAGTATTATAGTATTACTAAGCTCCTAAGCTGTTGAAGTATTTTTGGAGAAGCCTAGTGTCTAATGGCTTCTCCTTTGTATAAACATGAAGGAGGTGGTTGTATGTCAGATGATTTTAAGGCATTTTTAATAGATGCTTTTTATATATTTATTATCTACATCATTTATCTCCTAATTAGTTTATTTAATTAATAGGAGGTGTAGGGGCTTGGTGTACTATATTTTTAGGTTCTAATCTTAATTTTTTCACTACAAATATTTATGCAGTGATTTAAGAAATGAGTCTGTTTTATGATTTGCCTAAATCATTATAAATCCTAGCATTTGAAAAACTTTAGTTAAAAATCTGTAAAGAAGCATAATGTCGTATAATTTAGATGATAAATATAAACCAATAATTCAAAATTGTTGTATTAATGTTTTTCAAGAATAATATTATAAATTAAGCTACTTTCATCTCATAATAAGATATATTTCTTCCATTTGTAGCATTATCAAGGGTAGTGAAATCACACCATTTAATACCTTTGGTAGGATCCATAACATGGTATTGGCTATTGTTTATACGGTCAATTAGTACATAATGACCATAATTATTCTGATAACCTAGACAAGATGCGGGTTTAGTTTCTATATGTGCAATAACAGCACTACCACGTGCTAATGCTTCTTTCACTGCTTTACTATTTCTATCAATTGGTTTGATACTGAATCCTAGTTTACTTATTAAAGACAAATTTTTAGGATCAGTACCATTCTTATTAGTTTCACATACTTTAACAAATTCTGATTCAAAGGTGTTTTTAAATAACATTTGTGAAGCCATACTCATTGACATAGGTCCACAATTATAAGCATTACTCTGATAATTCATTTTAACAGGATTATTTGCAGTAGTAGCAAGTGTAGTCCAATTAGGCATTCTTTTATTGTTTACCCAGAAAATATTTTGGTTTTCATACAATCCCATATATTGGGGCTTATTTAATAAATCTAGATTGTTATTTTCACGGTTTTTAATTTGTATGCTATCTGGATTTTTACCATTCTTTTTAGTTTCATTTATAATATATTCTGCATTATTAGCTAATTCTTCTTTACTATAAGTTTTTACAATATCTTTATCTTTTGGAGGATTATTCACATTAGTAGGTTCTTTAACATCTTTTTTAATTGGCATTTTTTCTGTTTTAATTACAGTTAATCTCTTTTTACTTGTTGATGATTTTTCTTTTCCAGTAACTGCACAATAATCTGCATCACAACCTTCACAAGTCCATTGACCTTCCAATGGTGCAACATCTTTTTTATCACTCCATTTAAGTTTAGATGATTTATATTTATGGGATGCATCATCAGCATGTGCACATCTATCAACAAATGTGACTTTCCACCGACCATATTCATAGCCTTTTTCACCACAAGAACAATAATAGTAACCATCAGTTTGTTTTCCCATATTATATTCTGGAGGACTTATTTCACCACCTTTAACATCACTACTACTATTTTTGGAACTCTCACTGTCATCATTAACAGTAGTTTTGTTGTCTATAGCAGAAGCAATAGTTTTAGAACTATTAATTTCCTGTGTATATGTATTTAAACCAGATTTACTACATGTTTTAGGTCCAAAAACACCGTCAGGATCATTTCCCTGTTTTCTTTGCAATAATTTAACTGCATCCTCAGTAAATGAACCGAAATCATTGTCAATTTCTCTTTTATAAAAGCCATGGTCACGCAAATATTTCTGCAATTCTCCAACCAATGGTCCTTTACTGCCTTTTTTAAGATTCACTTTAGTACAATCCATATTAAACAGTTCCTAATAAATTTTTTTGTCAAATTTACTAAACCTAAAAATAGTATTTGTGGGAATTTTTTTGTTTAGGTTCGATAATAATTGATTACATACTTATTTATTTAATAGTATTATATTTAGATATTACTATTTTAAAATAATATAAAAAATTAGGATGAAAAACAAGTAAAAAAACAAAAGCAATATTAATCAATTAAAGTTTAAAAAAACACATTGAGCCTTTTTCACAATTATTTTGTTCAAAAAATATATAAGTAAAAATTAAAATGTTTAAAAAAAATTAAATATATCAAACTTTGTTCAATTATAAATTAAAATTTTTAATTTTTTTCATCAAAATATAATTGTGCAATGACCTCGTTATACTTAATCTCTTTTTAATCAATCAACTAGGAAATTGGGTTTAAAAAATTGGAAAAAGAAATTCATAAGAAAAATAGCAAAATATTTTTTTGTAACAGTAAAGGGCTTTTAAAATGGAGTGAGATTCATTTTTAATGAATCTCAAAGCCCAACACCTACTATTATATTAATTTTTTTATTATTTAAATTTTTCATTTTTATAATAAGAGGTGTAGGGGCTTAGTGTACCATATTTTCAGAGTTCTAATCTTAATCTTTTAACTACAAAGTCTTTATCTAATGATAAAAGGAATGAAGCTGCTTTAGGACCTTGTTTTTGCCCAAGTATCATTTTATAAATAGCTTGGAAAGCTTTTTGAGGTTTCAATCCATGACTATTTAAAATTTCATACATTTCATCATGTAATGCTTCAGCTGAGCTAAAGTCTTTTCCTTCAATAAGAGTAGCTAAATCACATAAAAAAGATTTTTGTTCTTTTGTTAACTCTAATCTTGGAACTTTTTTCATTACTTGGAATTTAACAAACTTCGGACCATAGCTATTTAACCAATTAACAACATTTTCAATTCTTTGATTGAACTCACCAAGTTCCTTTTCTTTAAGATCTTTAAATTCTTTATTTTCAAAGTCTTTTGTTAGCTGTGAGTTTTTCTTTAGAATTTCAAATATTTTCTTTGGATTATTTCCAGCTATTTGATAAGCTACTGTTAAAAATCTGTAAGGAGGTCTAAAAGGCAAGGAATCTTCTTTATTTATTTTGGCAATTTCATAGATTTTTTTGAATTTTCCCCCTTCTTTGTCTGATGGAGCTTCTTCCACTTCAAAGTAAACTTTTTCAACTTTATCAAATTGATCCATGAAATCAAGAAAAGCCATGTTAGGTGAAAAATCTTTGTGTTTCATTGGCTTACTTCTAAAAATAAAGTAATTTAAACTTTCAGCTGGACCAATTTCTAACCATTGTTTTGGAGTAAAGAAAACTCCTTGAGATTTACTCATAGCTTCTCCATTTAAAGTAATCCATTCATAAGGAACAGGATAAGGAGCCTTATAGTCAAAAATTTCTTGTGAAATTACTTTACTAACATCATATGATCCACCACTAGCTGCATGATCCTTACCAAATGGTTCACAAGTCACTCCAAAAATTTTCCAACGAGCTGCCCATTCTACTCTCCAAGTTAACTTACCATTACCTGAAGTAATATCCATTTCTCCATCAAAACCACATTCACACTTGTAAGATACAATATCCTCATTGTGGTCATAGCTATTTGTTGTGTTCACTCTTCCACATTTTTCACAAATTGGATTGTAAGGTAGCCAATCATTAGCTAAAGGGTGTTGTCTATATTTGTTGAAAATATCTCTTATTTTAGCGGCATTTTTTAAAGCTATTCTAATAGACTCATCATAGCTACCATTTTTATACATTTCAAAACCAGAATAAGGGGTGAGTTCTATTTTAAAATCATCTAAAACATCAAAAAGTGGTTTTTCAAAATGTTCTACAAAAGAACCACAACATCCATCTGGACAAGGAATATTTGAATAAGGCATTCCAAGATACTTATCGTAATTTTCTGGTAATGGGTATGGAACCTTTCTAAGAGGGTCATGATCATCAGCTATCCAAATAGTTTCGGCTTTCTCTCCAGACTCTTTCAATTGCTTTCCAATAGCATTAGCTATGAAAACATCACAGGAATTTCCAATATGTATTGATCCTGAGATTGATGTACCACTTGCAATAACATGTTTTTCTTCATTCCATTCTTTTAATTCATCAGCTATTCGCTCAATCCAATGTTTCATTTCATCACCAGTAAGTAAATTAATCGGGAGTTTATAATCCTGAATCTTATAGGATATACTAAAATTTAATTATAATTAAATAGAAGATTAAATTTTATTAGAAAATTTAATTTTTTAAGATTTATTTGAGATTTTTTTATTCAGATTCAATTTTTTAATATTTAATAAAAAAAGTAATAATCATAATTCAAAATCATGATTTACACATGAAAATTAAAATTTACTAATTAATATTATAAAAATTTTGTTTTAAGATATTATAAATTTTTTCATTAAAAATAATTGAAATTTAAAAATTTATAACAAAACTTTTAAAATAATATCTAAAAACAATTAATTTCAAAAATAATAGTTTTAAAACATATTATAATTAAATATAGCTAATGAATATTCTTTAAAATTAAATAGTAGGTGGTGAAGGTTATAATAATATTTAAATATTTCTACAAAAAATAAATACAAAAATAATATATTAAATATTAATATTATAATTAATAATTTAAAACATATATAAAAGTCTAGATTTGAAGGATTTTTAGGATTAAAATAAAAATTATAAAAAGATAAGTGTTATGAGAGAGCATAGAATAGGAAAATAAAGCTAATCGAAAAAGATTTCACTTCAACATTCTGAACAATCCATTTAGAAAAGTAGAGTAAAGTACTAATATCCTGTGTTGCCCATTTTTCATTATCCTCAGGGATTTGGAATTTATAGTCACAATATATTCTATTCTTTTGCAAGTCAAAAAGCCTAGATTGAATATCTTTATTAAATAATTCAGTTTGAATAGGTTTATCATGTATTAAAATATTTTTCACTTTCGAATGATCTTCATAACCTGAAAAAACATATCCTTCATCTTCTAATCTAGCTTTTACTTGTAAAAATGCTGCGTAGTATGCTCTACTTATTACGGATCTTAAAATAGCAGAGTTATCACATGAAAATTTATCTAAGTTATCATGAATTTGTTTTGCAAAGTCATAATAGAATATAGGTTTAAAATTTTCAAAATCCTCATTAAACAACATATTAATGTTTCAGTAAAACTAAACTTTGATTAAATAAGTCTAAAAGACCATTGGATTTACAAAAGTAATACAATTCTCTATTAATTTCTGATAATAAATCACTTATTTCTTTAGAAGATAAATTATTCGATGTTTTCATTACAAATATTCTTTCATAATCTTCATTGTCTTCAATACTTTGGATAGATAATATATTGGATTGTTTACTAAGATTTTTGGACAAGAACGACTCAATTTTATTCATATCTGTGAAATTATTTTTTATTTTTGGTTTTTGAAATAAACTATTCATTTCCATATTATCTCTTTTTCACTAAAAAAATTTCTGATAAATTACTTTATATTTATAATATTATGAGTTTTACTATTTAATACTTTTGATTATATAGTTAATACTATTTCATTTTTTTTAGTTTAATTGTTGTTTTTAAAACTATTATTTTTTCATATTCTTTTCCAAAAGCATGAGTAAGGTCGATATGTTTTTTTCACATGTGCAATCTTTTAAAATTAACAATGCTTTTGCAATTAAAAACATATATAATATGAAATGCTAACGGAATCTCCATATTGTCCAATTCGTATAGTGCTTTAAAGATTAAAGTTTGGTTTTTTCTAGGTAGTCATAATAATACTTCATCCAATCAAAACACCTTCTTCAAGCACATTTGATAAAAAAGAATAATGTTTTTTAGTATTGAATCTCTCTTCTGATATAATATGTGCAGAAATATGTTCTCCATCTTTCATTAATATTTCAACTACTTTATTATAGATTAAATCAAAGATATCCTCTCTAAAAGAGGATACGATTAAAATATCAATATCTGATTCTGCATTATCTTCTCCTCGTGCAACAGATCCAAATAAAACAACTTTTTTAATTTTATTATTTTTAATTGATTTAGCAAAAGATTTAGCAATTTCTATTCTATCTGTCATGTTCAAATCTCTTATTCTTTTTAAACAATTAGGAGAAAAGTTTACCTCTAAATATCACATATTATGTAACAACTTACTCGAAAGATGATTAAAACTTTAATTATCTTTTAATTATTATTATATTGTTATTTCTATTTTATCATAATTGAAAACAGGTTTTTTCATGTTATTAGCTTTTCCTTCTTCCAATTCTATTAGTCCTCTTTCTTTTAATTTTTTTACACTTTTTTGAATTGTACTCACATCTTTGTTGAAGTATTTTGCAAGATCTGTGATTGATTTTACTTTATAATTTTTTATATGACTTAATAGTACTAAGTCTATTTCTGTGAAGTGTGGTTTTTCACTATATAATATTTTTTCTTGCTCTGTTATTTCATCGGGGTGGTTTAAGAAGTATTCCCAATCTTCTATATACATTTGAAGTTCCATGTTTTCATTATCTTCTTGGAACATTATTTTAAGATTTTCCAGGGTATCATATTTTTTTTCAAATTCATGTACTAAATCTTTTCCACTTATTGTTCTTAGTAATCTTATTTTTATCATAATATCGACTCTTTTATTAGTTTTTCTTTATCGATGCCATTATTTTTTTCAATATGTAAATCTATTATTAAACCCTCAGTTTCTATTTCTTTGAATTTAATGGGATAATGTTTTCCATGGGCGTGAAAGTGGATGTGTGGTTCTATTCTATAGTTGTCTATTCTTATGTTATCTGGACGGATTACAATTGCCCAACTCTTTTGGATTTACTTATTAATATCTTTTTCCCATATTTTTCGTATTTTTCTAGTAATCTACTTTTCATTATATATTGTCTTCTTTTTTTCAATATATACTAGTTGTGCAAAAATATGCTAAACCAGATACTTGTAGTAAATATGTTTTCTGATTATAAAAATTAATCACTAAAAATAAGATATAATCCATGAAATTACTAAAAATAAATATAAAATCATGCTATTCATGATTTTAAAAAGAAAATATACATAAAATTTTAAAATCAAAAATGAATCATGATTAGGTAAAAAATAAAAGAAATATTAGAATAAAAAGAAATAGAAAATTAAAAAAGTAAAACTAAAAAATAATAAAAGTAATGAAAATTAGACTTCATCAAAGAAGTCTGGTTCAGCTTGGTCTAACCATTCATTAACTATTTTTACTGCACAATAATTTCCACACATGGTACAGGTATCAGGATCTTCTGGTGGTCTATTTTCTCTAATAGCTCTTGCATCAGCTGGGCAAATAGCTAAACTATATTGTTTTTCCCAGTCAAGTGATTTTCTTGCATTAGCCATAGCTAAGTCTTTCTCACCATTATGAACTCCTTTTGCCATATCTCCAACATAAGCACCAATTCTTGTTGAAATAACTCCAGCTTTAACGTCTTCTGGACCTGGTAGAGCTAAATGTTCTGCAGGAGTAACATAACAAATAAAGTTAGCACCAGCTTTAGCTGAAGTAGCTGCACCAATGGAAGAGACAATATGATCATATCCTGGAGCTATATCACATACAATAGGTCCTAACATATAAAATGGTGCCCCTCCACACATTTTCTTTTGTATTGTAACATTAGCTGGGATTTCATTAATTGGAATATGTCCTGGTCCTTCAATCATAGATTGAACACCTGCCTCACGACATTTATCCACTAATTCTCCAAGGATAATAAGTTCTTGAACTTGAGCCCTGTCAGTAGAATCAGCTATTGCACCAGCTCTCATTGCATTAGCAAGAGAAAGAACAACATCATGCTCTTTAGCTATTTCTAATATATATTCAAAGTTTTTAAATAAAGGATTTTCTTGTTCATTTTCAACAATCCATGCAGATATGAATGCTCCTCCACGAGAAACTAGTCCACCTTGTCTTCCTTGACGTTTTAATCTAGCAAGAGTTTCAATATTAACGCTGGAGTGAATAGCCATAAAGTCAATACCATCTTTAGCTTGTTTTTCAATGGTACTAAACATTATCTCTTCATCCATGTCAATAGCTGAACCTGTTTTTCGTATTGTTTCAATAGCTGCTTGATAAATTGGTACACTTCCAACAGGAATATCAGAGAGCTTTAATATTCTTCTTCTGATTTCATCTAAATCTCCACCAATACTTAACTCCATTAAACTGTCAGCTTGATTTTCAATAGCTATTTGGGCTTTTTTTTCCTCTTCATCAAAGTCAACAATATCCGTGGATGTTCCAATTGTTGCATTCACTTTTGTTCTAAGTCCTTCTCCTATACCACAAGGATTTAAAGTTCTATTAACGTTTGATGGTATTACAATTTTACCTTCAGCTACTGAATTTCTTATAAAATCTTGTGAAACTCCTTCTGCTTTAGCTACTGCTTTCATTTCATCAGTAATTGTTCCTTTTTTCGCATCTTCCATTTGTGTCATATAATCACGATTTTTATCTTAATACATAAATTTGAAAATTTTTCAAGAAATATTGCTTAGATATATCTTTAGAAATTTGAAATTTTCTAAATCTTAAATAAATTTTATTCAAACGGTATTTAATTAAATAAAGTTTATTTGAATTTAAATTAACTTAGCTTGAATATAATTTATTAATAAAGTTATAGTTTATAAATTCATCTATTAATTAAAAGTAGATAGTAATTATTAAAGATTTTAAAAGCCAAAATTAAAAAGAAATTGATAATTTTAAAGTATATTTGAAATATAACAGCTGTCAAAAAAGAAGATGATGTCAAATTCCACCTTTTTCAAAAATTTTATTCAAAAAAACATATTTAAATGAAGAATATATTATTATTATTATTTTTTAGATTTATTTTTGTTTTTTAGATTTGTTATTATTTTTTAGATTTGTTATTATTTTTTAGGTTTATTTTTGTTTTTTAGATTTGTTATTATTTTTTAGATTTGTTATTATTTTTTAGATTTGTTATTATTTTTTAGGTTTATTTTTATTTTTTAGATTTGTTATTATTTTTTAGGTTTATTTTTGTTTTTTAGATTTGTTATTATTTTTTAGGTTTATTTTTGTTTTTTAGATTTGTTATTATTTTTTAGGTTTATTTTTGTTTTTTAGGTTTATTATTATTTTGAATATATGACATATTCCATATTATTTTTAAGAGGTAAAATTTTGATAATATCACACAAAATAAAAATATCAAAAACTTTAAGTTAATATATTTGTAAAAAAAATATTAATTATTGCATAGCTATAAGTATTTATTAGACAATGTATAATTTTTTTAAAGATAATTGTGGAAAGGGTTTAATGGCTAAAGAGGAAGTGATTATAGAAAAAGAAGAGCAATTATTAAAGATGGTGCATGATTTTTCTGAAATGTTTCTCGATGATGAATGTTGCCAATTGTGTTCTAATATTGTAAAAAAATTAGGTAGAAAAAGAGAAGTCCCTTTTAAAAGAGGAAAACTCACAATTTGGGCATCTGCTATGATTCATGTTGTAGCCCATATAAATTTTTTATTTGATAAAAAATTCACTCCACATATAACCATGGATGATATTTGTGATTATTTCAATACTAAAAAATCTACAATAGGTTCTAAATCGCAGTTTATAAGATCTAGTCTTAAAATTAAACATTTTAATTTTGAGTTTACTCAAAAAAAATTATTAGAAGAATATTTAATGAGCTGTTCTGTTGAATCGGATGAAGGAATCAGACTTCCTATTGCAAATTTTGAAAAAAAATCCCAAAGAAAATTAATTGATAGTATAATTGAAAATAAAGGAAAAAATTTTAAGATTATAAAACCTATACTTCCTCCTTATTTTTATAAGTTAAACGAAGCCCCTAATTTTGGGGATTATCTTTAAAAAACAATGAAATTCAGTAATTAAAAGCATCAAATGTTTTAAGTGATTGTTTTGCTGGTTCCTAGAGATTTTTTCTTATTTTCTAAGTGATTGTATAGCTAAATAAATAGGATATAAATTGTTGGTGAATTTATAGTGTCCACTTTTTTTAGGTCCATAATATTCTAATATTTTAAGTTTCCTAGCTCTTTTTAAAAAATCAGTAAATACTTTGGCTTCATCATCATTTAATTTTTCTGAAAAATCTTTTTTCCTAAAAAAATACTCACCATTAGAATTTTTAGAAAAAACATCTTTAGCTATTCTTTCAAATATATCCAAGTACTGTGGGCTACGAATTGAGCTATCTAACAAAGGTTGCAAGTATTTTTTCCCTATCTCATCTCCTGCAAACAATACTCCAGAGAAAGCATCATCTTTAGTAATAATATTTTTATCTCTATTTCTCATATAAAAGATACCATTTCCAATTTCTTGCATCATATTAGGTAAACCCGATGAATATTTTACCATGGTTTTCATAGCTTCTTCATCCACTGACATTCCCATTTTATTAAATGCATTAGTGAAAAAATCAGAAATTTCTTTATTTAACAATCCTTTAAGTTCAATATGTGAAAATAGTCGTGTGAAGGAGGGATTATGTTCATGAAGCATTTGTAATTTTTCAGGATATGCAGCTAAAGCCATGATAATTGGAGATTCATCTCTATAATTTGTAGCTAAAGTGTCTGCAAAGCTTTTATACCAATTTGCAAAATCAGAAGTATTACTCAATCCATTAACATCATCAATTATTATCACTAAACCATTTTTATTATCAAAATTACCTAACATACCTACTAGTGAGGTTGCAAAGTTTTCTTTTATATAATCAAGCATATTTTCTGAAGGTTTGAATTTAAAGGATGTTCCAAAAAGATTAACACTTTCCACATGATCTTAAAATTTATTAAATATTTTATCAAAAAATGATTCTTTCTGTATATTATTTAATAAAGATTCAATAATTTGTTTTATTAATGAATCAATATCATGAACTCCATCATTATAAATATGTACTCCCACATATTTTAATTTTTTTTCAGCATAATCTTTAAAATAACTAGCTAAGGATGATTTACCCATTCCTCGGAGTCCTGTAATAAAAAAATGTTTAGGGTTTCCAAACTTAGTTTGTTCTAATATTTTTATATTGCTCTTTAAAATTTCTTTTCTTCCTTCAAAATTTTCAGGAGCAACTGGACTATCAGGGTTAAAAGGATTGATCATATCCTCCATTTTTCATACACCAAAAAAATATTTTATTACTATTATATATATGAAGTATTTATATAACTATTTTTATTCTTATTTTAACTTGTAATTCTATCTTATAATATATTATAATTTGCATAGGTTCTAATTCTATTTTCAAATTTCATCCTTTAAAACATAGAATTGAATTAATAGGAGGTAATATTTTTATTTGGAAATCTAAGAATAATTGTCCTGTTTCAGCTATTTCAAGATTTTTCGATTAATTAAAATATAGTGATACATTTCGAATTAGATTTAAGTTTGTTTTTATTAGATTTTTGAAGTTATTTACTTATTATTTATTATAAAAATTATTCATTCTATCTTTTACTTCTTCATAGCTAGGTATATTGGTTTGACATCCTTCTTTTTCTACAATAAATGATGAAACTGAAGATGCAAATTTAGCACATTTTTCTAATGAATTTCCATTTAAATAGCTATACAAAAATCCTGCTCTATAGGAGTCTCCAGCTCCAGTTGGATCAATAGCTGGGCGATAAATAGAATCTACTTTTATTTTCTTATCTGGGCTGTAAACAATACTTCCATCCTTTCCACAAGTTTTAACCACTATTTTTGGTCCTAAACCTTTTAATCCATTTATATCAGTAGCTAATGACTTTAATATTCTTTTAATTTCGTGGTGATTTCCAAAAAGTATGGTACAATTGTTTATAACTTTTTCAAGTTTTTCACTACTGTACATATGTAAATCTTGACCTGGGTCAAAGGAAACTATTTTATCTTCTTTTTTTCCTATAATACTAGAGTTATAGTTAAATTCAGGGCTTCCTGTAGCTAAATGGACTGCTTGGGTTTTTTCAATAGCTTTTTTCGGAGGATTGCTGTGTTCAAAATTTTTCCCAGCTCCCCAATAAAAATAAAAGACTTGGTCATGATTTTTATCAGTCATAACAAAAGCTGTTGGTGTTTCTTCATCTTCAACCACAATCATAGAGTCAGTGTTAATGTTTAATTCTTTCATTTTCATATGATAATCTGAATCTAAAAAATTAGCTCCAACTGCAGACACAAGAGATGTTTTAAGACCTAAAGTTCCTCCAACCATAGCTACATTAGCTGCTGCTCCCCCATGAAAATTCTTCATATTTTCAATGGTTGCTGCTGTATTAGCTACTGGAAATTTTTCAACTTTTATTATATAATCCAAGGCAGTATGCCCTATTACTAAAAGATCTTGATTTTTACTCAATGAAATCCCCTACAATTTATTAATACTCATTTAATAAAGGTTTAATTATTAATACAATTTAACATTTAATAAAAGTTTAATTATTAATATAATTTAATAAAAATTTAATAAGATTTATAAAATTAGCTATTTTTATCTTATTTTTTCTGTACTTATTATATTTTTCCTAGCAATTTGAAAGTATTTTTTAGTAAATTGAAGTATTTTTCCTAGTAATTTGAAAGTATTTTTTAGTAAATTGAAGTATTTTTCCTAGTAATTTGAAAGTATTTTTTAGTAAATTGAAGTATTTTTCCTACAAACTTAAAATAATAGAGGTCTTAAAATTTAAGATGGAATTATTTATTTTACTTTGAAATTTTAAATTTTTGATTTAGTTATCTATTTAGAGATTTTCCATGGTTTTATAGGTGTAAAACCTTGATTAGCTATTAATTTTTGTCCTTTACCTAATATATATTCAATAAACTCATTTGTTTCTTTTTTTGAAGTGTTAGTTTGGACTAAACTTATAACATGTTTTGTTTCATCTTTTAAGACATTATTTCCTTTAAAATAGCTAGCATTTAAAAAAGTATATAAGTTTTGAGAATTTTTAACTATTTTAAATGCATCAAGTTCTGATTTCACTTCTTGAATAATATTAAATGAAACATTATTTTCATGTAAGGTATTCCAAGCAAATCTTTGTGAGGATCCATTAACTGAAATAAAATTTAAATCATTTAAATCTTTAAGATTAGCTATCCTTTCTTTTGAAACATCATTTGAAACTAAAACAAGATAATCATATGCAATTGGAGTAAAATCTAAATCATTCAAAAAAGCTATTTGTGGATCATCTAAAGCTAAAAAATCTACAAATCCTTTTTTAGCTAATTTATACGCATTAATATCACTACTGCTATAAACATCAATTTCAAATGGTAACTCGTCACTAATAGAATCTAAAAGACCAGTAATTATATGTCCACCAGCAATAGCTATTTTATCGTTTTCAGCTACAGAACCTTTATATTTTTGATATTGTTCCAGTATTTGAATAGCTTCAGTAGTTAAGTAAGATTTTGAACCAATGACTTTAATCAATTCAAACCCTAGCTTTTTTTCACTATTTTTGATTCTACGGTTTAAAACTGAATGAGAAATCTTCAACTCTTTAGCAGCTCTTCTTTGAGAAAGTGTTTTAGATATTTTTTCTAAAGAGTCCAATAGTTTATAGCTATAGCCCTTCTGGTTAATTTCCATACTAATTTGAGGTTTAAATTTCATTTTTATCAGTATGTGCTTGTTAAATTAAAGATATTTTTCAAAATAAATAATTATAAATAATTAAATATTTAAATAAAATATATATTATAATTTTTTTTTACAATAGTTAGATAAATTAATACTTTGGCAATATGTTTTAAATAAAAGATATTAGATTAAAATAATATTT
>Ga0099364_10006650_pt1 | contig 16755 bp, 12 predicted proteins | sample TergutTh196P3_FD_73070 | JGI IMG/M metagenome (GOLD analysis project Ga0099364, IMG submission 73070) | Microcerotermes parvus P3 segment gut microbial communities from Pointe-Noire, Republic of the Congo - Th196 P3 | ecosystem: Host-associated > Arthropoda: Insects > Digestive system > Gut ... | reverse complement strand
GCCCCATTTGAATTGGCATATTGATTACGGTCTTGGTATGTACAACAGTTATGCATGTGGTATTACTGGTGAAGGAGCATCGGCGTATACAGCAATTACGACACAAGCGGGAGCTGGTTTCCAATCGTCCGCAACGGGAATCAGCATTCTCAAAAGGTTATCAGGAAAAATCTATTTGCCCGACCCTTGGAATCGCAAAATCATCGAAGTTGATACCGGCCTTGCAGGTACATGTTGCACCATACCGATTGGCACTGGAGGTGCCAGCGATTGTTCTCCTGGTGCGGTTTGTGTTGCTGGTAAAAGTTATACGATTTATCAAGGCCATTCCTCATGTTTAACTCGCACAAGTGTTGATGAGCAGAAAGTAGAGACAAAGACAGTCCTCATCGGTTATTGGCCAGAGGACACCAGTAACAATCGTGTGGAATACGATGTATTGGAATATCAAGGCGATCTCTACGAATTAGGGTATTATGACCACAATGGCAGCTTTGTTGGCTGGGCTCCGTGCGACCCTTCAACAAGTTGCGGACATGGCTTTGCTTACAAAATCACAAGTAGAGGTGTGATGATGGTCGATATACGATGGGACAAAAAACTCTATCGTTACAATGTTGCTGTCGAAAACATCGAAACACTAGACATGTCCCAAGTGAGCATTCGATGCTGCGGGGCGTATTCGATACTTTTTATCAATGGCCGCGGAACACTCTATTATTGCGACACCGCGGTAGAAAATGAAGAAGGCCTATCAGATCATTGGAATTTTAGTGCCTGTTGCGGAGAAGCGGCTGTACTGCGAAATGAAAACACGGGGTTGCAACGTGCATTTATCGAAGGCACCGAAATTGACACCAGCGATATTTTCCAAAATGACCCGAATCCCGATAACATTGCAAAAAATGATTATGCCGACTATCCCTTGTCCGTGAAATGTTGCGGTGATTACTATTTATTCTACTGTCATCAAGGCAACGAAATCAAATGGGTCGAAGAGTATGAACACAAGGCGCAAGAGTATAGCGTTAAGAGCACCGATTCTGCCATCACACAAGCATATTATGAACATTTTTTGCACGAGGAAAAAACGTATGATTGCGAAACGCCGGAAGAAGCAATGGAACGTTGGATGGATGAAGTCGTGCATGCCGAAGAGATTGAAAATCGGCCTAAAATGGTGCTTATTGATGGTACAATATGCAGAGTCGAATCTGCGACAATGATGCAAGTACAAGATGATACCGTCATCATTGGCCCCGGCAAATGGCATATCACATCAGATGATAACCCTGACCACCGTGCTGTTGGATACATCTTCGACGACCCGCTTGCTCCGTGGTGGGTTGGTTATGACATAACGGGAAGCAATTATCACGAACAACGCACCAAAGATGCGGGCGAAGGCACGATGTCCTTGATGCGGACATTGCTTGGCACCAATGAAACATGGACATTTGAGCCAGTGGAGACCGACCCCATCAAACTTTTGGAAAGTAGGATCGCACATCTCAAATGGGATAAAGAATACAAAGAGCGATTGCGAAGAGCAAAACAACTGGAACTCGCAGCATCAGCATTGACTGACCCGCTCGGTTATGCCATCGGCCTTCGTGCAGCACTTCAACAGGAAATACAAGGATTCACCAACGAACTACTGGTGATCGGCATACAACTTGGCATCCTTGAGGAACAACTTGAAAAAATGAGAAGAGATGGTGTTGCGACTGTGGTGCCGCCCATAGACCACAATGAGCGAGTAACTGAAGGCAATGAATGGCTTTTTGATTTTGACTTTAAGTTAGGTCGTAACATTGCCGCCGCCTACTATTGCAAAGCCGAAAGCCGAAATCCACAATTCCTCTACAATGACCCGCGTATGCGTGATGTAAAATGCTATTGTGAGAGCAAATTTGGAGTATATTATTTTGTTGGCGATTATTCCTACTGGTGGGATACGCCCATTATAGAACGGGCAAGTCGATACGAATCAAAATCACGAATGAATGCACTTGGCAATGCCGAATACCGAGTAGTGGAAACGCATTTTGATTTGTATTTGAGTTTGCCGAATCCATTACCGCACAAGCAACTCGACCATGAATTTCCATCCAACACGCAAGATATGACCGACTTGGGTGATTGGTTGCGAAAGTATACACCGTATGCGGCGTATGTGTTTAATGGAGCACAGCGGCTCTCGGATTTGGCCGAGGAAGCATTCGACATCATCGAACCGCCGTATGAAGACCGGTATGAGGTCAACAAAGGGCATCATGCACAATTTTATGGTGATTTTTTATACTTCAACGACAGAAATGCACCGGTCAGATATGATAGAGCATTGAGTTGGGAAAAGCCGTTTGAAGATCATTGTAATCATCAAGATTTTCAATTTGATACTTCAATGGATTTGCTCCGCAGTCCATTTACCGGCAGTGGAGACCGATTGGTTGTTGGTGCAAATGGGGTTTTGCACGTTTTTGATGACATTATGGGCAGGATGGATTTTAACGCAGAAACGCTGGAGAGAGTAGAATGAGCATTGTATTAGCAGTAGAAACAAACGCACATCAAAATATACCGAATCCGCACGCTGTTCTTTTACAAGGAACGAGCAATGTGCTTATCGCTGAAGGTGCGACTTTTATGAACCCTACACAAAGGGCAATACTTGGCCTGCAAACAATGGAGCCGTGTATTTTAACGAGTATGCGGATACAAGCAAAAGTAAGACAACCCGGCAGTTCCCGACATTCCAATCCCCGTTTTCAGATTTCGCTGAACGTCGCAGCGGGCCTGATATTGCAAAGAGAAATCACTCTTACATTTCCCGAAGCAAACGATGCTGAATGGTTCGAACATCAAATCGATGAATGTTTTGCCATTGAAAAAATTGAAATCGCCAATAGGTTCAATGTCCAATTTCAAGTGTTGGGCAATAGTAGCATCACACAGACGGTACTCTATTCGCTCACCTTCGAGCATGAACCGGTAGGTTGTAGCGGCGTACAAGTACGTTCATTAGATGGTCGTCTTGTATCAACTTCGGGCAATAAAGAAATCACCTATCCGATTTTATTCCTTGGCCGCGAGCCGGTAAGGTCAGATGCACAAGGTTTGAAGGAGGTGCTTGTATTTCAAGATAGAGCAACCACATTGCGAGTGATTCCGCAGCCTATCGTTCTCAATGAAGAGAATGAATATGCAAGTAATGCATCCATCGAAAGCAATGGGAACTGGATGCTCTATGATTTTGACAAGACGAAACTACATTGTACACTTGGTAGTGGCTTGCCCATCACTGCGGGAGCAGGGAACGACATTCTCCAAGCCCGTAAATTTCGCGATTTTATGACGACGGGACTCTATGATTTGGTGCTGCTATTTGCTTCGGACACGTCCGATGAACCCTACATTGTGCCCGTCGTTTTAGATGTTGCTGTTCCATTGACGGTTCGTGCGCAAGGCAGAATAGCATCTGCCGATGATAGTAGAAATCGCGTACTAAATATCGTTTTGACCGAAGAAAATCCTTGTGTGGAATTACACATTGAGCGCGACCGATATTGGCGTATCGTCGGCTTTCCCTCCGATGATTTGACCATCGGCCTTGTGGAAGGTGTGCGAAATGCAACCACCATCTTGTGCCGACATCCCGACTACGCCAAACTCGGCACGCAAGAATTTAGTTTCATTGTACAGTCCGGCATCAAAAGGGTGATTGTCAATGTGCAAGTGGAAGTCGGCCATCTGTTTGAAACCAACAAAAACTACGTTTTGCTGACACCTGATAATGACTATGAAGAGACCATATACCTCAAGCGGCGAAATATCGGCCATCTTGGTGCCACAGATGAAGATGAAAATGTCTTGTTTGGCTATGTACTTCCGAATATCGAAAATCACGCCATCACAAGGCAGAATGTGTCATCAAGCGATGTGCCGGAATCCTTTAGAGTAGTTGGCCGCGATGACGTTTATTATGACCAAATTACGTTTAAATTTGAAGGTGAAACACGCACAGCGGAACCGGGCAGAGCACGCACACCGGCGACGTTCCATGCCGTCAATGCGAGTGGTAACAGAACGGGCACAAATCTTGCGATTGGCTGTTATCGTAACATTGAACGGTATTTTGAATTAGAAGGCATTGATAATCGTCCTGGCGAGAACAATACGGCATGGAGTTTTCGCCAAGACTTGCAAGACAAAAATAGGAGCAGTGATGACGTGCAGACATCTCTGAATGATGATGATGAAGCATGGTTGTATCTCCCAACGAATGTCGAACCACACCAAACCATTGCAACAGAGGCCAGTATAGCGGCCAAAGTAGTAACCAACCAGGCGATTGGTAGGGCAAATAATGAATCGACGGACAACGTTACAGGCGGAACACTATCACGACAGAGCAACCAATCCACACCTGCCGATTTGCCGTTCTTTTCGACATCAACTTGGCTCAATACGCAAGGCACAGTCACGATACGCTTTAACTCCTATCAAACATATGCACACAACGACACTTTTTCCGGTGTCGATGATGTCGTTGTTTCTGCAGAGAATATTGAAATCCAATTCGAGTTACGGTGTAATCATTTTCTCCGAACGAGCAATGCGTACTTGCAATGGGATAATGATTGGAAGCAACACCATTGGCTGGTGACGAATCCCGATGCGGAAATTAGAGCCAACGACGTTGCCATTTCCTCACTCACAGGACGTAACCATCTAACGCGAAATTGGCCATCGGGTGTACCGGTGTCGGAAAATGGAGGCTACTTACTACGCCTTGAGCATCCTTCAAATCGGCTAACAAGAGACCATGATGTTTATGAAGTCACGGCGATCAGTTCTATTCCTGTCGGCATAAGCAACTGGCTTGATAATAATGGCAATCAAGCATCCGGCAATGCCAATCGAAATATGAATGACAAATTCAGAGTAGCGATATACTATCCTGTTCGCAGTCGCAATGAAATTGTCCCACGGATGGCCAATTCTACGATGATGGTTGATTTGGCCGGAAGAGAAGTATCGAGTGGCGGCTTCGATGTCGGACTTCCCGCTGCATTCAATAGGAATAATAAAAACGAAGCGAATCGGGTATTGGAACGTGGTGCATCTTTCACGGTCAAATTCGACCGCCCATACATCATTCGCAGTTGGAGTTATACATCAGAGAATCGGAAAACCGTCGCGACGGGCTTTTTGGTAGAAGGACGTCTTGATGATTTGCACGCTACAAACGAATGGGAACCGATCGGTGCATTCACAGAGTTCGATACATCGAGTCAAAACTCTACGGGATGGCAAGATGATTCCATTGCGATTGACTACGATGTTGTTACGCCGCGTCCGTGGACACATCTACGCATCACGGTTACACATGCTCGTGATGCTAATGGAAACACAACCACAAATGCGGGGCAATACCGCATCGGCCAATTCCAGTTTTACACAGGCTATCCGGTTCTATCAAGAGTGCGGTCGCCTAATGTAAGCACAAACCTAAATGTAGACCGCGGCCAAAGAAATACTGCAGCAAATGTCCAATACATCAGCAAAGAGCAGATAGACACAAGACCCGCAGCAACGTGTGATGGATTTTTACATTCTCGCTTGAATTGGACATCATCCGCAGGGCGAGATGAAGAAGTGATTGACCGTAATTTAGGGGCTTACACCGCGGAAGCACACAGTTATTGGTATTATGATTTGGTAACAACAGATGGAAATGGAGTAACAGGTTACAGTGACAATTTGGCCGCATTTGGGATACGCTTACCTGTCCAAACACAGCTGATTGGTATTCGTTTTGACACCAGTATTGTCAAAGATTGCACTGCTGCAGGTGCCATTACTATCAGCACATCAGAACAAAGTTTAACAACAGTTGATGATATATTAGGTTCCAATGCCATACCAACGGCCAAAGCAATCGTCAATACATGGAGAAACCTAGGGCGAATTCGTGAACCATTTGTAAATGTTGATAGTTTGAGGATTGCCGAATCGTCAATGGCCTCGGTTCGGACAGCATTAAACACTTTTGTCCAAAGAATACAAAAGTTGATTTATGGTGAGGATTATCCAGATACTATTCCTAACGGAACGGTTGTGCAGCGGATAGATTCTGATGGACTAGATTATCGGTTGATTCAATATGGAGGAACGGGCAATACATGGTTCAACATAGGCCAAGACATCATACACCATTTTGATAATGAGAACAATTTCGACAGCCTAAATGCAGTTGATCATGCAAGATTGAATAATCTTGATGCAACATGGCGGGCACACCCTGGTAGCCCCATACACAATCGACGAGATAGAGTGGCATTAACCAATCCAGTAAATCACAAACGTTTCCTTGCTACGGGCGTTGCTGATAACAGATGGTCAGAAGTTGCCAATGCTCCGAACTTTTCTTTATGGCAAGGTCGGCAGTATTACCGTAATGCTGTGATAGAAAATGTGCATACTATTCTTGTGCACATATCAGGAATCGCAAATACTCAAATCTATTCGGCCAAAGGTGATGCTGGCCTTAAGGCCGTTGTCGGAGAACTTCAATTTTTTGAGGAAATCAAAGGTGTTGATATTGCCTGTATGGACATTCAAGTTCGTACCAGTAGTAGCCCCTATCGTAGTGTAAAATATGGGGAAACTGTTTTCACTGCCAATAACAGTTCAATCAATGTTCAGTGGCACGGATTGCGAGTAAATGGCGTCGAAGACCAAGCAAACAATAACAACGTCTTCGCTTTGATAAGACAGAATACAAATTGGCAAAATATAGGTGCTAGTGGGAGTAATGTTACGTTGGAACCGAACCACACAACCACTGCGATTACGCTGTACTATCGAATGGGCACCAACAATACATCGCGAATGTTTCCCTTTTTCACCTTTACCGTCACTCGAGAGCCATGATTATTTCACCCGAAGGATTAGCAATCACCAACGTTTTGCATGCCGTCAACAATTCGTACAAATGTACGGATCAGGTGTACATGTTCTCGCAAACAGAAGAGGATTGCAACCTCTACATCAAAAAACTCTACTGGGAACGCGACCCGGAAAGCGATTATGAAGCACCGGTTTTCCCTTTTCCAAGAGACAGTATCATGCTCATTCGGCAGGATTTGGTTGATGCCGACAGAGACAATCCGGGCAATGGTACACAAATACCCATTCGCACACACAATCGCGACGGCTACTCCATGCAGGATGAACTTTTTGATAGTTTTGAGATTCGCAGACGAGATCGTTATTATGATGATTTCATCCCGCCGTTACCCAGATTGCAAAATAGTGATGTAAACAATACTACTTTTAACAAGTTTCTGCTCACACAGCCATACTTCGCACCGCACTCAATGCGACTGCAAAAACAAGGCCGAAACGTCATGCCAGATGACTTGGAAGATTTTAACATCAAGACGGCACCGGCATTACGGCTACGATTCGGCGAAGAGCGAATGGTTTACGCCATCCTTTTCTATCGCACCTTTTGGGGACGGCATATCGACTGGTCTATGTCAGATAATGATGAACATTCTGTACAATTATTGCTATTGCCAGAATATGCCGATGTGTACGAAAAGATTTTTGACTCCAATGAAGCAAAAGATTATGCGGAACCGGACGAGGAACAATTACGCATCACCATCAGTATAGAGCAATTTCCCTACAATAGAAAAGCATACTTTGGCGGTGTGCCTTGTATCGCCAATCTTGACACACCGGTTACGACAAAGGAGATATTCCTGCGATGGTCGGGATATTTAACGCACGTTCAATTATTGGATGCTCCCATCATCAGGCCGGAATACTGGACGTTGGCCGACAATGAAAACATGCTGTATTCTTGGCCACATTTAGCCGAAAGAATTCTGCAAGCCAATTCAAGTACCACACAACAAGACATCGATACCCCTATTGTTGAACCCGAAAATTGGGTGGCAATAGAAAATGACAGAGAAAAAACAGACGATCATATCCGTACAGTTGATGCAATCGCAGGACTTGACTTCGACATAAGCCAACGCACATACGAGTATAGGGGCGATATTAGCATCGGAATATCGTTTGTCCATCCATGCGACCGAGACTACTTCAATGACTATGCGATTGGGGATTGTCCTTGGCATTGTCGTAGCAGAGGGCCCTATCACACCATTGATTATTATACTGCTGAATGTATAACTTCCTACGATGGCCAGTATGATGCACAAGCCATAAGCGATGAATGGCAGTTGGAAGGTTTTGACAACTGCGGACATGATTTTGACGCAGATGGAAACATTCGGGATAGGGATTCGCAATACAATCGCAATCATTTTGTGCATAAAATAAATAACAATATCGAGTACGTCGTGCGGGATGTAGGCGATAACCAAACATACGTGGCGAATAAATCTTTGTTGAGTTGGTACTATACACCGGAAACCAATAGTTGGAAAAGCAAATACACGCGGCCAAGTACACCAAATCAGATGCGGCTACTGGTTGCATTTCCAAGCACCCAAATTATAAAGGGCTGTATCAATCCGATGTCTGTTCCGGCAACGTTCAATAAACCTACTTTTTTCAAGAGCGGCAATAGATACCGGTTCAATCCCGGTGTCTATGCAGATTACATAGTGCCTTGGCGTGTGTTGGTAGAAGGAAAAGCAGATAACAATGTGCGAACGCCGTGGGAGTTGATGGATGAGTTTGCACTAGAACACTTCAGTGCCCGGGCGCATACTTATTTTCCGTATCCAAGGGAGGTAAAGTTTATCCGCATCACCATACAAGATTGGTATGGGAATACTTTGATGGATGACATTAAAAATGATTATGTGTATAATGATCCAGGTACACAGCATAAAACAACGCTTGGGCATTATGACAAGTACAGTGCGGTAAATCCGGATGCCCGTTCCCTTGTGCTACATCATTCGCCGCACAATATCGGAACAATGATGGCAAGTGCCGATTATACGGCATTGCAAGCAGAATGGCAAATGTGGAAAGACCGAACCATCCAAAGTCTATGGAAGGGGATTTACATTCCGCCGTTTCTGTTCTTTGGAGGGAAGTGATGGCTGTCTAGGATGTTTCTATTCAAAATGGATAGACTCGATTTGGATTTCTTTGAGAATTTGTGAGGATTGTAGGGATTTTTACAAATATGCTGTCTCATGTTTTTCATTTTTTGCGACAATTTTTGCTTTTCGGAGAAAATTGATTATCACGTTGAGGTATAATCTCAGAATATGGCATATATATGTGGGAAACGGATGCTTCGTTAGACATGGGAGCCAAAAATGAAAGAGTTTACAGGAATCAATAGGATAGGAATATCCGGCTATAAGTCCATAAAAGACGAGTCTTTGGAAATTCTTCCAATCACCGTTTTTGCAGGTGCCAACAGTACAGGCAAGTCTAGTGTGATGCGACCACTTTTGTTACTCAAGTAAACACTTGATGCAGGACGATCAAGGTCATTGGTGTTTAAAGGAAAGAACGTATGGCTCTCCTCTTTAGAGCAGGTGCGGCCAAGGTTTGCTTATGACGAATATCCTACAATGAAGATTACCTACGGCGGAATAATCGGCGTAAACGGTATAACCAGGCTCAAAGTGATGTTTTCGTGAGGAAAGACTTGCCTCTTTTCTTGATTTTTATCAGATAATGAGTAGAATTGCGCCGATGCTACTGTAAACTTTTGTTTTTCAAGGGTCATGTCAGGGATAAATTTTAACGGAATTGACGAAATACGAGTAAAAGGATATAAATCGATTAAGAATGAGGCTATCTCATTACGCCCTATCACAATCCTAGCGGGAGCAAACAGTTCAGGCAAGTCTAGCATCATGCAGCCACTTCTTTTGTTAAAACAAACATTGGAAGAAAAAAATCCTGCTATTTCATTATTGTTGCCGGGGAAAAACGTTTACTTAACACAATATGATCAGATACGTCCAAAATTCAAAATGAATGAAAATGTCGAATTTGAAATAGGTCTTAAAAACTCCATGTTATGGGCGTACTCGACATTTCAACCTGCCCAAATATTTCAGCACAAAGATAAAGGTAATCGCCTTCTGATTTCTAAGTCCCATTTTGATTTTTCGCCGTTGGTTAAAGAACAAAATGACACTCGATTTGAGAAAGTTCAATTTACACTTTTTCCCGGCATGTCTTCCGGTGACATTCACGAAAAAGTTATAAAAATCTGTCATGATAAATTTCTAGACATAGACAACAAAAAAATATACACATTGAAGGAAGAAAGTTGTTTTCTTGCTATCCAAGCAGAACGTCCCAAAGAGCCGCTTAAACTACCAGGAAACCCACATAACTCATTTCGCTTTGCGGGGTCGTTTAGCAATGACATTTTAGGAATAATTCATTTATCTGGTTTGCGAGGCGATCCGACTCAACGGACTTTTCAGCGATGCCCGATTACATCATTTCCTTCCGAAAATGGTGCTCCAACCTATTTTTTTAAGGGTAAATTTTCCGGTTATACTGCTAGTTTAATTGAAGAATGGGAACAAGAAGATAATAGCCGTAGGGCCAAGCTGATAGAATATGTTCAAAAAATGGGGTTGTCTACAACTGTTGCTACGAAAAGTGTTGACGATTCGTTTCTCGAAATTTTTGTTGGCTGGCATCCGTCAGAAAAACCAATGGGGACAAATGATATGGTTCACATAGCAGATGTAGGATGTGGTGTTTCGCAGGCCTTACCCATTTTGGTTGCTTTGATAGCCGCCAAGGAGAAACAGATAGTCTACATTGAACAACCAGAAATACATCTTCATCCAAAGGCTTCAGTTGCATTGGCGGACATCATCGCCAATGCCATTACAGATGCGGCAAGACGTGGGGTTAGAGTTGTGATTGAAACTCACAGTGATATTATACTTCTTGCGTTACAGACCCATGTAGCACAGCATATAAACGGAAATGGACTGAAACCGGAAGATGTTGTTCTCTATTGGTTTGAAAAACAATCAGACGGCACAACAAAAATTAAAGAAGGTCACATGGACGGTTACGGTGATTATGCGGATTGGTCAGAAGATTTTACAGATGTCAGAATGCAGGCTCAACGGAAATACCTTGATGCTTATTTCGTGCAAAAAAATAAAGAAGCCGAAAATTATTTAACTGGGGCAGAACACTAAAAACACAAATACACAAGATAAACAATGAGCCAAGTTGTCGATATTTCTCTCGCCGAAAATACGTTTTATGGAGATGATTTATGCTATCGTTTTCTCGATGACATGCTAAAATCATCGGCGGGCATTGTGTATTCGCAGAAATGGCGTACACAGTGGGATGCTGTAGCGGGACAATGTAGTCCATCTGGGATACCGAGCAAAGTCAAAGAGTTTCTCACTGGGTGGATTTTTGCTATGGTACGCAAAAGTCATACGGCTGGTTTATTTGTAGGCGCAGGATATGATACTACTACACTTAAAAACGAGTGCATTGCGGAAACACCAGTAGCGGATCAAGAAGTCGTTGACAACGCTTGGGTAACTATTGAATTGGCAATCCATCCATTCGCAGACGGCACCCTTGTTTTCAAATGTACCTGTCCACAAGGAATGGAGACATCCTGTCAGATATTTCGTAGCATATCGTTTACATCTCCAGAAATTGCAAAAATTGTCTGGAAAGCAATCTCATAATTCTGATCATTACGACGGGGTGCAAGGTGGGTGTAGAATACCCGACTGGCGAGTGCATTAGGTAAGTGATTGGTTATTCTATGCCGTTTACTTGAAAAAGTTGTTTTTGCAAGTATAATTCCGGAAACGTAACTGTTATCATTGGACATGCCGAAACTTTGCATAAATGCGGACATCCAGTCAACGCCCTGCGAAGGTGGTGTGCATAGCCGAACGATAAAATGCAAGGCGGGCCATGCCACGGCTTGCCTGCGAGATTGTAGCGAAAAGTGTCCTTCGTATCGGGCGGCGGAACAGCGTAAATCAATTTTGCCGGAACAGTATTCACCCTACACGAAATTGCCGGTGTACAATCCGATAAATGCTCCAAAGCCAACTACTGGTTCATCTTCGCCAAGGCAAGGCGGACGCGTTACGCCTTTTAACACACCAGTGGCTCAAACGAAAGGGCATGGTTGCGGCAGTTGCGGAAAGAATGTATCCTATAAGTAATCAAAGAAAACAATACAATGCAATAGTCTATTTGACAATTCGATTGGGTTGTAGTATTATAGTTTAACCATTGTAGGAATTGCCATGCCATTTGACCAAGTAAACTTTCTCCCCCGTTTCGTAGCGTCGATTGAAGACGAGCCGCCCATGATTGGACATCTTGTCTTTACAGCGGAAGGTGAAAGTTATATCGGAGCGGAATACTATTGGGAAGACGGTCAAAGATCCATCAAGTGGATACCTTACACATCATTTGTTGTCGTCGATACGCTAGAAGAACTCACACAGATTCATAAAGTCACGTCGAAGATATACTGCGTCGATGACGAGATTTACCGTTGGGATGGTTCTAAACTGATAGAATTAGGTACGGGTGCAAGTACAGTGTTCATCGTCGTAGATTCATTGGGAGAATTGATGGCAATGGTGAAGTTTGAAACAAAATTGTACTGCGTTGGAGATACTCTTTACCGTTGGGATGGCTCAAAATTGATACAATTAGGGACAAACATACATGAAGGCGGCGGAACATCTACAAAAGTCGGCCAAATCACATCGTTTAGTAACAATTTTGAGCATGGTGATGTACAATTATTGGACGCCAACGGAAATCCATCGGGTCAAACATACCATAATGTTCGGATATTAGGGATGCGAGTAGCACAGTAAACAATTATGAGCAATGAAAATCATGTACTTTTAGTAGAACAAGCGGGGAAAGCTTTTGCTGTCCCAATCAATTCTTTTGTCAAGTTTATGACAGAAGAAGACTATGCTGCTCTCTCCCCGGAAGAACAAGAGAATGGGAACACTTATCTTGTTGATGGTGATCCTCTTTTGGTCGTGCAAGAGACAGGTACAAGTATGCAGGATGTTATGTCGCAAGACGCCGTTACAAGGGAACTCCGCAAGTTACAAGAGCAGATAGACGCATTAACAAATGGTACATCAACGCCCAACCCCGACCCGCCTGCCAATCCGCCACCCGCCGACCCTTCAACGATTCCGCCTCCAACGGGACTTGCTGTGAGTAACATAGGGTCTGATAGTGTAACCTTGAATTGGACGGTACCTACTGGAATTGTTATTGCGAGTCACACTGTTCGTATCAGTTTGAACGGTACAACTTGGTCAAACTTGGCAGTAGGCGGTGTAACTGATAGCGGTCAGCGTATTGAGTTTACAGGACTATCATCAGGTATGATTCGCGGACTTGCGCCCGACACCATCTATTATTTTTCTGTTATAGTCAACACATTTACCGACCAATCGAGACCGTCAAGTACGTTGATAGTAAGAACGGCCCCATAACACAACGAAATTACCATGATAGGCGACATTATTTTACAAAAACGGACAGGCATCGTAGGATGGATTATATCCCTCTTTACCCGAAGCGATTATGTCCACGTTGGCATCGAAATTGAGAACAACCAAGTAGTGCATGTGGACTTTTGGGGTAGGCATATTGAACCGATAAGTAATTGGGAAAACGCATTTGCTTGTTGTTGTGCAATCATTGTACTGACACCCAAAAAGCCGTTATCACCATCGGATAAATGGTTTTTGCAGTATTCTATTGTCAGGGAGTCGGTATACGGCTATTCGGTGTGGGCAGGCATCAAAAGTGTGCTCTGGAAAAATCCTAACGATGAGAAAGTCATGAAAAAACGTTATAATTGTTCTGGTTTTGTATCGGCAATGTACCGCAAGTGGCTGAAGATAGATTTAGTGCCCGGCCTGTCAGATGATACTACACAACCGCAGGACTTTTTGACGTCGAACCTTTTGCAGATGAAATAACATGTCGCCTATTTATGTACAAAACCAGTTCGTAGATGTTCGCCATCCACGGGTAGTAAAAGCCTACTCACACGGGAAACTGGTATGGCAGAAATATGTGGTGATGCCGCGACGTTTTCAACCGGGCGCCCCTGAATGTTGTGTCATGATTGAAAGTATCGACACCATAAACACTGACCCAGAGCAAGTTTTGCTGGTTTTTGATACTCGTGATGAATACTGCGAGTTCATGATTTCTGTAGATTGGGGCGACGACAGTCCGATTGATTTGTATTGCAATAACACGATAGACAACGTTGTTCATGTTTATCCCTCTCCTGGTTCTTATGACGTTACCATAACGGTTACAGATGAATGCGGAACAACGGTGAAAAAGGGTGTGATTGTATTGGAAACATCCACGTGTATACCAGTAACCCATGTAACAAAAACATCACCATTTAGCACACATGTAAATTCCGATTTGCCGCTTACAATCTCGATACTACCGCAAAACGCTACGAATCAGATTCACACGTGGCATATTGTCGATGACGGCGGCACTGGTGCAACCATAGAGAACAACGTATTGAGAGCAACGGATGTAGGCATAGCGATTATTGAAGTGCGAATCGAGAACGCACTTTGTGATGGTGTAACCAGAATGCATGCATACCCAATAACGGTACTTGAAGAGATTCGGGAACCTGACGATGTCCCAAGCACAATGAAACCGCCAGTGTTTTGCTTGGCTCCCGGTACAAGCATTATGTCAGCAGCCATCTTTAGAACCGATAGGCAAACAACTTCTGCCTGGCCGAATGGAACTTGGAATCATACCCTTCATCTCGACCTTGTCATCAGAGATATTGTAAATGATTTGACGTACACCTTCCAAAGAAGTTTGGATATGGTATCAAATAGCCAAGAATTTCGTACAGAATTTGAGATTAAGCAAGTTGAACCGCAAATGCCATGGCCACGACCATTTGTAGATATAATGATTACTGTCGTCCATGAATCTCCCGGTGTTATTAACGGTGATTTCGGCGAATTAGTGATGTATGCACGGCCACGAGGCTATAGCAATTTGTCACTACTCGAACAAAATGATCCTATCATATTTGCCGCATCTGGCATATCCGCAGGATTATCGGGCATCCATGACAGCACAAGGACTACACTGTTCCCGTTTATGAACTTTAACAATACATGTGAAGGGACAATACCAGAGGGAACAATACCAGTGGAAAATGTACCATGTGTTCCCATTAGTAGAATTGACATCAATGCCAGTACACCAAATCAAGATAATGATGTTACACTCACTGCCAGCATATTGCCCAGTCTTGCAACTGATGGGGATAACGATGTGGAATGGTCTATTGTTTCACGCCCCAGCAATTCGGCACAAATTCATAGCGGCAATAAATTGTGGATTGGCAATCCAAACACAAATAGCCAAGATATAGGTACAATCAGAGTCAAGGCTACGATTCTTAACCCTACTTGTATAGGCAATGTAAATGACCAAACATTCGATATTTTGGTCTCACGTAATTGTCTTCGTTTCACCGGCAATGCGTCTATCACCTTGCGTGAAGGCAGTGCATTGGGCAAAAGAGTGTCGAATGATACGCTATATGCTGATACAAAATATCATTTGTCTCTTTCAGGCTTTGCTACCACCGGTACTGTAGACCTAGCGGCTGCTACATCCTGGAGTTTTAGCGATGGTTTACCAAATCATCCGATGAGGCCAGGAGAACCCGTTATTGACAAGAATGTGCTAACAACCGGAAGTCATTTTGGCACGTTCTCAATCAGGGCACATGTAGAAAATGTTTGTGATATGAACGACGCTTTAACGTTTGATTTTCCGGTAACTGTTCTCGTGCCACACGCCTGTCCGAATGAATTTGTATATTGGAGTAATGGCCGTACCCTTAATCAAGTTGATGCTGCAACGGTAATTTTCACATCGCCTAAGGAAGGCAATGTTGGTCATTTTGTTGTGACAATATCAAATCAATATAATGGGTTTACAGTACAACGTAATGCAGGACGGACTGGTAGAGCTGGCGAATATTCTGCGAGTATCGGCGCAATAAATGATAGTAGACTATTTTTCCAACCTCCTAATGTGCCAACATTGCCGTACACAGTATCCGTATTGCTAGTAAGCATACCAGACAGAGAACCGTTGGTTTGTTGCAGGGGAGATGTTACGCATACAACTGCCCGTCAATCAACTACCACGATACGATGTACACAATAAAGGAAAAGGAAGTAAATGACAATAACACGAACAGCAACCTATACCGGCATGCTTCGCCCGCCGGGTGAAGATGATATAGAATGGGGGCCGTCTTCACCCTACGACGGCTTTGATGTGCCTGAATCGCCTTATAGCGGTTTTGATGTGCCGATGAGTCCGTCTGTTCAAGCAGCATCAGGCAACGAAGACTCAGAGAGTTTAGTTTTGGCCCTAACACAAGAATTCAACTAATGGAGGAAATGATGTATAAATCAGCAGTAGGAATCATTACTCGTAATTCATCAAAGTACATTCAGGAGTGCATTGCATTCAATTATCTGATTGGGTTCGATAAAATCATTATCGGCCTTGATAATTGCGATGATGATACGGCAGAAAAAATCCAAAAATTGCCTGGTGTGATTTTGGAAAAAGTCGATATTTTTGACAATGGCCCACATCGACCGGATATTGGATTTCAGCACAAGGGCTACCAAGCAATCTATGACCGTTACAAAGATA
>Ga0099364_10006649_pt1 | contig 16755 bp, 13 predicted proteins | sample TergutTh196P3_FD_73070 | JGI IMG/M metagenome (GOLD analysis project Ga0099364, IMG submission 73070) | Microcerotermes parvus P3 segment gut microbial communities from Pointe-Noire, Republic of the Congo - Th196 P3 | ecosystem: Host-associated > Arthropoda: Insects > Digestive system > Gut ... | reverse complement strand
GTAACATCACCGCAATGAATGTCGCACCCCGCATTGGCATTTCCTTGAATGTTACCGCATTGCAAATTACATCGGCACTCAACGTTTTTTATTTCCCCTTCAAGCGCAAAACATAATTTTGAAAGGTCATCAGGGTTATTGAGCATCGTTTTCCCGAGATAAACAACGACGCGAACGGTATCGTCATTGTCCCAAGGAACTTCATTAACAGATATTGTTTGGGAGTTTGCCGAAAGCGTTTTACCAAACAGCATATCCATAGAAACGTCAAAATAATCTGCAATATCAGGTAAGAGTGAAACATCGGGGCAAGAAGCTCCACTTTCCCATTTAGATACCGATTGATTAGTTACTCCAAAAATTTGAGCAAGCCCCTCTTGGGTCAATCCTTTTTGTTTCCGCAGAGCCGCTAATTGCTCATTTATTTTAATAATTGCCATATACAGCACCATCCTTTCATTCATAATGATAAACCAAAAGCAATGTTAAAACCATAGATTGTTGATTGGATTTTTATCAACAAAATCCAACCGCGAGTTGGGAGTTAACTTAGAATACCTGTGACAACCCCTGATATTCAAACCGTATCGGTTTTGTGCCGGTCAAGAAACGGATTATATATGTTTTCGTAAGCTCATCTACTTCCTCAATGACACCCTCACCGAATATTTACGGACAAAGCCTTCCGTTGAGAGAACCGCTTTTTTTTGTTGTTCGTTCAGGTTTGATAAAATATCATCTATTCCCATTCTCTACTGTTTCCCCTCAATCGGTATATAAATATCCTCGCTGTATGCTCTGCTTTCCTCAACATATGTCTCAAATTGATACCCGTGATTTGATGAACACCGATATTCGCTTTGCGGCATCCAAGTGTTCAGAATGTAAAACCATGTCCGATGGATCGTATTTACAAAATTAAAATGCGATGCCGGCGGCGTTGCGAACACGGCGTAAAGCCCGCCGGAGATGAAAAGCTCCTTCGCATCCGTTATGTCGCCGCCTGCGTTTTTTGTTCGGATACCGATAAAATAGTCGAGCCGATTCGTTTCGCTGTTTAATACGCAAACGCCGTAGTCAGCGCAAAGTTTTCCGCCGGAAAGCCGCTTTGACATCTTCTTGCAATTATATTTGTTCCAAAAATTCGGTGTATAATCTTCATCGCTCCAATAGCCGGTTAAGGTGAAATCGGGCATTGTAAGGATTTTAGGTGTTATTTCAAAGTCCGGTACTTGCAAATGGAAGCGGTCGTACAGCTTTAAACTGTTGCCGGCGGACTTGTATTCTGTCGGTAAAACATGATGTTCGGTTTTGAATGCCCGCGTGAAATTCTCTTTGGAATTAAAACCATACTCAAAGGCAATATCCGATATGGGACGATCGCTGCCGTCAAGTTCCCGTGCTATTTCAGATATGCGCCGCTTGCGGATATAATCGGCGGGAGTAAAACGCATAACCTCTTTGAACACCCGCAAAAAATGATATTCCGAATAACCCGCCGCCTGCGCCAAATCAACAAGGGTTATTTCGTTTTTCAAATTGGATTCTATGTAGGTCAGTGTGTTTTCGATGTGTTCTATATAATTCATAACAATATAATTCTACCTAAATGCGGATTCGCATGATTGATAAAAATTGCGGAATTTTATATTACCAAATATTTTTATATATTATAACTCAAAACCGGATAGGAATTCAATTTGTTTTTAAAATGATTTTCAAGCTATTCGGGGGGATCCCCGGAAAAGTTTTTGGATATGGGGGTGTTGAAAAGCAAAAACCGCTAAAAATTAAGAGCAATATTTTTTCGAACGACTTTTTCAGCATCTCCGATATTGCAAATCCGTTGTCGGCAATCGCTGCGAACACTACAGCTTTTGCAATGCTGCTCTTTAAAAAAGGCTTTTTTCTTTTTCGTAAAAATGACAGAATGCGCAGTATGGGTTTTGGACGTGGATTCGGGGGCAAAGGCAACAACAAAGGCGAAATCTGTTGAATTTGTTGTGATGTTGTTGTATAATGAGGGTGTGGAGAAATATGGCTGGAGGGATTATCTATGCACTTAGGTTCAATATACTTGGTCGTAAATGATTTTGAGAAATCAATTTCATTTTATGAAAAACTGCTTGAAATACCTTTGACAAGTGAAAACAACGGCAGATTCGCCCAATTCGTTTTCGAGGGTCACAATATTTCAATAATGAACGGTCATTTTGATGTTGAAAATCCTGACAAGGTCGTAAACAAAGGGAATTCTGATGAATGGCTGGCAGATTTGCAAAGCAGAGCCGCAGCCCCCAACACGCATAAATTCGTTCTTAATTTTGGGGTGGAAAATTTAAAATCGGAGTATAACAGAATAAGAGATTTGAATATCACAGAAAACTTGAGTGATATTAAATATGTCTGCTATGTTGCTCCATATTATTATTTCCACTTTACAGACCCGGACGGAAATCTTATTGAAGTGACCGGCAGTTATATGCCGGAGAATGATGAATTTGAAACTAATAAACAAAAATAAAGGAGCTAATTAGCACGGCGTTTGAAATTACAAAGACATTCAAGGTTCATTATCCCGCGCTGAGGTTCATCACACCGATGAAGACAAAGGTGCAAACGGAGGATTCGATGACAAATGGGACAACTTGAACGAAAATGCGTGCGGCGAAAATACGCTTGTTTTTTTCGAGCTTTATAACTGCCCTCGCTTTACATCCCCTGATGACAAAGGTAATGTCGTTTTGGACTATGGATTCTATTTGAAGTGATACATAACGATAGAAAAATGAAGGAGGTTTTAAAATGTACCCGACCTTAGAAACCAAAAGACTATTGTTAAACCCGTTGCAGGAAAGCGATTTTGAGGATATGTTTGAACTTTTTTCAAACTCTACTGTTACGGCCACAATAGAGGGTATGGAAGGAAAAACAATGAGTTTGACGGTGTTCAAAAAATGGTTTTATGATGTGATAAAAATCGACAGTTTCTATACCGTTCGATGCAAAGAAACAAACAGCTTTTTTGGTTATTGCCAAATTCACCCCTGTATAAAGCAAAACAAGGTTAGTCACTCGCAAATGAATATTGCTTTGCTTCCTAATTTTTGGGGGCAAGGATATGCCACCGAAGTCACACAAAAACTTTTAAACTTTGCTTTTTTAGGAATCAAAACTCCGTGGGTTTGTGCAAACCAATTCCCTGAGAATCTTACTGCCGGAAGCGTGTTGAAAAAATGCGGATTACGTTTTTATAAAACCTTTAAGATGCAAAATCGACTTTATAACCAATATAGATATATGATTGATGAATACTTAATGGATAACGATTTGCCACTTGAGCCACTTGAAAAATACGGTGACTATGTTCTCCGCATAAAGAAAAGCCCTTATAGCTACGATAGTCCAATTCGGAAGATTGATTCTATCAAATTTATTAAACAGCCAACCGAATACCTTTGCGGTCAATCTGTTATCGCTATGCTTGCCGATGTAGCAGTGGATGAAGTTATTGATGTAATGCAGACCGACAAGGGTACATACACACCTGAAATTCGTGGCGCATTGAAATGGTATGGAATAAAAACCGCAACAAAGGCACGAATAAAATATGAAGAAGAAACCTCATTGCCGGAGTGCTGTATTTTAAGCGTAAAGATGCCCGGATATGGGCATTGGTCACTGTATTATAAAGGCAAGTATTATGACCCTGAGTTTGGAGTGTTGGATAAACTGCCGGAAAAGGCGAAAATACGCTATTATTGGGAGGTTATACTAATCCCACATTAAAATCATCGTTTCAAACTTCGTTCGTTATTCGTTTTTCTTAAAAAACTACTCACTCGTTTTCAACGGTTTTTAAAATGGGATTAGTATTACAACAAAATGAGGGAACAGGAAAAGTTGTTTGATTTAGAAAATGACGGGCTAAACATGGCTTTGAATGATCAAGTGATTATCAAAGCGTGTATTTCTCAAAGTTGGCGTGAAGCATAAAGAACAATAATTTTACAGAATTGCGGATAATGCAAGGATTTTTGATACATCGCGGTATATTTCGCCGAATTGACTTAAAGGCAGCGGATTTTCCCCTGCACCGCATTCTATCGTATAACCCGGGCGGTTGTATTTTTGTATAAACCAGTCCTTATAGCCCGCGTGTCCGGAAATATAAGGTGTGTCTTCGCAGGGATAACCGCTTGCATCAGAAAGCTGACAGGCTATTTCATATGAGCGAAAAGGAAGTTTGTCGGCGTATCGCCAATAAATGATTCTACCCTGAGTATGCAGCGAAAGCGTTAGAGAAGGGTCAACAGCATCCGTCGCTTGTGTCATAGCGCGGCTTTCGGGCTCACATAAAGGCGATATTCCGGTAAAATCCCGAGGACCCGGCCGGTTATAACCGAGTTCTTTTTTTATTTTTTTTGCTATTTCCCAATCGGCGGGATATTGAAGGTTGAGATCTACCCCGTTTATGTTCGCTTTCCATTCATCGGGAAAAGGAAGGTTGGAATAGTTCATTTTTTTTGCGGATTCGTAAGTTTCGCCGGCTTGGATATTTCCGGTCACAAGATCCACACCATCCGGATTTACCATCGGGACAAAATAAATAGTGGTCTTTTTATATATGTCCAAAGCGTTATGCCCGCAAATCATCGTTCCTTGTGCGATTGCCGTCATGTACTGACCGATAAATTCAGTCATAACCATAGAGGTTATCCATTCGTTTGCGTGATGGGCGGCGTTATACATAACCCGATTCTGACCACTTCCTGCCGCAAGCATATATATCGGTTTACCCAAAACACTGTGTCCGATCACAAAGGATTTCAAAAACGGGAATGTTTTCAATAACCCTTGGAGACAAAACGATAACGTTTTATATGTAAATCCCCCGGTTTTCGAAACTATCCCAAGTTCCGGTAAACGCCTGTATTTCATCGTTGTTTCCCCCTAATATAAATTATTATATGCAGCTTTGAAAAAATAATTGAAATTAAATATTGATTTTTCAAACAGGGTGTAGTATAATATCGCTATCAATCAGCTGCCGGCAATTATCTTTCAGGTAAATTGGTCAAGGAATCATTGTAAACCGCAATTGTTGGGAGTTTATAACGAAATGGATGAACTAAAAAGACAAGAAGCCTTATCCCTTATGGCCGAACGGTTCGGTCACGATACGCTTCTTTCGCTTGCGACCGTGGACGGCATTCACCCTGCCGTGCGTATTGTAAACAGCTATTATGAGGATGGTTCGTTTTACACCGTCACCTATGCGTTGTCAAATAAGATAAAGCAGATACAAAAGAACCCGGAAATCGCCGTCTGCGGTGAATGGTTCACGGCACACGGCATAGGAGAAACCCTCGGCTATGTGCGTGATGAAAAGAACGCGAAGATAATGTCAAAATTGCGAACAGCATTTGCGGAGTGGTATGACAACGGTCACACAGATGAAACCGACCCGAACACTTGCTTGTTACGAATGAAGTTGACGGACGGTATATTGTTCCATAACGGCACGAAATATGAGATTGACTTTACGAGAGAAAATACTGATGTCTGAACAGAGAATAAAAAATCATATAAAGGATATTTTCGAGTGAGAATATTAAAAATAGTTAATTCATTCTAAAACTCATGGCAGAACTTGATAGATTACTTCTAAAAAAACATAAATTTAATACTTTGGAGAGATGGTCGAGTTGGTCTAAGGCGCACGACTGGAAATCGTGTGAACGCTAAAACGTTCCGAGGGTTCGAATCCCTCTCTCTCCGCCAAGCGGTTGTAAAACGAACTTTTTTGTCATAGGCGATGTGTTCGGCATCGTGGTTCGTTTATAACCATTACCAAACGAATAAGGGCGGCGGCAGCGATGTTGCCGCCTTTATTCATGCCATAAGTTTAAGTGAACTATATGTTTCTATCTTTCGATAGCAATTTTATGTGTGATGTATTCAGCGGGGAAATCCCCGCTGTGCGCCGTCCGGCGCGGGTCAGTCGGCTTTCGCCGCTTTTTTCTTCTCTGCCTGTTCTTTCTTCCATTTGGCAAACTCTTTCTGCCCTTCCTCGCTTTCAAAGAAACGCTGAATATCGGGAAGCAGGCAACGGGCTAACGCCTCGATTTCATGCTGTGGAATGCCTGATTTGCTCTTTTTTTGCTTCATGGTATCGCCGCCTTTTATTAAATTTTCAATGTGCAATGCCACCATCGGCGGCTTGCGTTTTCGGTTCATCACCTCATTTCCATACCGCGGTCATAACCGTGGTCGTGGTCTTGTTTTTTCTTCTGCCGATTTTTGCGCTCGGTTATCTGTTTCGGCTGTTCTTCTTTCGGCGGGTCATTTACAGCCAAAAGGTTTTCAAGAGCCACCACAGCCCCGATAACAGAATCGGCAACCCCGCTCCTATGCCCGTCCATTTCAGGCGCAGTTTCAACGGCAGATTGTCCCGCGCTTGAATCGTTTGTCCCAATTCGGAAATCTTGCTGTTGACCGTTTCCGTCACGCCCGATATAATTGCTTTCTCCTGCTGGCAATAATCCCTGTGCAGGGTCATTTCGCAGGATTCTATCGCCGCCGTCAAGCTGTTCATTCCCCGCGTGATTTGCGGCTGAATATCGCTTTTCCAGTCCTCCCATGTCGGAAGATGATTGATTTGCTCCTGCATGGGTGCTTGGTGCTTTGCGACTTCGGTTATCATCAAAACCAACGTGTTCAGCACTTCCGGCGGGATTCCGTAAAGCGGCACTTTCATATGATAATTCTCTATCAACTGTTCCGGCTGCATTAACGGCTTGTCGGGTAGATTCTTGGCTTTCAATTCCTCTAATCCCATAATGCTGTTCCATCCTTTCTTTCAAATATTTTTCATCATGGAGCCGGTTATCACGGCATTTCTTGCCGTCCGGCGTTGTATAAGTGATATTCTTATAATGGTCTATCCACTTCACACCGTAGCCCATTCGCTCCATATTTGCGATAAAATCGCCCTTTGTTCTGCTTGCTTCCATTGCCATATCAATGGCACTTATCAGCTTTATTTTCCAACTGTCGCCCTTAATCGCCGCCCGATATTCGCGGGTACTTACACCCGCCGCCGGGGATTCCTTTTGATACGGCTTTAATGATTCCAGTCCGTGTGCCTTGCATATCTCGTCCGAACGCTTCCGCAATTCGTTCAAGCTGCGCTCGTTAAACTGGATTTTCAGCCCTGTTTCGGCGTTTACGGAATTGACGATAAAATGACTGTGCCAGTGATCGGCGTCGATATGGGTCGTTATCAGCACTTCAAAGCCTTTGAAATACTCCGCTAACTCCACCGCCATTTGATGGATTTCCTTTGCCGTGGCGGTTTCGTTCGGCTTGAAACTCTGAACATAATGCTTGTAAAAAACGCCGCTGTCCTTGCCATATTGGATTTTCGTTGCCATAAATTCCGAAAATGCGGTTTCGGATTTGCGGTGAAAGCGGCAGCTTTCACATGGCGGCGGTTTCCCGCATTTAGCCGTCCGTCAGGGCGGCAGATACAGCGTTCTGTGATTACGCCGTTTTGTTTTGCACGAACCTTCCGTTACCGTTCCTGTGCCTGTCCACCGGCTTCGCACGGTGCGCCACGTTTGTATCTCTCACGGTGTCCGCTATTCAGTTGTGGGGTCGCTGTTCTTCATCACCTCGCTTTTATGTCGATTTTGGTATGCTATCCATCCGGCGAACCGGGCGGCTATGTTCAGAAAAAACAAAAAGCCGCTACTTAGATACATCAAAGTAAGCGGGAATGATTCCCCACCTCAGTGATGTAAATAAGTAACGGCTCTTATAGCCTTTGTGGTTTCCATATATCGGAAACGGATGTTTATTCAGTTGTAATATGTCGCCAAAAGGCAAACTGCCCCCTTGGTGCTTTTATAGTATAGCGCACATTTGTTCTCTTGTCAATACCCAAAACTAATTATTTTTCCCCGATTCCACGGAAATTATACACGGCAGAGAAAAAATATAAAAATATTTTCAAAAACCACTTGACATTGTCCTAAGGACAAGTGGTAAACTAATAGTCGGGAGGTGAACCTGATGGATTTACTTTGTATAACAGACGCTTCAAAAAAGTTTGAGATTTCATCAAAAACGCTCAGATACTATGAGAATGTCGGTATCTTAAAATCTATACGCATGGAGGATAATAAATATCGCTATTATGATGATGAAGCCATCGAACGCATTAAGCAAATATTGATACTGCGCAAAATGCAAATAACGATTAAAGACATTATCCGAATTTATGAAAACGAAAACATGAGTACAGTTGTGGAAGTGTTCGTTGAGCGCATCAATGCGATTGATGAACAAGTGGGTGCTTTGTCCGAACTTAAAAATATCACTAACGAATTTTTACAAACCATGTTGAAAAACGGTATAACCAAAATTTCCGCCTTACCGTTGCTATATGATGAAATGGACAAGCAACTCACCGTGTTGGAAGAGCATAAACCGTTGAGTTTTGATGATTTATCGGCTGTGAGTGAGAAACTGGCGAAACCCCTTGAGCCCGCTATTGTATCTCTGTCTGCTATGCGTGTTATATCATCGTATTTGAAAGAGAAACCACAAGAATCCGATACAGAGGGATTTGGACGGTGGATACAGACACAGAATATCGGAACTGGCGAACCTGGTCGGCATGAACGGTTTGAGTTTCAATCACCCGCAGGGGATGTTATAATTCAATGTGTCCCCGATGATTTTCAAAACAACAGCAATTACGATGATTTTATTTTTGATGGCGGGTTGTTTGCAACAGTAAGTATTTATCTCGACGAGGATTTAGGAGAACAATTCCGTTCCCTTATAAAATGCTTTGACGACAACAAGTATTATCAGATTGATTACTTAAATGATGGTGAGCTACGCCATCCGGCTATGCTCGAAAACCTCATATCCTCCGATGATAAGCGGGAGATGGTTTCCCTGCTCGTGCCGGTAAAAAAACGCATGGCTGACCCTGAACTGTTCGACCCTCCGAAGGAAATTGCCGAAATTACCGTTGCGGAAATCGAAGCAGCAAACCCTATATTGTGGATGGTTGATGTTCCGTTTGATACGCTCAATCCAATAAACAATCCGCATTATCGCATTTTAGACAACGGTGAGTTGGAATACACAGGTTGGATTAGTACGCGGGTTTTATCAACGGAAGTAAAGGTAAAATTGCCTTTTCGTGTGGATATTGAGTTTAGAGTCGGTGATGACAAATTGTATGGATACGGTGCTACCGAAGAAAGCGTAATTTTTTATCACGGCGAGCATGGACTAAATCACAATTACGGTTTCGGAATAAATATGGAAAACAATCCCGATGCGAATTTATCAGCAGAAGCTATTATTTTTCATCAACCTGTTTTCCGTGATAAGTTTAATTTTCCTAAACGCGGCAAAATCAACAATGGAGTAAATAATAAACTCACATGGATAATCGGCGAAAAACATTTCGCGGTCATTATTAACGATGAAATACGATATTGCGGTATCAATTTTCCGTATATGGAAATGGATTTAAGCCGCGAACAAAAGAAATCCATTGTTATAGGCTCAAACGGACAGGGCATGAAATTTTTTAAGTCAATCCGCGTGTCGCAGCTTGTATACACACAAAAAAATAAAATAAAGAAAGAAGAACTTATCATGGTTACAAAACAAAGCAACAATATCATTCCCACGATCCATCGTCTTGTTACCGACGAATACGGAGAAAACTACTGGATTAACGGCTGCGCCAAATATGTGATGGAATGTTTGGGTGAACCGGATTACGATTACTGGTTCTTTGCGGGGATAATCGGCGACATATTTACACAGCACTACAGCTATACAAATTTAGCGAGTGAATCTGCGTCAGGTTATTTGGCGGAAGATAATTCCGTTAAATTTTATGAGGACACCTTTCTCAAATGCGGTTATGCCGCTACCTTTGTTTCCGGCGAGGAGGTGTTGAAGAATACCGAAATGTATTTGCAAACTCTGATTGCTTATATTGATAAGGGTATCCCTGTTATTAGGTGCGGGGGCAGTACGGGCGTATTTGTGGGATATGAAGATTACGGAAAAATCCTTCTCTATATCACAGGCAATAAAAACGAACCTGAGCGGATAGAATTAGAAAAGGTTTTTGAATCTAAGCCATTTCATGGTTACGGTTATAAAGGCGGTTGGATTTTTGTGGGCGATAAGAAAGCAAGTCTTCCGCTTGCCGATATTTACCGCAAAGCAATCAAAGATATTATCCCTATGCAAAGTATAAAAACGGACACATATTGTTTCGGCGCAGAAGCGTTTAGAGCATGGGCGAGTGATATTGAAAACGGCAAATTCGATAGAATGAACGCCGAGGAATTTGATACATGGTGTGACCATACTAATTATGTATGCGTTCTCGCTACCAACGGTAGTTGTTGTCACAGTTTTTTGAACAAGGCGAGGGAACTCAATCCCGATATGACCTTTTTAGAAGAAGTCAGCCGTTTGTATGAAAGCATGAAACCTCTGTGGAACGACTTAGAAGCCCTCGGCGGTGGGTTCAACGTCACGTTTGAAGTCCTACAAAACAAAGAAAAGCGCGGTAAAATCGCCGCCAAAATCCGCGAATTTGCCGATGTGACGGATGAAATCGTGCGAGTTTTGGAGGTAAACCATGCTTGACTATCCGGAAATAAAAACCATCGCATCGCAAATGAATACCGCGCTAATCGGTAAAACCGTTGAATCGGGAATGATGGTAAACAAAAACAGTAACTTGTTCATGTTTGAATATCCTGCCGCACAGTATGACTTGCTATGCGGCGGAACTGTCATACGGATTGAAGACCTCGGGGAAGAAATTTATATCATGCTTGATAACGGTTATGGAATTTTATTCTGTACGTGCGGTGGAAAAATTCTTTATAACGAATCGACACCTCCCGATAAGTATAACGTCATTTTTCATTTTACCGATGGCAGTAATTTGTCTTATTCGATGAAGCTTTGTACAATGGGGATTTACGCGGTATCGCATGAAGAATGGAAAAAACGTATCGAGAGGAATCAAAAATTTGTTCCGCTTGGAAATCATTCGTTTAAGGATTATAATGATTTTATCAAAGATAAAACGGATGAAGAAACTAAAAAGCCGGTAAAAATATTTCTTGCTAAAAATATATCCGGCGTGGGAAGCTCATTTGCTGCGGAAATTTTGTTATACGCCAAAATATATCCGTCTATACAGTTGCGAAAATTGAACGATGAGCAACATAAAAGAATGTATGAATCCATGAAATCAGTTTTAACTGCCGCTTATGATAAAGGCGGCAAAGTAAGTGAATGCGATCTATATGGGCAAAAAGGCAAGTATATAATAATGGCGGAACGGAAGCATATTGGCGAAAAATGCCCCATTTGCGGCAATATATTGGAAAAAACATCAATCGGTGGTGTGGCAGCATTTTGTTCGAGCTGCCAAGTAAAAAAGTAAATAGCAACACAGCGCATTATACAACCATAACATGGGTGTTGTTTTTCAATAAAAAACACTTTAACGAATATCCGATATTGGTATTGACAATAATATCAATATCGGATATAATGTTATTTGCAAGGAGTTGATGTGTATGAAAAAAATCGGAGCGCGGTTGCGGTCATTAAGAGAGGGCTTGAACCTTTCACAAGCCAAAATCGCAAAACTTATAGGAACATCACAAGTCAGCATAAACAGATATGAAAGCGGCAGCGGATTCCCTCCCGCAAAAACATTGCTGTGGTATGCGGATTATTTTGATGTATCAATGGATTATATTTTCAGCCGGACGGACAAGCCGCAGGGCAAGCTATATGATTTCAAGCCACACATGGAAAGCGAAGAATTACAGCAGTTTATTGAAATGTGTTTTGACCCTTCGTCGTCTATGAATGAACGGCTGAAAGAAACGCTTTTGAAAATGATGGGCGGTGAGAAAAAATGAAAGCCGTAATTTACGCAAGATACAGTTCGGACAGCCAGACCGAAAATTCGATTGAGGGTCAGTTGCGGGAGTGTAAAGAATACGCCGAGCGCAAGGGTATCACTGTATTATCTACCTATATTGACCGCGCCTTGTCCGCTAAAACCGATAACCGCCCTGAATTTCAGCGCATGGTAAAGGACAGCGGAAAGCGTTTATTTGATGCGATTCTGGTCTGGAAATTAGACAGATTTGCAAGAAATCGCTACGATTCGGCACATTACAAAGCGGTTTTACGCAAGAACGGCGTTAAGGTCATATCGGCAACGGAAGCCATTTCCGAGGATTCCACAGGCATTTTGCTTGAATCGCTTTTAGAGGGGTACGCTGAATTTTATTCTGCTGAACTGTCCGAAAAGGTCAAACGAGGGCTGACTGAGAACGCCTTGAAATGCAAATGCAACGGCGGTTATATCACCTACGGCTACACAGTTGATGCGGACAGATATTTTCAGCTTGACCCGCTGACCGCCCCTGTGGTGCAAGAAATTTTTGAGAAATACGCCGCCGGAAAAACCATCAAAGAGATTGTAGAGGACTTAAACAGCAGAGAAATAAAATCCCTACGCAGCAAAAAATACAATATCAACACCGTTACAAGGATAATAAAAAACAGGCGGTATATGGGCGAGTATTGTTTTGGCGATATTTCTGTGCCGGACGGTATGCCCGCAATCGTATCAAAGGAGTTGTTTGAATTGGTGAATACACGAATGGAACAAAATAAAAGAGCGCCCGCGCGGTATAAAGCGGACGACAGATACCTATTAACCACAAAACTTTTTTGCGGCGGGTGTAGCGGATATTTCGCGGGAGAATCCGGCACAAGCAAAACCGAGCGGAAATATTATTACTACAAATGCGGCAATTCCAAACGCAAAAACGGCTGTGATATGAAAGCGGTAAAAAAGCATTGGATAGAGGATATTGTGATTGAAAACACCATGAAAATGCTGTTTGACGATGAACTGATAGCGGAACTTGTGGACACACTTTTTGAAATGCAGTCAAGGGATAATACGGTGATTCCACAGTTGCAAAAACAGCTTGAAGATACGCAAAAGGGCATTGAAAATATATTAAACGCGATTCAGCAGGGCGTTTTAACGCCGTCCACCAAAGAACGGTTGGAAGCGTTGGAAGATTCCAAAAACAAACTGGAAATCAGCATTTTGCAGGAGCAAATCAAAAAGCCGCTTTTGACAAAAGAGCAAATACACTTTTGGATTTATAAATTCCGCGAACTGGATTACAAGAGCCAAGCCGGAAAAGAGCGGTTGATTGACAGCTTTGTAAACGCCGTTTATGTTTACAGCGATAAAATCATCTTGACTTTTAACTTCAAAGATACTACAATTACCTTAAACTTAGCGGATTTGGCGGGTTCGGATTTAGATACAGCCTGTCCGCCAATTTGTGGTAAATCCGAACCCTGCCGCTCACCGATAGTTCCGGTGGGCGACGGGTTCGGATTTGTCCGTTTTGTGCGGTGGTAACGCCGCCGATATTGGTCAATTTGCGTAGGACTCCTCAAAATTAAGGAGTCCTCAAAAACATTTGTAGCAAAATAATCAAGTAATAGATTCTTGAATCAAGTATAATATAGATGATATCGATATCAATCTGCCAACGGGGAGGCGAAATTTTGCGGGACGTTACTGTGTTGATTGCTGCGCTTGAAATTGTTGAGCAACGATTATGTGAGCCAATGAACGCGGCGGACTTGGCAAAGGCGTGTTATTTATCGTATTCCGGGCTGCAAAAACTTTTTGGTTATGCCTTTGGCTGCTCGGTTAGCAAGTATATTACAAAACGCCGATTAAGCCGCGCATCGAAAGAACTTCTTTCAAGCGAAAAAAGCATAACCGAATTATCTTTTGATTATCAATACGAATCTCCGGAGGCGTTTTCAAGAGCTTTTCAACGCTTATGGGGGATTACTCCAAGTGAATTCCGCAAAACAAGACGGTTCTCTGAACTGCACCCAAAATTCAAAATTGAAAATGATTATGGAGGTATCGCTATGTCAAAAAGAAAACCATTGGATGTCAGCGAATTATACGATGAAATAAAAAAATTCGGTGGCACATATGTACTCGGTGTGGATATTGTAAACTTTATGAATGTGAACAACGATTATGGATATGCCGCCGGAGATATCGTAATTGCGGAAGCTTTTGCACGAATCGAACGCGAATTGTCGGAAAATATGCTGTTGTTCCGCACAGGCGGAGATGAATTTGCCGTGGTGACAACATATAAATCTGCATCAGATGCCGAAGCCTTAGCAAAAAAAATAACGGCTCAAAATGGCACCGCAGTAAAAGCAGGAGAACAAGATATTCCGCTTGTGCTGCGCATTGGAATCGGTCAAATACCCGAAAAAACGCTGAGCTATCAAAAGGCACTCGGAATTTTAGAAAACGCGGTTGACAAAGCTCGGAAATCACCTGACCATGTCGCTGTGTATGCGGAAGAATCTAAAGAGTAAATTCGCCTTACAGTGGATACGCTTATCGGCATGGATAAAATTAATGACCGTCAAACACGGAACAATATCTCCACCACTGCAAACAATCATATTCGCAAAGGGGATATTTGCGCCGCTGCCGAGGTTTTTTCCGATGCGCTGAAAACATTTCCAAATGAAGGGTATTATATCAGACTTTACGATGGTCTTTGCTGTCGGCAATGACCCGGCTAATCTTTCAAAAGCGATTTCTTTATGCGAATGTGTGCTTGCGGATAATCAAAGTGATAAAGTTCATCACACGACCCGCGTCAATATCTTCATCCCGGTGATGGATACTATTAGATTTCTTCGAAAATTTGACAAAATTTTCATTTAGCAGTAAAATAGCAGTGGGTTAAAAAATCGTAAAAAATTAAAATGGAGGATAATTTGTTATGGCAAAAACAATATGGACTTTTAAGAAAACCGGAGCGGCTGCCCTTGCACTGGTGATGCTGCTTGTGCTGGTGCCGTGGGTGGCACTGCCCACCAAGGCAGCAGAAACAGCACCTCTTATCCCCCAGGAAATTTTTACGGGCAGTAACAGCTCATACGCTTTGCGAAGCGATGGTGCACTGCTTTCTTGGGGTGACGGGCAGTTGAATATCTGGGGTCAAAACACAACGACCCGCCGCGCTTCTCCCGGCCGGTTTAACCTGCCTGATGTGGTATGGGCGACACAGGGCGGAAGTTCAAACTTTGTTCTTCAGCGGGACAACACACTTTTAGGCTGGGGTTACAATAACTACGGTCAGCTCGGAGTGCAAACAAGTACCTCCAGCCTGAGCGCACCGGAAGAGGTTATGAAAGACGTTGACTATGTTTCGTCCGACGGGAACACATCCATGTTCCTGAAAACAGACGGCTCCTTATGGGCCGCAGGGCGTAACAACCGCGGTCAGCTGGCAGATGGCACAACAGAAGATAAAAGCACACCCGTCCATGTAATGGATGATGTTGCGGAAGTAAAAATCAGCGACAACAGCTGGGGTCATGTCCTCGCAATCAAAACCGACGGTACTATGTGGGCGTGGGGCCGGAATGATGCGGGTCAAATCGGCGACGGTACAGCAGACGATGTCCTTAGCCCTAAGCAGGTAATATTCCCGGGACCGGATCAAACCGTAAAGAGTATTGCGGCAGGGATGCAGGTTTCTTATGCGATCAGGTCAGACGGCACGGTTTGGAGCTGGGGAAGAGGAACCAACGCAAACACACCCGAACAGGTAAGCGGTGTTTCAGACGCCGTATCGGTATCCGCAGGTGCAGAGCACATCATGGTACTTTTACAAGACGGCCAATTATTAGGTTTCGGCAGAAATAACTACGGGCAAGTCGGCGACGGAACACTCGTAAATGTCGAGGACCCGACACAGATCATGTCCAATGTTGAGTCGGTGCAGACAGGCTTATATCACACAATGGTGTTGAAAAAGGACAATACAATATGGGCGTGGGGCAGAAATAATGCGGGGCAAGTCGGCGACGGAACTTCCGGAACTTCCGGCAGCGATGCCAGCAAACCCAGCCCGGTAGAAATTACTTTACCTGAACCGATCAAAACAACCGCTGAGCTGGTTTCGGCACTGGGAACTGCATCATCAGAAGCAGCGGTATCCAATACCGCTCTTGAACTTTCCACCGAAATTAAACTCACCCGTGACGATGTAAATGTTAACCTATCCGCTTTTCGCAGCGGAAATGTTCTTTTCATCAACAAAGGCGGGCATTTGATCCTTGAGCATCGTTTGGATATCGGTTCCGACCACCGTCAAACTACACCCAACGGGATGATTGTAGTGGAGGACGGCGGAAAAATCACGATAAGCAGAACCGAAAATACATTGTATTCCGAATTGATAGCTCGCGGCGGTCCTTTGGATGTGCGCAAAGGCGGTGTTGTGGATTTGCATGACAACGCCTCTCTTCAAGGCGATTATTACAGCAATCGGGAATTGATGTTGTTTTATATCCGGGGCGATATCCTGATCAATCATTCCAATGCTGCAGCGACCGTGCGGAATCAACAGATCCATGTTTATGATACGGGCCGCATCATCATTAATACCGGCAGATTCAGCATTAACGGGCACTCTTATTACAGCGTGGATTACACGGGAATCGAACCCGGTCAGCCCGGGCGCAGAATATACCGTCATGCGACCAACGAGGGGCGTATCGAAGTTAACGGCACCGGGCTTTTTAGCA
>Ga0099364_10006648_pt1 | contig 16756 bp, 10 predicted proteins | sample TergutTh196P3_FD_73070 | JGI IMG/M metagenome (GOLD analysis project Ga0099364, IMG submission 73070) | Microcerotermes parvus P3 segment gut microbial communities from Pointe-Noire, Republic of the Congo - Th196 P3 | ecosystem: Host-associated > Arthropoda: Insects > Digestive system > Gut ... | reverse complement strand
AGTATGGAGTTTTTGGTTCGCGGCAACAACATGCTTGCCATTACTGATGAAAAAGCCCGACAACTGTTTGGCAATGAAAATCCTATTGGAAAAACCGTGACTAATATATTTAACAACAGATTTACAATTTGTGCCGTTGTTACGGGAATGTCGGGTAGAAGTAATTTTGATTTCGATTTTATTGGTAGAGTTTGGAGCAATCCACAATATACTGTTGTCGAACTGTTTTCAGGCATAAACATTGAAGCCTTTGAAAAGAAACTGTATGAACACGAAGCAGGCGAAGAATTGGGTAATATCAGCGGAATGACAATCACCCCCTTGACAAAGGTACGCTACCTTGACCCGGATATAGAACGAGAGGTTAAGTTTAGGCACATTGTTATTTTTGCCATAAGCGGTTTGTTAGTCATCGTGTGCGCGCTTTTCAATTATCTGACACTGTTTGTTAGCCGTTTTCGGATACGGCAAAAGGAATTGGCGTTGCGCATGGTGTGCGGCGCTTCGGGGCGGTCGTTGCTGACGATGTTGTCTATTGAGTTTTTGTTTACGTTGTTTTTTGCCGTCATTTTGGGTTGTATGCTGACACAATCGGCACACAACCCCTTCCTGAACATGTCGGGTATTCAAATGGACTTGTCAGCCATTTATAGCGAATCGCTTTTGTATTTCGGGGGGATAATGTTAGTTGCCCTGTTTGTATTTTGGGCTATATTGGTTGTATTTCGTATGAGGACGCTGAATATATCTATTCGCCGTAGCAATAAAAAAATGTTCCGTAAAATTTCGGTGGTTGTTCAATTGGTTATCAGTATTGGATTTGCTTTTTGTACCACAATTATTTTGAAGCAAATGTATTTTCTGCATCATTCAGGCGAGTTGGGCTTTTCATATCGCAACAGAGGCTCAATGATAATTATGGATAGACAGGGTACCGAAGGATTGGTAAACCTGTTGAAACAGATACCTGAAATTGCGGAAGTTGTGGAGATAATATATTCGGACGGCGGCATGTTTAATATAGTCCCCGAACGCTCTACTTATAATTTTCAGATTCGTTCATGGGACGAAAAATCTATAGACGCGGAAGCTATACCAATGCAGGAATATAAGGTCACGCCCGAAATCATTGATTTTTACAATTTCCGCTTAATAACGGGCGAAATGCTGACCGATGCCGATACGGAATCAATGGTTTTGCTCAACGAAAGCGCCGTTAAAGCGTTCGGCTGGCACGACCCTGTGGGAAAACATTTCGAAAATTATACGGTAAAAGGCGTCATCAAAAATGTATACAATACTGCGCCTACCATGCCTGCAAAACCGGCTTATTATAAAAAATACATCCCGCCGCCGCCACCGCCGCCGAATGAAACCGTCATTGATTCCGAAGTAATAACATTTCGGATAGTGCTGCATCGTTCCATCATGTTTAAGTACCACGATGGTATGTGGAAATCATGCAGAGAAAAAATTATCAGGTTGGTAGAAGATGAATATCCCACTATTTCAAGATATTTAGAATTATACAATACTGAAGAAGAATACGATAAATTTCTGAAATCCGAAAATGCGCTTATCAAATTATTGTCGGTTGTTTCGGGCATTTGCATACTCATTTGCGTTTTCGGTTTTGTTTCCCTTGTTTCATTAACCTGCGAAGAACGCCGCAAATCTATTGCAATTCGAAAAATCAACGGCGCAACGGCAGGAGATATTCTTGGCATGTTTGCAAAGGAATATTTTATGTTGCTGATTATTGGCGCTGTTTTTGCTTTTACGACAGGATATTTCATAATGCAACGCTGGTTGGAAAATTACGCGTTACGAACGAACATATCTGCATGGATATATTTGGCTATTGTTTGCGTTTTGGCGTTGGTAATAGCGCTTTGCGTGGGGTGGCGGGTGTACAGGTCGAGTATTGAAAATCCGGCGGAGGTAGTGAAGAGTGAATAATGAATAGTGTAGAAGAATAAATCAATTCATAACTTTTTTCAAAAAATTTTGTTTTGAAATTTAATATATATATTTTTGTGGCGAAATCAAAAATCAAAAATCAAAAATCAAAAAATGTTCTCTCATAATCTAAAAATAGCCTTCCGCAATATGCGGAAGTATTTCAACCAGACGCTGATAAGCGTTATTGGTTTGGCAGTGGGTTTTACCTGCTTTGCCTTATCTATGCTGTGGATACGTTATGAAATGACGTTCGACAATTTTCATAAAAACGCTGAACAAATATATGTCGTCTACGTACCAAGCCGCACACAAACAGGTTACAGTAGAAGTACTCCTCATCGGTTGGCGCCTCATCTGAAAGAAACGTTTCCCGAAATTGCCCATTTCACAATGGTTAATCCACCCATTCGCACGATTACGGCGATATATGATGACGTTGAATTTCAGATGTTGACAGTTTCAGCAGATTCGTCATTTTTAAGAATGTTTGACTTGAAAATTATCGCGGGCAGTAGTGAATTTCTGATACCCCGTAGTGGAAAAATTGCGATAACAGAGGAAAAAGCCCGTAAGTTATTCGGTAATGAAAATCCGATTGGAAAAACAATTATTCGAGGTGTTACCGAAAATGAAATTTGTGCGGTTGTTTCGGGAATGTCCAAACAAAGCAACTATTCATTCGATTTTATACAAGCGCAAACGGATTTTGCAACGGCTCCTACAACTATTTCGTTTTATGTAAATACGATAATCGAACTGCGTCCCGGAATAAACATCGAAGCCTTTGAAAAAAAATTGTACGAACATGAATTTGCTTTTGAAATGTTCAGAACTAACAAACTTGTAATTAAACCATTGACAAAAATGCGCTATACCGATCAGGAAATAGAAAGGGAGGTAAAGTTTCAACATATTTTTGTTTTTGCCGTTTCAGGATTGTTGGTTGTATTGTGTTCGCTGTTCAATTATCTGACCCTGTTTGTTAGCCGTTTCAGGATACGGCAAAAGGAATTGGCGTTGCGAATGGTGTGCGGCGCATCAGGATTTTCGCTGTTAACGCTGCTTTCGGTCGAATTTATCCTCACGCTGTTGTTTGCCGTTGTGATGGGTTGTATGCTGACGCAATTACTACACAAGCCCTTCCTGACGTTGTCAGATATTCAGATGAATTTGTCCGACATTTATCTCGAATCGCTTATGTACATTGGAAGCGTCTTATTAGTTTCATTATTAGCGTTTTGGCTGATATTATTCATATTCCGGCGCAGAAACCTGAATTTGTCCATTCGCCGAAACAATAAAAATATGTCCCGTAAAATTTCTGTGGTTGTCCAATTGTTTATTAGCGTAGGTTTCGCTTTTTGTACCATCATTATTTTGAAACAAATGTATTTTCTTCATAATTCCGGTGATTTGGGCTTTTCTTTCAAAAACAGAGGGTCGATTATGGTGTATGGAGAAGAAACCGATGTTTTTGCCGATAAGTTGAAACAGATACCTGAAATTACGGAAGTAGTTCATGCGAGGGGATTGTCGGGATTACTGCCTCAAAGTGGTCGTTCCAGTCGGGAGATCAGTTCGTGGGACGACAAGACTGCCGAAGAAGAAAATATAAGTTTGGAACAAATGTTTGTTTCGCCTGATTTTATTTCTTTTTATGATTTCCGTTTGGTATCCGGCGAAATGCTTACCGTTTCAGATACGGAGTCAATAGTTTTGCTTAACGAAAGCGCTGTTAAGGCATTCGGATGGCACGACCCTGTTGGCAAACAGTTTTTTGATGGCAGATATACGGTAAAGGGCGTAATAAAACATGTTTACAATTTTGCGCCGACTATTCAAGCCAATCCTGTTTTCTATTTAAAACCTCCCCCAGACAGAGAAGCAGCATTTAGAGGATTCCCCGATGGCACACGAATGTATGGTAGATTAGTTTTGTTTAAATACCATGAAGGTATGTGGAACTCCTGCATTGAAAAGATAGAACAGATGAAAGATGATTTTTTAATGGATACTATTTATAATACCGAAGACGAGTACAATAAATATTTAAAATCCGAAAATGCCTTAATCAAATTATTGTCATTCGTATCTGCTATTTGCATATTCATTTGTGTTTTCGGTTTTGTTTCTCTTGTTTCGTTAACTTGCGAAGAACGCCGCAAATCTATTGCCATACGCAAAATAAACGGCGCAACGGCAGGAGATATTCTTGGCATGTTTGCAAAGGAATATTTTATGTTGCTGATTATTGGCGCTGTTTTTGCTTTTACGACAGGATATTTCATTATGCAACGCTGGTTGGAAAATTACGCGTTACGAACGAACATATCTGCATGGATATATTTGGCTATTGTTTGCGTGTTGGCGTTGGTGATAGCGCTTTGCGTGGGTTGGCAGGTGTACAGGTCGAGTGTGGAAAATCCGGCGAAAGTTGTTAATGTTAATTGAACGACAGATTAACACGTCCCGACGAGGTATTTACCGCAATTCTGGCGCCGCCGTTACCCATTCTTCCTTCTATATTTCTGTTATCCTTCTTTCCACTGAAATTAGCCAGCCCCGATGTTACGATACTCTGTCCTTTTGCCTGCAAATCGTAGCCGTTGGCGACAGGAACAGTCAAATTGACGCCGCCGTTGCTTGTGGTCAATGTCACGTTATTGCTAACCGTTCCCATTGTAACAGTCATTCCGCCGTTTGACGTTCTTGCATTTACGCTGCCAGATATTTCGTTCAATCTCACTCTTCCGTTCGATGTTCTGACCAAAAGATAGCCAACGACGCCGTTTGCCGTTACGCTGCTGTTGCTGGTTGTCGCCGATATATCGCCGTTTAGGTTGCTCATGCTAACGCTGCCGTTTGAAGTCCTCAAAATGATTTTTCCACTGCTGTCTTTTGCTGTAATTCTGCCATTGCTGGTTGTCAAATTCAGGTCATCGCCCGAATTGGTGACGGTAAGACTGCCATTAGAGGTTCTGCCGACAATTTTTCCCGAAACATTTTCAACAACCAACGAGCCGTTACTTGTCCTGAAATTGTGCGAACCCGACAAATTGCCGACTTGAATTTTTCCATTGCTGGTCTGCAAATCGCTGTTTACCTGACTCGGTACGCTGATTTTAAAGCAAATTCGCAATTTCTGCTGCTGAACACACGAATTTTTCGGTTTTGCGGTGGCGTACAGTTTGCCGCCTTCTACCTTAATACTAATATCAAAATCCTCTTCAATCGTCTGCTTGATATCTTCGTCAGACCAATTTCGACGATTGTTTCGTAAACCGAAGAACGACCATGAATCGCCGCCAAATAAAAAACTTCCGCTATTTACGACTGTAACTTGCATCTCGATTATCGCTTCCGACGTTATGTTGCCGTCCACTGTGATACAGCCATTAGTTGTGCTTACTTCTGCATCTCTGATTGTAGAAGCCACAAGCGACGAAAAGGTATGGGTCGAAAACGGACCATTTCCCAAACAGGACAGGGAACACGCTAAAAAAAACGCTACAAATAAATTTTTCATATTTACAATTTTTATTAATTAAACAATTTAATCTATTACTATTAAGACGTATGAAATGAAATTTTGTTACATCGGAATTAAAATAATTGTCATATTATCTCTACGAACTCCACTTTTCCGGTTTCCATCTCATAAACTGCGCCAACAATTTTTATTTCGCCTTTTTCTTCCATCTCTTGCAAGATAGGGCTGTTAACTCGAATTTCGTTGACTACTAACTTCACGTTGGCAAGGCAAACTGCATCGACAAATGCTGCATTAGAAGAGCTCGCTTCGCCGTCAAAATTTTCTCTTGAGTGGCAAACAGCAGGTTTTATCCGCTCTAATAATCCGGTTATGTTCCCTAATTCCACATCGTCAATTGCCGACTTTATGGCTCCGCAATGTCCATGTCCCAATACCACGACGAGTTTTGCGCCGGAAACCTTACAAGCATATTCCATGCTTCCCAAAATATCGGGATTTACGATGTTGCCGGCAACGCGAGCAACAAAAACGTCGCCAAGTGCGCGATTGAAAACATCTTCCACCGGAACACGAGAATCAAGACACGATAATATCACCGCTTCGGGATACTGACCGGATGCTGCATTCTTAACGCGCTCGGTGTTGTTTCTTACAACAAGACGATTGTGGGTAAAATCGTCGTTGCCCCGCTTAAGGTTCTCGAGAACAATCGCGGGTGTCAGTTTTGCTTGCTCTTGGGCTGATAAAACGTTGTTATCCAAAACATTTTCAACATTTGACGGATTGCGTCCGCAGGAGGTAAGAGCAACAAAAATAATACAAAAAATTAATAAATTCTTTAAATTCATCAGATTACAATTATTAAATATTAAAATTATTAAATTAAACTATAAAACATTTTTATATAAAACACAAAATTACTAAATTTATTTTTCTACTACGCAACAAAAATTTAAAAAAAACGTTTATATGTATATAATTAATAAATTTTAAAATGACCATTCTTAACAGTTTATTATTTAGTTTCCTGCTTTGCACTTATAGTCAGGTAGACGACCCGCGTTCGAAAAAGATTATCGACGATATGACGGCGAGGTTCAAAAGCTATTCGAGCGTATCTCTTGACTTTTCTATAAGCATTGAAAACTTGCAAAATGGTTCGGAAACGAATCAGGCAGGAAAGGTTTGGGTAAAAAGCGACAAGTACAAACTTGAAGTCCCCGATTATGTTATTTATTTCGACGGCACGAAAATTTATCAATACATGCCCCTGCCTATCAATGAAGTTATTATCACCAAGCCCGACGCTGACGAAGACGACGAGGATTTTCAGTTGCTAAACCCGCAAACATATTTCAATCTTTCGTCAAAAAATTTCAAAAGCAATTTTGTCAGGGAAAGTACTCACAGCAGTAGGGAAGTTTACGAAATTGATTTGTATCCCATACATTTGAACACCACAAAATACTCTCGTATTCGGATTATGGTAGATAGGTCGACGCTTCAATTAGTTTATATTAAGGCTATTATGAAAAATGGAATTCACTATACTTTGAATTTCAAGCCCTACAGTATACTTCAACCGGCATTGCGCGATTCATTTTTCGTTTTCAATAGGAATGAACATCCGAATGTGGAGGTGATAGATTTGACGTTTTGAAACTTAGTCAATGAATTTGTTAATTATCGCCTGATATGTATCTGTTCTTCTGTCGCGCAGGAATGGCCATATTTCGCGATATTTTCTGTTCATTTCGAGGTCTATTTCAATAACTTTTGTTTCGGGCGAATCGTGAGGCGCTTCGTAGAGCGTTGTTCCGAAAGGATTTGCTACAAACGAACCGCCCCAGAAGCGTGTTCCGCTTTCTATTCCCGTTCGGTTAACCGCCACTACGTGTACGCCGTTTGCGATGGCATGGCTGCGCTGTATGGTTTGCCACGCTTCGTATTGCTCCTTGTTTACGGCGTCTGACGATTCGGCAATATCCCATCCGATAGCGGTCGGAAAAAATAGTATTTCGGCTCCCATTAATGCTGTGATGCGCGCAGCTTCGGGGAACCATTGGTCCCAGCAAACAAGCACTCCTATGCAGGCATATTTGGTTCTGAAGACCTGATAGCCCGTGTCGCCGGGAGCGAAATAAAATTTTTCACAAAACCCGGGGTCGTCGGGAATGTGATTTTTTCGGTATTTACCGAGATAAGCGCCATCGGCGTCGATAACTGCTGCTGTGTTGTGATACAGTCCGGGTGCGCGCTCTTCGAACAGTGATGCAATAATTACCACGCCCAATTCGGCAGCCAAAGTCTGCATACGGGCGGTAACAGCGCCGGGTACGGCTTCTGCCAGTCTAAAATGACTGTGGTTCTCTGTATCGCAGAAGTAGCGCGAGCAAAACAACTCCTGCAAACAAATAATTTGGGCGCCATGTTCAGCCGCCTGCCGAATTTGATTCTCGGCAAGAGCAATGTTTTGCTCAACATCGCTGTAAGATAGCGATTGAACCAATCCTAAACTTACGAATTTATGTTCTTCAAAATTTTTCATCTTTTTAAACTTTAAACTATTCAATAACTCCCGAGCCAACAATTTCATCTCCATTGTACCATGCAGCAAACTGTCCGGGCGCTATGCTACGTTGTGGCTTGTCGAAATGAATATTCATACCTTCGAGGCTACGGTATAGCGTGGCTTCCTGCAATGGTTGCCGGTAACGTATCCTTACCGACATCCTGCGCTCGTCGCCCGCTTGCATTTCCATATCCGGACGCACCCAGTGGATATTGCTTGAATTGACTAAAAGGGAAGAGCGGTAGAGTCCGGGATGGGTGTCGCCCTGCCCGACGTAGACGATGTTTTTTTCCACGTCGGTAGCAATTACGTACAGTGGTTCAACTTTTCCGCCAACATTCAGCCCCTTGCGTTGTCCTGCCGTGAAGAAATGCGCCCCGCTGTGTTTGCCAACAATTTTGCCGTCTGTGGGAGCATAATGAAATGGCATATCAATATATTTTTTGCTGAAGCCTGCAAAATCGCGTGGGATTTCAACAATTACGCCTTCTTTTGCTTCTAATTTCTGTTGCAGGAAGACGGGTAAATCAACTTTCCCAACGAAACATATTCCTTGCGAATCCTTTCTGCGTGCCGTTGCAAGCCCGTTTTCTTCGGCTATGCGTCTCACTTCCGATTTCGTCATACTTCCGATTGGGAACAGCGCCTTATCTAATTGACGTTGCGACAACTGACAAAGGAAATAGCTCTGGTCTTTGCCTGAATCAACGCCTGCCAGCAATCTGTGCGTTTTCGCGCCGTTTATATTAATGGTTTCCTTGCGGCAATAATGTCCGGTTGCTACATAACGCGCTCCACGCTCGAAAGCCGCCTGCGCAAACATGTCGAACTTTATTTCGCGATTGCACAGCACATCGGGGTTAGGCGTGCGTCCACAACTATATTCCGCGAACATATAATCGACTACCCGTTTTCTGTACGAATCGCTAAGGTCAACCACTTCAAAAGGGATATCAAGTTTACGTGCAACTAATTTCGCAAATATAACGTCGTCTTCCCATGGGCAGTCTCCCGAAAGGGTTCCGGTTGTTTCGCGCCAGTTAATCATGAACAGTCCTGTCAAATTGCATCCTTGCTGTTTCAAAATCCAAGCGGCTACGCTCGAATCGACGCCTCCCGATAATCCAACTGCTATTTTTTCTTTCAAGATGTTTCAAAAAATAAAATACAAAATTAGTAAAAAATTATTTGTGTGGTTAAAATTTTTGTTACCTTTGCAAATTAATTTTTTATTAGATGGCATTTTTCGGATTATTTTCAAAAGAAAAAAAGGAAAGCCTCGCAAAGGGGGTTGAAAAGACTAAGGAGAGCTTGTTTCAGAAATTGGCTCGCGTTGTTGTCGGCAAATCGAAGGTTGATGTAGATGTGCTCGACAATCTCGAAGAGGTATTGATAAGTTCGGATGTAGGGGTTGAAACGACCCTGCGAATCATCAAACGCATTGAAGAGCGCGTGGCTCGTGATAAGCTGATGAACACTGCCGAGCTCAACGCTGTTTTGAAGGAAGAGATAGCCGGCATGTTGGAAGAGAACAATACTGAAAACGTCGATAATTTTGATTCCGCACTTAGTGCAAAACCCTATGTAATCATGGTAGTAGGAGTTAATGGCGTTGGTAAAACTACAACAATCGGCAAATTGGCATATCAGTTCAAGCAAGCCGGAAAAAAAGTTTATCTTGGCGCTGCTGACACTTTTCGCGCTGCGGCAGTAGACCAGTTAGTTATATGGGCTGAACGAGTAGGGGTTGAAATCGTTAAGCAACAGATGGGCGCCGACCCAGCTTCTGTGGCTTACGACACTATCAAATCGGCAAAAGCCAACGATGCCGACGTTGTTATAATCGACACCGCCGGACGCCTGCACACCAAGGTGAACCTGATGAACGAACTGACAAAAATAAAAAAGGTGATGCAAAAAATAGAAGCACACGCTCCACACGAAGTACTGTTAATCCTCGACGGCTCTACCGGTCAAAATGCTTTTGAACAGGCAAAACAGTTCACCAAAGCAACCGAAGTTACCGCATTGGCGCTAACAAAATTGGACGGCACAGCAAAAGGAGGCGTAATCTTAGGAATTTCTGACCAGTTCAAGATACCGGTTAAATATATTGGCGTCGGCGAAAAGATGGAAGACTTGCTTATTTTTGATAAAAACGAGTTCGTTGATTCATTGTTCTTATGACATGTTTTTTTCATTCATTCATTTATTCCTCATACAATTCCTGCAACAAATGCCTATATGACGAAAATATTTTTGATTTCGACAGATAGCCGATGTATTTTCCGTATTCTACTACGGGCAAGTTCCATGCCTTGGTTTTTTCAAATTTTTCCATCACCGATTCCATGTGCTCGTTCACTTCAATAAGCGTGGGCGATGGCGTCATCAGTTCGGAAACATTAACAGTAGCGTAGAGTTCGGGCTGAAAAATGATACTGCGAATATTGTCTAACAGTATTATGCCTAAAAATCGGGAATCGCTGTCTACTACCGGAAAAATGTTGCGTTTCGATTTGGATATTATTTTAACTAAGTCTCCTAATGTTTGTTCGGGGCTTACGGTAACAAAATCTGTTTCTATGAGTTTGTTGGTTTTCAGCAGTATAAGTATTGCCTTATCTTTATCGTGGGTAATAAGTTCGCCCCTTTTAGCCAGGCGTCCTGCGTATATTGAATGTGGCTCGATATATCGTGATATTACGAATGAAAATGCTGCTGTTAGGCTTAGCGGAAGAATCAGTCCGTGTCCATCGGTAATTTCTGTAATCAGGAAAATTGCCGTTAGCGGCGCGTGCATCACTCCCGACATCACGCCTGCCATGCCGGCTAAAACGAAGTTTTTATCGCTTACCGATATGAACGGAAGCATGTTTAGGACGTTTGCTAAAATGAATCCCGAAACGCCTCCCATGAACAATGTAGGCGCAAAAATACCGCCCACGCCGCCGCTGCCGGTAGTTACAGCCATTGCTATCACTTTCAGAACTAAGACAAGAAAAAGAAAGACCAACAACCAGTACTGGTTTTCCTTTAATCCATAAAATATGCTACCGTTAGCAAGGTCGGCTGAATTGCCGCTAAGAATCATTTTTAGCGCTTCGTAGCCTTCGCCGAACAATGGAGGACAAAGAAATATCAAAAATCCGAGCAAAATACCGCCAATAACCAATCGTTGATAAATGAACGCCTTCTTTCCCGTAATCTCTTCGCGAACAAAGCGTTTCCGTGTTTTATCCCATTGGAAATAAACTTTACCGATGCGTTCCATAAGCGCTTCTATGCGTTTTGTGCCTTTGGTAAAATATATTGAAATAATGCCTGTAAAAAAACCCAAAACAATGTAATAGTGCAGGTTGCCCAATACTAACGGGTCCATTACTGCGAAATAGAATACTGCTCCTTCGCCCATCAGCATGTATGAAACTGCGGTGCCTGTAACAGCCGAGATAAGCAACGGTATTATAGATGCAGTAGTAAGGTTTAGCATCAGCACTTCTAAAGCAAATACTACAGCGGCAACGGGAGCCGAAAAGATACCGCCAATAGCGCCGGCGGCGCCGCAGCCGAGCAGCAGAGTTGTTGTCTTGTAGTTGAGATTGAATAAGCGACCAATGTTAGAGCCAATTGCCGAGCCGGTAGTAACAACGGGCGATTCCAAACCTACCGAGCCGCCAAAACCAACAGTAAACGTAGAACCAATCATAGATGACCACATCATTTTCGGACTTAACCTGCTGTTTCTCTTTGATATAGAATGAAGGACATGAGAAATGCCATGTACGATGTCTACCTTAACAAAGTATTTAACATACAATACCGTAATAAGTATGCCTATGAAAGGAAGCGCAAAATACAGCAGATTTGTAGAGCTGATGTCCAATCCGTAGGTCAATAAACGAAAAGTGAAATGCACGGTATTTTTCAGGATAACCGCAGCAAGTCCGGTAACTATACCTATCAGGAAACTCAAAAGAATAATTAATCGCTGAAGAGGAACATTTTCAGTGACCCATTTGACAAATCTAATATGAAAGAGGTTATTCAAGAATGAATTTTATTCGGGTACAAAGATAGAAAAATTTTTGAAAAAAAAAAAGATTTGCTGTTTTCTAAAAAAAAAGTATTAATTTAGCTGTTTCTTTTTTTAGCGAAATTTAGTGATAATTTAAATAAAAATGCAAGAGTTAGAAGAGAGGATAATCCCCGTCAACATTGAGGAAGAGATGAAAACTTCCTACATAGATTACTCTATGTCAGTTATTGTTTCGCGGGCATTACCGGATGTGCGCGACGGCTTGAAACCAGTGCATAGACGGGTTTTGTTCGGAATGTATGAGATGGGGGTTATGGCTGGCAAACCTCACAAAAAATCAGCCAGAATTGTTGGCGATGTACTCGGTAAGTACCATCCGCACGGAGACAGTTCCGTATACGACGCCATGGTACGCATGGCACAGCCTTGGTCGTTGCGCTATCCGTTGATTGACGGACAGGGCAACTTTGGTTCAATGGGCAACGACCCGCCCGCAGCGATGCGCTACACCGAAGCGCGTTTGAAGAGAATAGCCGAAGAAATGATGGCTGACATCGAAAAGAATACCGTCGATTTTCAACTTAACTTCGACGATTCGCTCGAAGAACCAAAAGTGATGCCCGGCGGTTTCCCAAACCTGTTAGTAAACGGCGCATCTGGGATTGCAGTTGGTATGGCTACAAATATGGCGCCGCACAATCTATCGGAAATCATAAACGGAATAATAGCATACATCGACAATAACGATGTCAGCGTTGATGAACTGATGCAGCACATCAAAGGTCCGGATTTCCCAACGGGAGCTATTATTCATGGTATTCAAGGTATCAGGGAAGCTTACGAAACCGGACGCGGACGGGTAATAATTCGCGCGCGATGCGATATTGAAATACACGACAGCGGACGAGAAGTGCTTGTGTTTAACGAATTGCCATATCAGGTAAATATTGAAGCCCTCGAAGAGCAAATCGGAAAATTGGTAAACGAAAAGAAAATTGAAGGAATTTCGTTCGTCAACGATGAATCGGGACGCGATGGAATACGTTTTGTGGTGAAACTCAAAAGAGACGCCAATTCAAACGTTGTGCTTAACAACCTGTATAAACACACTCAACTTCAAACTTCGTTCAGTATCAACAACATTGCGCTTGTTGACGGTCGCCCAAGGCAACTTGGACTGAAAGACCTGATACATTATTATGTAAAGCATCGGCACGAGGTTGTTATTCGCCGCACCGAATTCGACCTCAAAAAGGCGCTCGACCGGCTGCATATACTTGAAGGATTGCTTATTGCGCAAGACAACATCGACGAGGTTATCTCTATCATACGCGCCTCTGCAAACCCTGCCGACGCTATCAAAGCGTTGATAGAGCGATTCAATCTCACGGATATTCAGGCTCAGGCAATAGTTGACATGCGTTTGAGGCAATTAACCGGATTGGAGCGCGACAAACTGCAAGCCGAACACGAAGAACTGACCAAATTAGTTGAACATCTGCGCGAAATATTAGCAAGCGAAAGCATGAGGATGAACATCATTAAGGAAGAGCTGACGGTTATCAAGCAAAAACACGGCGACGAGCGTCGTACCGAAATAAAGCCCGCAGCCGAAGAGTTCAATCCCGAAGATTTTTATGCCGACGACGATATGGTTATAACTATTTCGCATTTAGGCTACATCAAACGTACGCCCTTGTCGGAATTTAAGACCCAGAGCAGGGGCGGAGTAGGCTCGAAAGGAAGCGCGCGACGCCGCGACGAAGATTTCCTTGAACACCTGTTCCACGCTTCGATGCACAATACATTATTATTATTCACCGAAAAAGGACGCTGTTATTGGGTGAAGGTCTACGACCTTCCGGAAGGCGCTAAAACTTCGCAAGGACGCGCCATTCAGAACATAATGAATATACATAGCGACGACCAGGTGAAGGCGTATATTAATGTAAAAACGCTTACCGATGCGGAATACATAAAAAATCATTATATTATTATGTGTTCCCGCAAGGGCATAGTTAAAAAAACGTCGTTGGAGGAATATTCTCGTCCGCGTCAGAACGGTATAAACGCAATAACTATTCGCGAAGGTGACAGCTTGATAGAAGCGAAACTTACCGATGGCAAATGCGATATTCTGTTAGGCTCATATTCCGGTCAGGCAGTGCGTTTTCCCGAAGCAATAATACGCGATATGGGACGTATCGCATCGGGAGTGCGCGGTATACGATTGAAAGAAGATATGCCCGGCGACCGCGTGATAAGCATGGTATGCTTCGACCCGACGGATACCTCGCGACATATTTTGGTTGTTTCCGAAAACGGCTACGGCAAACGCTCGGATATAGAGGATTATCGAATAACAAACAGGGGTGGCAAAGGCGTGAAAACTATCAATATAACCGAAAAAACCGGAAACCTGATAGCCATAAAAGCGGCAGGCGACGACGAAGATTTGATGATTATCAATAAATCGGGGCTTACTATTCGTATGCACGTGTCGGATATTCGCGTAGTGGGGCGCGCCACGCAAGGCGTTAAACTGATAAATCTGCGCGGAAACGATATGATTGCTTCAGTTACACAAGTACCGCGAGACGAAGACGAAGACGAAACGGTAGAAGAATCGGTAGAAGAAATTGTTGTAGAAGAAGATAGCGTTAATGAATAATTGAAATAAAATAAAATAAAATAAAATAAATAAAAATGAAAAAATTAGTATTTTCGCTCGTCATAGCAACGAGCATGTTTTTGCAGGTTAGAGCCGGTGGCGTAGTCACCAACACCAACCAAAGCGCATCGTATTATCGGATGTTAGCCCGCGGAGCGGCTATTTCGGGCGATGCAGTGTATTACAATCCGGCTGGCTTGGCGTTCTTAGACGAAGGGCTTACTGTTTCGCTCAACACGCAAATGATTTGGATGAAACGTATCATAAATAATGACCTCCCGACGCTGAACTCTCATTTGGGTAAAGCGCAAAATAACAGTGAATTTGTCGGAAACCTGTATGTACCCGTGTTTCCCGGCGTATATGCCGCCTACAAGACAGGCAATTTCACATTTTCGTTGGGTTTCAACCCTCCGGCAGGCGGCGGTAGCATTGAATTTGCAGATGGATTGCCGATGCTCGAAAGAGATGTTTCGATGATTCCGGGAATGCTTTCTGTACAATTGCCCACCTCTAATTATTCAATGACTTCAAGGATGGAAGGCACTTCCATTAACTATGGCATTCAGGTTGGCGCTACGTATAGAATCAATGAAATGATTGGCGTATTTGGCGGTGCGCGGATGTTGTTAGCAAATAACGTTTATAAGGGCTATGTAAAAGACATAAAGATAAATCCTCAACATCCCCTTGTTAATCCAGATGGAGCTATGATACCTGCATCTCAATTTTTTACGGCTATTGGCGATCCCGTCTTGGCAGGACAAACTTCAGACAAATCGCTCGAGGTCACACAAAAAGGTAGAGGTTTCGCTCCTATACTGGGCGTTCATTTCAATTTCGGCAATCTGAATTTGGCTGCCAAATACGAGTTCAACGCAAAAATAACCATTAAGAACGATACAAAAAAGGACGACACGGGTATGTACCCCCACGACAAGGAACTTCGCTCGGATGTTCCGGCATTGTTGTCGGTGGGAGGAAGTTATGATATTTTACCGGCATTAAAATTATCTGTAACTTACGTCCATCACTTTGAAAAGCAGGCAACTATCGAAAGTTGGTCGCCCCAACCAACCCCATCCGACCCCAAGGCAGGAATCATCGTGCAACGGCAAAAATTGATTGATAGCAACACAAATGAATTTTTGGCAGGATTAGAATGGAGAGCGACCGACCGATTGACTATCAGCACAGGTGGTCAATACAGCAAGGTAGGCGTATCGGATGCTTGGCAAAACGACATCTCGCATAATCTAAGTAATTTTACCTTTGGATTAGGCGCCGCTTATCAACTCAGCGATAAACTGACGTTCAATATCGGAGGGCTCAACACATGGTATACAAAATCATCAGTAAAAGACGACAGAACATACCCCATTGCATATACCCAGACGTATGACCGTACAAACAGGGCTATTGCATTAGGGGTTGATTACCGGTTTTAGTAAAAAAGAAATCCATTATCCTGTAAGAAAGTTGAAATTGGATGAAAAAACCAAAATTCTTACCATACGGAGAATCGAATTTCGAGAAAATTCGAACTGAAAATTACGTATATGTGGATAAAACCCGTTTTATAGAAATGCTCGAAAACGAGCAGAAAAGTTTTCATTTTCTGATACGTCCGCGTAAGTTTGGTAAGTCGTTGTTTCTTTCAACGCTTTTCCACTACTATGATTTATGCTCGGCAGATAATTTTGACGCGCTTTTTGGCGATTTGTATATCGGAAAAAATCCTACGCCAAAGCGAAATTCGTATTTTGTCGTGCGGTTTAGTTTTTCCGGGATTGATACTACTTCTGTTGAAAAATTTCAAGTTTCGTTCAACGCCAATATCGAAGCCAGTGTGATAGAATTTTTAAATCACTACGAAGATTTAATAGATACCGAAGAATTTAAGAAAAGTAAGCTGCAGTTGATTGAGTCTTTGGGAGAAATAGGTGTTGATGCTATTAAGAAACAAGTTTTTAGTGTTGTTAAAAAACACAATGGCAAACTTTACGTCATCATTGATGA
>Ga0099364_10006647_pt1 | contig 16760 bp, 13 predicted proteins | sample TergutTh196P3_FD_73070 | JGI IMG/M metagenome (GOLD analysis project Ga0099364, IMG submission 73070) | Microcerotermes parvus P3 segment gut microbial communities from Pointe-Noire, Republic of the Congo - Th196 P3 | ecosystem: Host-associated > Arthropoda: Insects > Digestive system > Gut ... | reverse complement strand
TCGCGCCCCTGGAAAAGCGCAGTCTTAGCCGTGATCAAAGCGCCGCTCCTGTTATCCGCCTCGACTACAAGCACCGCCTGCGAAAGCCCGCTTATTATCCTGTTTCTCACGGGAAAATTCGCGCCCTTAGGCTCAGTCCCAGGCGCATACTCAGTCATGATCAAGCCCGTATCTATTATCTTATTCATCAGATCTTTATTCTCCGGCGGGTAAATCCTGTCAATCCCGCAGCCGAACACGGCTATAGTAAACCCGCCGGCTATCAGGCAGCCTTTATGCGATGCCGCATCTATCCCGCTCGCCATACCGCTGACTACAAAGGCACCGCACGCCGCCAGATCTTTTGCTATCTCATACGCCGCATATTTCCCGTACTCGCTCATCTTTCTCGTTCCCACCATCGCAACGCATAAATTATCATCTATATCCGGAAGATTCCCCTTGTAATATAAAACTACAGGAAACGCCCGTATATTCTTAAGTCTCTGCGGATAGCCAACACTCCCGCAGTTTAATATCTGCACATTATTCTTAGCACAAAACTCCAGTATCTTCTCGCTCTCGCTTAAATCCTTATCCATCATCCGCTCAAAAATATGCCCGAGCTCCAAATCGCGCCGCTCATAAAGCTCGTCTTCCCCCGCTTCATATATTTTCTCAGCGTCCCCGAATACAGCCAGCAATCTCTGCGGCACAGGGCTCCCCGCCCCGCACGCAAGCGACAGCCATATATAATATAAATCTTCCCTCATAATCTATTTCCCTTTTTTATTTCTCTTCTTATTTTTATTCTTATTCTTAGCAAATAATTTTCCCCAAATCCTCCGCAGCCAATTTATAAACCCTTTTTTCTCTCTTACAACTTCTTTTACGCCTTCCCGTCTGCCGCTTTCTTTTAATACTTCAAGCTTTATATCAGCCTGTATTTTCTCTTCTTGCTTTATTTCCCGTTTCCTCTCACGTTTTATCTCTTCACGCTTCGGCGGCTCTTCAAGCTTTATCTCTTTGCCCTCTTTATCAAACACCCGCGCCTCCACAGGCCGTCCCTGTCTTAATCTAAGTTCAACCGCAAGACTCCGCCTGCCCTCGACTGTCTGCGCCGTCGCATATATATCAACCGTCGGCTTGAACAAGTTCGGGCTGTCAGCACCCGCCAGAGAATACTCGTATACTTTGGCTCTCAGCTCCCGCGTTCGCAGCATAAAATCTTTTCTCGCCAGTATATACCTGCCATCCGGCTTCTTTAACATCGGCTCGTTCTTATATATCATGTCAAAATTACTCCCGCCGATAATATACACGCCGTAAGTATACGGCGCGACAAATGTGACCATATCAAGATTCGCCGCGTACACTGCCGCCCCGAAACTTATCGCGCAGTCCGGCCGCTCCGTGTATATCTTAAGCCCCGGAAAATCATTTTTTATCTCCATGCACAGCCGCGTAATCCGCCGCATGATCATGGGCATCTGGCTCGACCCGCCCGACAGCACAATCGCGTCAAGCTTAGCATCCTGCCCGTATCTCTCTTTATATACTTCCAGCGTTCTCTTCGTCACAAGCACCGTATGCTCAAGCAAGTATCCCGTAAGCTCTTCAAATTTCCCGCTCGTTATATCTATCTTGCCCGCCATTTTCTCATACGCGAAACTGACAGACTCCTGCCGGGATAATTTTTCTTTTGTCTCCGTCACTTCTTTTTTAAATCTCTCCCCGTACGCGCTCTGCATGCTGATATTCACCCGCAGGTTAGCTCTCTCATTCGCATGGCCCGTGTTATCTATTATATACTCGGCAAGCTCCGCGTCAAAATCATTCCCGCCGATTTTCTCCCCGTACATCGCCAGAACTTCATACCTGCCACCATCATCAACCGTCACTCCGTACTCCGATCTCTTAGCTACACCCCGCGCAACAACCGCCGCGTCAACAGTGCCGCCCCCCAAGTCATATACTAGTATCCTGTTCCCCGCGTTTTTATTCAGCATATAATAGCTCATCGCCGCCGCCACCGGCTCATGTATAAAATATACTCTGCTCGCCGGTATCCCCGCCGCTTCCGCGACGCACGTCTGCAAAAACACCCAGCTCTCCTCTATATTAAGCTCAACGGGTATCGCAACCGCTATATTCTCGATTACTTCTTCCGCACCACTAATATTCGGGTAATAATAATTCTTGCTCGCCAAAACATTATCTATCAATATTTTTATAAACTTAGAAACTACTTCCCTCAGCGTGAACTCTTTTACCCGTCCCTGAATAAAATAATCCCCCTGCACGCTTTTAATCTCGCCCAGCTTAAATATATAATCAAGATTTTTCTCGATAATATATTTTTTTATGTTCCGCACGCCGTTCTTCGGGATACGCAGCATAAGCTGCTCAGCCTCTTTCCCGATTTTCTCGCCGTGTATCTCGTCATAATAAAAAATCGTCGGGATATTTTCCCTCACCCGTGACTGCGGCGCTTTCTCTTCATCGCGCCATTCAGCCACAAAGCTAAAACTCGTGCCGAAATCTATTCCAAGTTTCATTATCTAATCTCTCCGTGCGTTATTTTTTCTCCCCATTTCTGCATCTCCCACATAAAAATCCCTGCCGCAACTGATACGTTCAGCGAGTCGCTCCCCGCATTCACAGGGATAATAACCCGCTCGTCACACAGCTTAACTATCCCCTCACTCAAGCCGCTCCCCTCGCTCCCGAATATCACAGCCGTTTTATCATCAAATTTAACACTATCTATCCGCCGCGCATCTGCACCTAAACAAGCCGCAAATATATTATAACCGTTTTCTTTCAAAATTTCAAGCTCTATTTTTATATTTTCTGCAATTTTTATATTCTGCCTGAATATAGAACCCATCGCCGCCCTTTGCGTCTTGCCCGAGTATATATCAGCACAGCCGCCGGCTAAGATTATATCAGCCCCGCAAATCGCATCAGCCGTCCTGATAATCGCGCCCACATTGCCCGGATTCTGCACCCCGTCAAGTATAATCACCGGCTTGTCATATTTCACGCCGCCGCTCGCTTCCGGCTTTTCAAGCACGCACATCACGCCCTCAAACCCGTCCTCGTCCGTGATTTTTTTATATATATCACGCGTCACTTTTATTATCTCACACCCGAGTGCAATCTCTAATATTCCGGGATCATCCTCACATATTATTATATATCTAACACGCAGACCAGAGCCAAGAGCCTCTTTTAATAATTTTGCCCCCTCGACGAAAAATAAATTTTTCTCGTCCCTGTATTTTTTCTGCCTGAGCTTCGCTGTCTCTATTATCAGCGCGTTATTCTTAGATTCTATTATCCTCACAGCAATTCTCCGATTACATCAGTATTGTAGGGGCGCGCATTGCGCGTCCGTTAAAAGCAAAAGAGCGAACCATTATTTTTATATTAATGTTCGCCCGTATTTTTTATATATATTTATAATGCCGCTTTAGCTTTATCGACAAGCGACGCAAATGCCGCTTTATCCGCTACAGCTATTTCCGACAGCATTTTCCTGTTCAAGCTTATCCCTGCTTTTTTCAGCCCGTTCATGAACCTCGAATAATTAATCCCGTTCACACGCGCCTGCGCCGATATGCGCGTTATCCATAAGCTCCTGAACTCGCGCTTTTTCTGTTTCCTGCCTATATATGCGTAATTGCCGCTTTTCATCACTGCCTGTTTAGCCATCTTAAAATGCTTGCTTTTCGCTCCCCAGTATCCCTTAGCGGCTTTTAATATTTTATTTCTTCTTTTGCGCGTAGCAACCGCGCCTTTTATTCTAGCCATTTAAAATTACCCCTCTTTATTAATCTTAATTATTAAAATAATTTATGCGTACGGAACCAGCTTTCTTACCGCCATAGCGCTTGCCTCGCTTAAATATCCGGCTTTTTTAAGATGCCTCTTCCGCTTAGTTTCTTTAAGATTAACCTGATGGCGTCTGTTCTGTCGGCTATATTTAACTTTCCCGGATTTAGTAAAACTAACTCTTTTAGCCGTCGCTTTATGCGTTTTTATCTTGCCCATTTTAAATCATCCCTTTCTGTTTTTATTATTTATATTAATCAAGTAATATTAAAATTATTCGCCGGCTTCGCTTTTATCTTCGGCGCTGACCTCGCTCTTAGCCTCGCGTTTAACAGGCGCAGCTTTTTTCGGCGCGATATACATAGACACACGCCTGCCCTCCCGCACGGGCCGTTTCTCTACGACACTAAAATCAAGACAAGCCTGCTCGAAGCGCTCAAGCGTCTGGTAGCCAAGCTCCATGTGGGCCATTTCCCTGCCCTTTTTAAATTCAAGCGTGACTTTAACTTTATTTCCGGCCTCGATAAATTTGCGCGTCTGACCGAGGCGCGTGTTAAAATCATGCACGCCGATATTGCTTGACAGCTCAATCTCTTTTACCTCGACGACTATCTGCTTCTGCTTTTTCTTGGCCTCTTTGTCTTTTTTAGACTTCTCGAATTTAAACTTGCCGTAGTCCATAATTCTGCACACGGGAATCTCAGCCGTCGGCGCAATCTCGACCAGATCCATGCCTTTATCAAGCGCCATGTTCAGCGCATCCCTTGTCTGCATGATTCCCAGCTGGTCGCCGGAATCCCCTATAACCCGCACCTGCGGGGCCCTGATTGCCTCGTTTGTAGCAAAATCTTTGTTCGCTTTAGAACCTGTAGCGATAGATAAGCACCCCCATAATATTAAATAAAAATAAATAAGCCGGATTATAAATTAATCCAGCCCTTCTCCGCACGAATAAACTGCGGCACAAAGCCGCCGCTATTTTTTATATTAACCGTATGAGCTTGAAGCCTACGGTGAGAACGGAGAAGTTCTGCTTCTTTTTCATCATTATAACACAAATAATTTATTTTGTCAAGTATTTTTTAACTAATTTTCAAAGTCAAGAAATCTCATCCTGTTAATCACGGCGATAAGCTCGCATTTGCGCGGCATATCAAGCCAGCGTTCACACGCGAAAAACGTCGAGTGTACAAAATCCAAGCCTTTCTCTTCGATTTGCCTGTATAAATCATCGACCATCTCATGCACGTCAAGTATGCTTGATTTGCAGGATACTTCTAAATATCTAAGCATATAGCCGACAGCCGTAATCTGCGCGAACGAGATAAAATTATGCAAGTTACGCACGTCTATTTTCTCATCGCCAATTATGATAAAGCCCATGTCAGATATTTCAAGACGCTCAGTTCCGCTGTACACATCCTCGCTTTCTTTCGGATATGACGTGAATTTTTGTGTGATTAACTTGCGTTCGCTGAACCAGTTTTGACCTGATTGCTTATCAGAAAACTGCAAATCAGAAATATTTTTCGCACGCATATATATTTGCTTCGCTTGCTCTGTTAAATTAAACGCGTGAAATTCGTCCATCATGATCACGCTGTCCGCAACTGATAAATATTCACCGCTCCCGCCGACCACTAAAATTGTCGAGATATTCGCTTCGCTGTAAAGCTGCCGCACTCTGTCCGTGAAAGGCGTAATAGGCTCACGCTTTATCAGCTCTTTCATCATATCATCACGTATCATAAAATTTGTCGCGCTTTTATCCTCATCAATCAAGAATAATCCCGCGCCGAAATTTGCAGCTTCCATGATATTCGCCGCTTGCGAAGTCGAGCCTGATGCGTGTTCAGTATAAAATCTTGAAACGTCGCCGCCCTGCGGCAGCCATTTTATAAACGGCGAAAGATTTATATTTTTAACGCTTCGCCCGTCTTCAGCAGATATTTTTATCGCGGTATCATCAGTTATCACAAACTCTCGCCCGTCGCCGCCGACATGATTATATATACCCGCGCTGATTGCGTCAAGCAGTGTGCTTTTGCCTGAATATCCGCCGCCCGTGATAACTGTCACGCCCTTTCTTATGCCCATGCCGCGCAATCCGTGTATTTCTATCTCGTCCTGCTCGGGCGATTTAAACGGGATTGCGTTCTCGGCAGGAAGCGCAGAATTGCCCTTGCGCGGCAGAATCGCGCCGTTTGCGATAAATGCGCAGTAATCGCTCTCACGAAGCCATGCGCGAATCTGCTCCTGCTTTTTATTCAGACTTACAGCCTCGCGTAATTTTACCGCGTCAAAATCAGCGATAAACCTGTCAACCGCCTGCGGCAAGCTTTTTGTAAGCATTGCTATCGTTTTCTTGATTCTTTTATGCGGCAGCTGAACCTGCGTTATAATATTCACGCACATTTCAGTCAAATTTTCCCTGATTTTGCTCTCTGATTTCCTGAAATATACGCAGTTACGCGCTATAACTTCGCCCGTCGGCTCATAAATATAATATCGTCCGTTTTCTTTGTCAGTGCGTTTGCGATTAGCTATCTCTTCGTTCAGCTCGTCAAAATACGGCTTTAACGCCCGTAAAATATAATCGCCCGCCGCAGTATACTTGCAGTCATTAAAATTTAATCTTAAATCTTTGATTGGTATGCTTATAGTTATAGTAGGCTTATCAAGCGCCAATTTATGCGTGCGTTCATAATTATAACTGATTTCACCGTGCCAGTATGTGTTTTCACGCGCATATTGGGGCGGGCTGGTCCCCGGAATATATACGAGTCCTTCATAGATTTGACTGAACGTCGTCTCTGTATTCTTCATGTCTAACAAATAATTTTTTAATCTTTTCAAAATATCAATCCCCCTGAATAATTATTAACTTGTTTTAAATTCAAACAAATATATTATTTCAGGAGCATTAAAAAATGCGCCCTCTCAGACGCATCAAAATATAACCTGCCGTTTTAATTTTATAATAAAACAGCGGCGCGTTTCAAATATCTGAAATTAGATAATATATTTGTTATGAGTTTCATACTAACGCACCTCTGCTTTCTTTAATAATTTTTTATAAATAATAATTTACGAGAGTTATTATAACACAAATATATTATTTTGTCAAGTAAAAAAATCGCCTTTTTAACTGATTTTTCTCTTGACTTTTTTTTCAATAGAAGCTATAATATTTTTAAGATTGTTGAATCAAGAGAAATTAAAAATCAAGGAGATTAAAATTATGTATTTAATGTATGTTGACGAAAGCGGAAACACTGGCACTAAATGTGATGACCCTCAACAGCCTATTTTTACAATGTCGGGGATTATAGTAAAAGATGATGATTGGTTTAAAATCGACAGCGAACTATCAAAACTCAAACAAAAATTATTCAGCACAGAAAATAAAGATATAGAAATTCATGCCGCTCTGATGTATAACCCTAAGCGCGGAAAAAATCCTACAAAATTTTGGGCAGACAGAACAAAGGAAGAAAACTGGACTTGTCTTGAAAAAGTGGTAGATTTTATGGTTGAATTAAAAATAATATATGTTCCGTGCAGCATAATAAAGAGCGATATAAAAAGGCATTTAGGTACAGATATAAAAGTAGACCCATATTATTGGGCCTTAATATATCACACTTATTATTTTGATAAATTTCTATATTTAAAGTATATCAAACGCTTTAAAAACTTAACTGAAAAAGAAGATTATATAATTACAAATTATCGGAAAATGAATAAAATATATCACGGCAGCTTCCACAAAGAAATTGATAATATTGGGCTTGAAAAGTTAAAAGATTTGATAAAAAATAATATAATCTTAACAGATACCGAAACATAAAAAATGTGCGAGCAACCCTTTCGGTGGAGCCGCTAACTGTGCGACCCGCTGTTGCCCGCTAAATGCATTTAATATAGTATATTCACTATACGATAATAGTATACCACATATTTTAAAATTAGTCAACAATTTTTTTAATAATTTTTAATAATAAAAAGAGAAAAGAATATTATGAAAGATTTTGTACACTTGCACGTTCACACAGAGTTCAGCCTGCTCGACGGCGCGTGCAGAATAAAAGATATCGCAAGAGCCGTGAAAGAACACGGCCAGTCTGCTGTGGCTATAACGGATCACGGGAATATGTTCGGCGTTGTTGACTTTTATAAAGCCTGCAAGAAAGAGGGCGTCAAGCCGATTATCGGCTGTGAAGTTTACGTTGCAAAACGCACGCGTCTTGATAAAACGCACGAGCTTGACGCGGACATCGGCCATCTTGTGCTGTTAGCGGCAAACGAAACGGGCTACAAAAATTTGATATATATAGTGTCACTCGCATATACTGAGGGCTTTTACAGCAAGCCTCGCGTAGACTTAGATCTGCTCCGCAGTCATAGTGAGGGCTTAATCGCGCTTTCAGCGTGTCTTGCAGGATTTATCCCGCAGTTTTTACTATATAATGATTATGAACCCGCGAAAAAATACGCGCTTGAATTAAGAGAAATATTCGGCCCTGACAATTTTTATCTCGAACTCATGGATCATCAGCTCCCCGACCAAGACAGGATAAATAAAAGATTGGCGCGATTATCAGAAGATACAGGCATAGAGCTTGTCGCGACGAACGATGCGCATTATATAAATAAAGAAGACGCGTACTCGCAAGCCCTCATGATCTGCATACAGACTAATAAAAATATAAACGAGGGCAGCAGCATAGGCTTTGATACTGAAGAGTTTTATATAAAAAGCACAGAGCAGATGCATGAGCTTTTCTCGCAATATAATAACGCGCTTGAAAACAGCGTGAAGATAGCCGAACGGTGCAACGTAAGCTTTGATTTTGACAAGACTTACTTACCCGAATACACGCCCCCTGATAATTTAGACTCGCGCGAATATCTCACTCAGCTATGCTATAACGGATTTGAAAAATATTACGAGAATAATAAAAATATAGATTTTAAAGAATATAAAAAAAGGCTTGATTTCGAGCTTGACGTAATAATAAGCATGGGCTACGCGGATTATTATTTGATCGTCTGGGATTTTATAAATCATGCGCGGAGCAAAAATATACCCATCGGGCCGGGACGCGGTTCAGGCGCAGGAAGCTTAGCGGCGTTTTTCTCCGGCATAACAGGAATAGACCCGATAAAATATAATCTGCTGTTCGAGAGATTTTTAAATCCGGAACGTATAAGTATGCCTGATTTTGATATAGATATATGTCAGGACAGGCGCGGCGAAGTTATAGATTACGTGATAAATAAATACGGGCAGGAGAACACGGCGCATATTATAACGTTCGGTACAATGGCGGCAAAAGCGGCAGTCAAAGATGTCGGGCGAGCCTTGGGCGTGAGCTTGAGTGATGTTAATCTTATATCAAAGATGATTCCAGGCACAGTAAACATGACGCTTGAGAAAGCTCTCGAAGAATCACACGAGTTAAAATCAAGATATGATAATGACGCGCAGGTCAAGAATTTGATAGATAATGCGCTTAAATTAGAGGGCATGCCGCGTCATAGTTCGACGCACGCGGCCGGGCTTGTGATAACAGGCGAGCCTGTCTGGCAGTATGTGCCGTTAGCTCTAAGCTCAGGTGAACGCGTGACGCAGTTTGACATGAACACAGTCGCAGATTTAGGCTTGCTTAAAATAGATTTTCTCGGCCTGCGATATTTAACTATAATAGAAAACACGGTGCGTGAGATACGCAAGTTTAATAAAGATTTTAATATTGAAAATATAGATTTAGCGGACGCGCAAGTATATAAATTATTCGCGAGCGGCAATACTGACGGAGTGTTCCAATTCGAGGCAGGCTGGGTTAAAACGCTCATGCTTTCAGCGAAGCCCGAATATTTCGAAGATTTAGCCGCATTAAACGCGCTTATCAGACCCGGCCCTATGGCTTCGATTCCGACATATACACGCAACAGGCATAACAAAGAGCTGATAAGTTATATAGTCCCGCAGTTAAAAGATATACTGGAAGTAACTTACGGCTGTATAATTTATCAGGAGCAGGTCATGCAGATTTTAAGAACGCTCGCGGGCTATTCTTATGGCCAGGCAGATATAGTCAGGCGGGCTATGTCAAAGAAAGATATGGGCATAATGGAAAAAGAACGCGAGAATTTTATAAACGGGTGCGAGAAACACGGGACGGAGAAAAGCTCAGCGGCTGAAATCTTTGATATTATCACAGGTTTCGCCAATTATGCGTTCCCAAAAGCTCACGCGGCCGCTTACGCGCTTATATCATACAGGACAGCTTATCTAAAATGCTATTATAAAGAAGAATTTTTATGCGCGCTGATGATGTCTATGCTGAATGATACGGCTAAACTAAGCGAGTATTCGGCGGAATGTTCGCGCCTTGATATAAAAATAGAGCCGCCTGATATTAATTACAGCGAATCAAATTTTTCCGTCGCCATTGCAGCCGATACTAACAAAAGCATAAGATACGGCTTGTCCGCGATAAAAAACGTCGGTGTCGGCTTTATCAAAAATATAATATTCGAGCGTGAAACGAACGGCGCGTTTAAATCGTTCGAGGATTTTTTGAAGCGCGTGATAAATAGTGAGCAAATGAACAAGCGTCAGGTCGAAGCGCTGATAAAATGCGGCGTGTTTGATACTCTCGGAATATTCAGGAGTAAGCTGTTAGACAAATACGAGCAGATTATAGATAATTTATTAAATGAGAAACGCGTGAATATATCAGGCCAAGTCGATTTATTCTCGGATTTTGCAGAGCAAAATAATTCGCAAGCGGCTGATATTATTTACCCCGATATACCCGAATTAGCTCTAGAAGTCAAGCTCGCGATGGAAAAAGAAGCGGCAGGCAGATTTTTCTCGGGCCATCCGATAGATGATTACACACAGGCATTAAAAAAGCTTGAAGCCGTAAGCATATCAAGCGTGAGCGAATATTTCAACGAAGAGAACGAAGAGAGCGGCCTGCGCGATAAACCCGTGACGACAGCGGGAATTGTAAGCGATATAAATATCAAGCATACAAAAAACGGCGAAACTATGGCGTTTTTCACACTCGAGGACGCGTTCTCGTCGATAGAGATAGTTATATTTCCCAAGAAATACGCGCAGTTCGGCGCAAGCCTAAATCCCGGCGAAATCATAGCCGTGAACGGGAATATCTCACCCGGCCGCGAAGACAGCCCGAAAATTTATTTAAATAATATTATTAAGCCCGAAAAAAACAGCGAGCCTATTAAATCAATTAAAGAAAGCAAGCCCGTATTATATATAAAAGTCCCCGCATTTGACGAAACTAATATATTATATAAAAAAGCCGTCAATCTAATCAGCATATTTGAAGGCACGTGTGAAGTTAAAATATATGACGCGGGCACGAAAAAAATATACTCGCGTAAAAATCCGGGAGCGGATTTAAATCCTGTGTTTATCTCTGAGCTTAAAAATATACTCGGCGACGAGAACGTGAAAATAATATAAAATAAAAATAAAGAGGATTATAAACGTGAAAAAAATAGTGTTAGCACCTGATTCGTTCAAGGGCACGATGAGTTCCGTGCAAGTCTGCGAGATTATCGACGGCGCATTTAAAAAAATAATGCCGGGGATTGAAACGGTTAGAATACCAATAGCAGACGGCGGCGAAGGTACAGTCGATGCGTTTTTATACGCGCTGGGCGGCGAGAAAATATCATGCAGGACTAAAAACCCGCTCTTTGAGGATATAAGCGCGTCCTACGGCATATTAAAAGATAACAGCGCAGTGATAGAACTGGCGGCCGCTTCCGGACTGACGCTGATCGAAGATAAAAAAAGCCCGCTCGACGCATCGACATTCGGCACAGGCTTATTAATAAAAGACGCGCTTGAACGCGGCTGTGACAAGATTATACTCGGACTCGGCGGCAGCGCGACAAGTGACGGCGGCGCGGGAATAATGGCGGCATTAGGCGCAAGATTTATAGCTGCGGATAATCGCGAGACAGCTCCGACAAACAGAGGCTTAGGCGAGTTAAAATATATCGACTGCGCGGGACTTGACAAACGCCTGAAAGCCTGCGAAATAACTGTCGCATGCGATGTGACTAACGTGCTGTGCGGCGAAAACGGCGCGGCTCATATCTTCGGCCCGCAGAAAGGCGCAGACGCGCAGACTGTGCAAATACTTGACGCGAATCTCTTAAAATACGCGGACTTGCTGCGCGAGAAAACAGGCAGAGATGTGCGCAATATATCAGGCTGCGGAGCCGCCGGCGGAGTTCTCGCCTCACTCTTGAGCTTCCCCGAATATTTTAACTGCAAAGTCTGCTCAGGCATAGATATAATACTTGACGCAGTTAATTTTGACAAGATTATAAGTGACGCGGATTTAATAATAACAGGCGAAGGCAATTTTGATTCGCAGAGCATGCACGGCAAAGCCGTATCAGGTATCGCAAAGAGAGCCGCCCGCCAATCAAAACCCGTTATAATCATAGCAGGCGGCACAAGCGATTATACTGACGAAATATATAATCTCGGAATAAGCGCAGTCTTCAGCGTTATCTCCGGCATCTGCGCGAATTTTGACGAGGTCCGGCAGACCTGCTTCGATGATCTGCGCCGCACCGCCGAAAACATCGCACGTGTCCTGAAATTTAATATATCGCCAACTCTGTCTGCTTATCAAAGAGATAAATCTTCTCGGGATTCACAGCGATTTTGATTTTATCACCGTCACGCGCCGCGCAGTCCGGCAATGCGTGAACGCTCCTAAGATTAAACGGAGCGTCCTGTTCTAATCTAACGTGCAGATAAATATTCTCCCCGATAAACTCCATCACTTCAACTACAGTATCAAGAATATATTCGCTGAACTTATTTAAGTTCGCCTCGTCTTCATACAAATCATTCGGACGCACTCCCGCGATAACAGGCTTGCCGATATATGCACTCGCTTTATCAGCTTGGACCTCTGCAAGTTTTATTTTAAGCCCGGCAAAATCAACATAAATATCCCCGTCCTGCTCAATGATTTTCGCATCGTCCCAGAGATTCATCTGCTGACTGCCAAGAAACGCTGCGACGAATAAATTACACGGATTCGCGTAAAGCTCTTCCGGCGTGCCGACCTGCTGTATTATGCCGTCTCTCATCACGACAATTCTATCAGCAAGCCGCATAGCGTCATTCTGGTCATGCGTTACATATATAAATGTCCCGTTATATTTCTTGTGCAGTTTCATCATTTCTACCCGCATATAAACACGCAGTTTAGCGTCCAGATTAGAGAACGGCTCATCAAGCAATATAATTTTATTCTCGCGTACCATAGCACGTGCCAGTGATACGCGCTGTTGCTGACCGCCCGATAACTGCGCGGGCTTATAATTAAGCAAGTGCGTTATATCAAGAGTCTGCGCTATTTCTTCAACTTTAGCTTTAATCTCACTCGCGGGCAGCTCATCAGGCTTTAGCCCGAACGCTATATTATCAAAAGCTGTCATGTGCGGGAAAAGCGCATAATCTTGAAAGACCATTGAAAGCCCTCTGTCTTTCGGGTGAACATTATTTATTAACTTGCCGTCAATATATAATTCGCCGCCCGTAATTTCTTCAAGCCCGGCAATCATACGCAGAGTAGTAGTCTTACCGCAGCCCGACGGCCCTACTAAAACTATCACTTCACCCGATTTTATCTCTAAATTAAAATCCCTGACCGCGATAATATCATTAGGATATTCTTTGCCGATATTTTTTAAAACTATATCATTCCTGCCGTTGCTTTTGCCCGCCTCTGCAACTTGCAGTATTTCATCATCCGGCAGTACGCCTTGCATCCAAGCGGCTTCAATCACAGAATGGCCGATATAATCCCGCAAGGGCAACTTCGGGCTGTTCTGCCCGTTCATTACCCGCTCGAAAATCGCATAGTGCGAATCTTTATCAAGAAACGGCATCAATTTTATAAGCAGTTCGTCACTTAGATTCTCAAGATCACTGTTCCCGAATAATTTAACGATACTCTCATCATTCATAAATTCAGACAGCTCAACGATTTTGCTTATATCAATATTATGCTTCGCAAGCTGTTCAGCAATCGCTGAAAGATTTGATACTTTTAAATACGGCGCAATATTTATAATATCCTGTATCACGCTTTTATTCTCCAGTATCTCCTCCGCGATTTGCTCGTTCTTTGTCGCCGCACTCAAAATAGCCGCTTCATTTTCTGATACTCCGCCCGCATTTATCAGTGCGTCCACCGATACGCCGAAAATATTAGCCAGTTCGCATAATATCGAAATATCCGGGAAACCTTCCCCGCGTTCCCATTTGCTCACAGCCTGCCGCGTTACGCTGAGCATATCCGCAAGTTTTGACTGCGGCATATCGCGTTCTTTTCTCAAGCGCGATATATATGCTCCGAATTTTACCAAGTTCATATATTCAACCGCCTTTTTCAATTCAATTAAATTCATATAATCTCACCACCAAAATTTTTATTTTGGATATATCCTGATTATATTATACACGCTCCAAGCCGATATGTAAAGCAACTCTTCGTTGCTTGCACCAAAAAAACGTAGGGGCGGATTCCATATCCGCCCTTGAACATAACACCAATATAAATTTTAGGGCGGAAATGGATTCCGCCCCTACAATCGTAATAATCGGCGCATTTATCTCACCCGAAAAAAATCGGTTGTATCTGCTTTCTCTGCATCGCGAGTTCATACGTCGGGATTATCAGATCCATGTCGCACACGAGCGACGCAGGTTTTAAATCTATATCGTCCTGATACATAGGCACGAAAAATATATTTTTCTTACTCAGCAGCACACCTATATTAACAAGATTATTGCTCAGCCCGTCATTTGTGCATAAGCCGATAACAAGCGGCTTCTGATTGCGCAGGTGCGCCTTTGCCGCCATAGTCACGCAGCTGTCAGTGATACCGTTCGCAAGCTTAGCAAGCGTGTTGCCCGTACACGGCGCAATTATCATAATATCAAGATTCCTGCACGGCCCTATCGGTTCGCTGCCCTCAATCGTACTGATAACGCTCTTTTTAGTTATGTTCTCAACTTCACGCACAAAATCCTCAGCCTTGCCGAACCGCGTGCTTATATTATAAGAGTTCTCAGATAATACCGGCATTATATCAGCCCCAGTATCCGCGATTTTTCTCAGGATTTCAAGCGCTTTTTTATGCGTGCAGAACGACCCGCATACCGCATATCCTATAGTCATGCTTTATCCTCCTCTGTTTCTTCATTCATCTTAGCAATTTCTTCTTCCATTATTATTTTTATAGTATCCGCCAAGATTTTGCCGGCAGAAGCAGGCGCGTATTTGCCCGGCAGAGAAAGCGCCCATATAACGTTGCGCCCCAGATTCTTAGCCGCGTTAAAATCGACCCCGCCGGGGTTAGACGCGACATCTATTATAACGCAGTCCTGCTTTATCTTGTTAAGCCGGCTCTCGTCAAGCATAAGCGACGGCACAGTATTATAAATCGCGTCAAATTTATCAAGATACCCGTCCAGCCCGTCATAAGTCAAGCCCGTATAGCCAAAAGCTTCAATCCACGCCAGATCCTCACGGCTGCGCGCGCATATATATATATCAGACTGCAGACCATTTAATTTATGCGCCAGCAGTTTGCCTATCCGCCCGTAGCCCAGAATCAAAGATTTGCTCCTGGAAATAATCCCCGGCATCTCCTGCATCGCTATGTTTACAGCTCCTTCGGCTGTTAATAGAGCGTTTAGAATAGTTAGATCCTCGCGCTCGTAATAATCTATAATTTTTATCTGCGAACGATTGCTGATTGTCTTAGCGTTCCCGTTAATCTTGCCCGCCAGGACGATCTGACCGGGCTCAAGCCGGTTAAATATATCATGGAAATGTATCTCGGATTCTGAAAGCGGCGTATTTAAGTGAATAGAATCACGGCTGTACGGCAGGGGCAGCAATATAAAATCTGATTGGCATATAACATCGCTTAAATTCACGCACTTTGTCGCCATGCCGGAATTGCCCTCGTAATTATCAAAGCCATAGACAGCTGTCTCATATCCGGCGTTTGCAAGCTCCTGCGCCGCGACTAACTGGCGCAGGTCGCCTCCCACTACTCCTATTTTTATATTATCAAGCATTAAAATTCCTCCTGTTTGATTATCTTATGTTTTCGCGTAATTAATCCTGCTTTTATCATTATATGAAATAATTTTGGCACCTGCTAAATTATTTTTGTTTTGCTCTTGACTTTTTTCGTGTTTGATGATATTATAATTTTAGTATTATTTATAAAATACAAGGGGGCGAAGACATGCCAAAAGGCAGGAAAAGATATAAGCGAAGAAATGATTTGCAAGATACTGGTAAAACAGGATATTTCGGCGAACGGGATAAACGCGAGAGAACGCCTGATGAAAAGCGCGAGTATTTAAAATTATTTTTGTTCATGATAACCTGGATTATTTTTCTGTCCGGAGTTTACATGGTCTGTATCCGTCTTGAATTCGGGCCTGTCCTGCATATATACCCGGCACTCGGCCTGATTTTATTTATAACCTGGCTTATATATAACGGCGGCTTTAAAAGAATCGAGACTGATAATTTAGAAAAGCCCGAAGACAAGAGCTATGAAGAATTCTGCGCTTATGTAGAAAAATTAAAAATCAAGCAGCGCAGAGCTAAATATTTTCTTGTTTTATTTATCCCGTTCCCCATGATTATTCTCGTAGATTATATGATTTTAATATGGGGCGAGAGACTTTTCGGATAGCATTAATAAAATATTAATATTTTTGAGCTATAATAATATTAAATAAAAATATATAAAGAGAGGATATTAAAAGATGAAAAAATCAGATTGCAACTTAAATAATTCAAAGGCGATGTTCGTGCTTATGATAATAACGATGAGCTTTG
>Ga0099364_10006646_pt1 | contig 16762 bp, 7 predicted proteins | sample TergutTh196P3_FD_73070 | JGI IMG/M metagenome (GOLD analysis project Ga0099364, IMG submission 73070) | Microcerotermes parvus P3 segment gut microbial communities from Pointe-Noire, Republic of the Congo - Th196 P3 | ecosystem: Host-associated > Arthropoda: Insects > Digestive system > Gut ... | reverse complement strand
AGAGAGAGAGAGAGAGAGAGAGAGATTGTAGTTTTAACTTCGTTAGGGGCTGCGCCGTTCAGTTATCAGTTTTTTTCGACTGCGTCTCAAGAGACCGCTTCGCTAAGTTCAGCTTTCAGAAGACAGTTGTTCGCCGTCATTTTGGGCTTGCTTCGCAATGCCCAAAACATAATGAGATTGCGGGTCACGCCCGCAATGACAACGCAGGTCATGTCCGCTTTAAAACAAATTTGCGATTTATTGTTGTTTTTGATAAAACCAAACCATTTCACTTTTAGTTATCTTTATGTTTCACCCTTTAATCATATGTTGCCTATGGAAAAATAAAAAATTGGTTTATGATGGTGTTATCCATCTTGATTCTCTTAAAAACAATTAGTAATTAAATTAATAATCAATTAGTTAATATAACATGAGTAAATTTATTTCAAATAAAAAAACAAAAGCTTGGAAAAGCACGTTAAGTATGTGTATTTTCCTACTATCGTTCTGTACTGCAACGGTTTTTGCTCAAGGCATAACTATAAGGGGTACAGTAACAGAAGGAGGCGAGCCGTTCCCGGGCGTAACAGTAATGGTGAGTGGCACCTCTATTGGTACAGCAACTGATGCTAATGGTTCATATTCAATTAATGTTCCGAACGCCGATGCTGTATTAATCTTTTCTTTTGTGGGCTACAATACCGTTGAAATGTCGGTAGGCACCCAGCGCGAAATCAATGTTGAAATGAGCGAGGGCGCACAAGAGATTGCTGAATTGGTTGTAGTTGGCTATGGCGTACAGCGTAGGGAAACGCTGACAGGCTCGGTTGCCACTATAAACGCTGATGAGTTGATGACAACAAAAACAGAAAATGTTGTTAGCAACATGCAAGGTAAGGCGCCTGGTTTAATGATCCGTCAGCAGACAGGAGAGCCGGGAGATTTCTCAAACTTGATTAGTATTCGTGGCTTTGGATCGCCAGTAGTAGTAATAGACGGAATCGTACGGAATCGTGATGGTATTGCTGATTTAGCTCAATTAAATCCGGATGACATCGAAACTATTTCTATTTTGAAGGACGCTTCGGCAGCAATTTATGGTATGAACGCTGCAAACGGTGTTATTATTGTGACCACTAAGAAAGGCGAAGAAGGGAAAGCCCGATTCACGTACTCTGGTATGCTGGGTTTCAAAATGCCTACGGGTATGCCCGATATGATGAACGCCTACGAGTATCGTTTGTTCGAAAATGAATTCCAGAGAAATGCTGGTGCCGCACCAGCATACACTATTGGAGAGCTTGGACAATACAGGGAAGGCGCACGGGGTTATGAGGATTTTGACTGGATTGACATGTACATGTACAATGTTGTTCCGGTTAATAACCACACTTTTTCAGTTAGAGGCGGCTCGGAAAGATTGCGTTATTTTACAAGTTTTAGTTATGTGGATGATAAAGGATTGTTAACGAGTGACATCTATAATTATAACAGGTTCACTTTTAGGAACAACCTCACAGCTGAACTTACAGACAATCTCAGTATGAACCTTTTAATTTCTGGGCGGTTGGATAACAGGTCGCAAGGGCTTGAGCCTTTCATTTGGACTTACAAGAGTCTAATTGTCAATGATCGTGGTGTAGGTCCTTATGTTTTGGACGATCCTACACGTTATTCTCAAGTTGGTCCTGAAAATAAAAATCCGGCAGCTTTGATAGACCCTGATGGTGAGGGATATCGAAAAATGAGAAACCTTAATATGCAATCTTCGATTGATTTTACGTATACAAATCCTTTGTTACCGGGTTTGAGTATAAATGCATTGGGTTCATACGATATACGAAACGGAAATGAGTCGCAATTAGAAAGAGCGCATGATATTTATAGTTACAGAACAAACGTGTATGCTCTGACACGCGGTATTGATAGATACTGGAATCGTATTGATCTTTATAGCAATACGTATGGCAGGCTTATGGCAACTTATTCTTTTGCGTATGAAGATCACTCCGTGACTTTAATGGGCGCTGTTGAAGCTTCTGAACAGCGCATTGAATTTGTAAGGGGCGATCGAAATTATCCAGATATATTTACGTTTGACATTATCAATCAGGGCGCTTCTACCACGGCTACAAACCAAGGCTCGCGCGAATTCAGAAGATATGCAGCATATTTAGGACGGTTAAACTATGAATATAAATCCAAATATCTTTTAGAATTTGTTTTGCGGCGCGACGGCAGTTACCGTTATGCACCAGTCAACCGGTGGGTTTGGTTTCCATCCGTAAGCGCAGGATGGCGTGTGTCTGAGGAGGATTTTTTCAAAAATAATATAGAGTTTATTAATAGCTTGAGACTGAGAGTTTCTTATGGAGAAAGCGGTCGCGATCAGGGAACCGCCTACGCGTTTTTGCCGGCTTATTCATCAAGCGCTTCAAGAGGTTTTATATATAACACCAACGAATTAACCATAGGCATGGTTCCTCCGGGAGTAGTAAACGATCGAATGACATGGGTAGCCGCCAAGTTTTATAACGCTGCTATTGATATTGACGTCATGCGAGGCAAATTAGGCGCTACTTTTGAGTATTTTGAGCGTAGAAATACCGGTATTCTTGCCGCACGGTTTGCTGCAACACCTAACACTTTTGGGGCAGGCTTGCCTGATGAAAATCTCAACTCAGACTTGACGCATGGACTTGAATTGTCTATAAGGTACAGAGACAGAGTTGGGAGTAATTTCAGGTATAACGTTGACGCCAATGTAACATTTACTCGAACAAAACGTTTGCATGTTGAAAGGGGTCCTTTCAGCAGCGAGTGGGATAAATGGAGAAACGGAAATCAAAACCGCTATACGGGGCGAAGTCTTATTTATCAGCATGATGGGCAGTATGCTTCTTTAGCAGAATATGAAACAGCTCCGTTAGTCCATGTGGGTACAACTGACGGCGTTGATATGTGGATCAACGGCAACTCGCGTATGTTACCCGGTAGTTATCGCATTATTGACACTAATGGTGATGGCAGGATTAACGGCGATGATCAGGTATATCAAAATTGGGCTTACGGCGATCAAGGTTATGTGTCAGGTTCAGGCGGCAGTCAACGTGTGAACCCTCCGTTGCAGTACGGGTTTTCTTTCGGAGCCACCTACAAGGCTTTTGATTTTAATATGTTATTGCAGGGCGCTGCGCTCTACAGGATTAATTATCACATGAATGACATTTGGGGTTATGGTCGTTACCCGACTTTGCACAATCAATTCCGTGATCGCTGGCGTCCGGTCAATCCGAATCCTGCAGACATGGATGTTCTTAATCCCAATTTCGTTTGGTTAGATCCGTTTGATCCTGCAACGGAGTGGATTCCGGGAAAATTTCCGGCAGGAAGACCATACCGGTATTTCTACACAAACGAAGAAAGCGCCACTACGAATGTTTGGAGACCAAATGCAGCGTACTTGCGCTTGAAGAACATAGAAGTTGGCTATACGCTACCCAGAGCCGTTCTTGAAAGAATACGCATTGACAGATTACGTGTTTTTGTTAATGGTACCAATTTGTTGACAATTTGTCATAAAGACGCAAGATTGGTAGACCCTGAAAGACATGAAAACGAATGGAATGCCGGTTTGTCATACCCCATTATGAAAGCGGTCAATTTCGGATTAAACTTAACTTTTTAATTTTAAGAGCTATGACAAAAAATATTAAGAAATATGGATTTATTATAATGTCAACTTTGTTTTTGACATTCAATAGTGGATGCGACGCTTTTTTGGAGGTCGAATCCTTAACAAGGATGCCAGCCGACAGGCTGTTGTCAACTGAAGCTGGTTTAAATACTCTTTTGGCAAACATGTACAACGGTATTCCGGTTGAAGATTTTGCTTTCCGTCCTACTGCGGGTTTCAATCGTCGTGGATGGCAAGGCGGTCTTGGCGAACTTGCTACTCTTTCAATGTATACCGATGAAAGCGTCAAAAGCGATGGAGGCGCAGCAATGGGTCCGGGAAGCAATAACATGTGGAGTCAATCATTTGGAAGTAACAACGGCAATTTTAATGCATGGAACAGAAGCAGAGAAATCAGTATTTTTCAGAAAAGTATTCAACAAGCGCTTGATGGTGGTATCATAGATCAGGACACTTACAATCGTTTGAAATCAGAATCCCATTTTGCTCGAGCTTATGTGTATTTTGCATTAGCAAAGCGATTTGGAGGCGTTCCGATCATTGACTGGCTTCAAGATGATGATTATACTGATGATGCGAGTGTTTTACTGATACCGCGCAATACCGAATCGCGTACGTGGAGATTTATTTTAGAAGAATGTGACAAGGCAGCTGAGTTTTTGCCTACGCCTGAAGAATTTAGGAGCGGCGAAGGCGATCCACGCTTTCGCGCCACCAAATGGGCAGCTTACGCTTTGAAATCTAGAGCGGCGCTCCACGCAGCATCGCTTGCTAAATTCGGTGATAAAGTGCAATTTCAAGGTGCGGCTGTTGATCAAGGATTGGTTGGAATAAATCAATCAGAAGCAAATTTTTTCTATCAAGAATCTATCAATGCGTCTTTAGCGATTATCCAACAATCTACCCATACGCTTTATATGCCTAATCCTGCAAATCCGGAAGAAGCGGCAATTAACTATCAATATTTGTTCATGAACGCGCCCGTCGGAGAAGTTATTTTTGGTAAGAGTTTTATATCTGCTTCAAGATTGAGTGGACAGGGACACAGTTTCGATATTTATTACTCGCCGGCACAAGCGCATCCTGGTTTTCACGTCTGGGGTCGCAAGTCGCCAACGCTTGATTTAGTAGACTTGTACGAAGAATACGATGTTGCAGGAACCGGTGCAAGCGCTCCCATAGTTACGCGTACTGACGGGAATGAAAGTTATCACATCGAAGTTAATAATCCCACTTATAATCAGATAGCGGCAATACCTTTCGTACATTATGATAATCCGTTAGATCCGTTCAGGAATAAAGATGCTCGCCTTCATGCCAGCGTTATTCTGCCGGGTTCGTCTTTTAGAGGGGTAACAATAGTTATGCAGGGAGGATTAATCACATCGGATGGCAGGCTTATGCTTTATCAGCGAGGCAGTGCAGAAGGACTTGACGGTGAAGAATATTACACGTATGGAGCTCAAGATCCTACATTATATTCAGGCTTTGCTGAAATGGCTTCGTATGATAACGCTAATTATTCATCTACGGGTTTTTCAATTCGGAAACTTTTAGCTGAAAATCGAAATGTACCAGGCACTGATAGTAGTTCTGATACTGATTGGATTGACTTCCGTTTGGGCGAGATCTATCTTAACTATGCCGAGGCTGTATTGGAGAGTGGCATAGGCGACCAAGCGCTTGCTGCGCAATTGCTTAATGCGTTGCGTACACGTGCAGGACACACTAACCAAATCCCATTAACTATTGAAAACGTATTGAAAGAGCGTCGTGTTGAATTAGCTTTTGAAAATATACGAATGTGGGATTTATGGCGTAGACGTGAGTACCATGAATTGTTTACTGCTTATAAAAGAAAATCTTTAGTGCCATTGTTGGATTTACGAGAAAATCCTCCAAAGTATGTATTTCTTCGCATTGATAATTTTCATGATTCCGGCGCGGGACACACGTTCAATCAGATGAATTATTATTTTAACATTCCCGGAGTTGACGTTAGTGGACTTATAAATAATCCGGGACGAGAATAAACCTTTTAAAAAATTAATTAAATATGATTAAGTCAATTAAAAATATTATTTTGTTTTCCTTTACAGTATTTGCCTTATTGGCATGCGATATGTTTAGGATTGATAATTACCCAGGTCCAAACGCCTCGTTAAATGGCGGTATTCGGGACGTAAAAACCGGCGCCTTAGTGCCAACCGATGTTCATAACGGTTCAAGGTTGTTGCTTCAACAACTTGGTGAAGAATGGACTACCGGAACTCTTACAAGAGTGGTTATGCAAGACGGTCAATATCGCGATGATGCGTTTTTTGCAGGCAGATACCACATTACATTCAACAATTCTAACTTTTTCCCCCATGAAATTGATGAAATTGTTGTAAATAGGGGCGACAACAAGATTGATTTTGTTGTCGAGCCATATATTCGAGTGAACGATGTAAACATTCGTCAGGAAGGCGATGAGATTGTTGCAACCTTCAAATTGGAAGGCGGCAGGGAAACTGTCAGATTAGCAAATATCAGATTGTTTGCGGGAACGGATATATACGTGGGCGATCCGTTCACTTATTCAATTCGCAGTGGCAGCGGTCATTTTATTTCATTTAGTCCGGTGGCTGTTATTGACCCCGACCATGAATACAGGCTTACCATTGATTTGACCAATGAAGCGAATAAGGAATTTTTCAAATTTAAGAGAAATTACTATTTCAGAGTTGGCGCTATGGCGAGTCAAGCGGGTGTAGGCACAATTCGTCGCAATTATGCTCAACATACTGTGATAAATTTTAATGTGCCTCAATAATTATTAATTAAAAAAAAGGTGGGAAAATTGGAAATATTTTTCCACCTTTGTATTTTTTTTATTTAAAAAACAGTAATCACTATGAAAAGGAGTTTATTTTTTACGGTTTGTTTATTGGCGTGCGCATCGCTGTATGCCGTACACCTTGAATCTGTATACACACAGCGTCCTGTTGATCCGGAGGCGTTCTACTTCACGCCCGAGAATTATAATATCAGGGCAGATGGACGTATGGACGTTTCCGATGCGTTGCAGGCAGCCATCAATCAGGTTAAGCTTGAAAAAAACTTTGGCATACTTTTTATACCCGAAGGACGCTACCTGATAAGCAAGACCATTTATATTCCCGCTGCTATCCGTTTAATTGGCTACGGCAGTACGCGCCCGGAGATTATATTGGCAGCAAACTCGCCCGGCTATCAGCAGGAAGTTTCAACTGACAAGGGACGTGCTAATTATATGTTTTGGTTTACCAGCGGCGGAATTACAACGCCTGGACAGCCAGTTCGCGATGCCAGTGCAGGCACTTTTTACAGCGCCATGTCGAACATAAACCTTCGCATTGAAAACGGCAATCCGCACGCGGTAGCATTGCGCACACACTATGCCCAGCACAGTTTCATTAACCATGTAGCCGTATATATAGGCAATGGAAAAGCGGGACTGTTTGATGTTGGCAACGAAATGGAAAACGTTGCCTTTTTTGGTGGCGATTACGGAATTTATACTACCAAATCGTCGCCGGGTTGGCCCGTTGTGATGGTAGATTCTTACTTTGAGGGGCAACGTATAGCTGCGCTTCGCTGTCAAGAATCTGGATTGGCGATGGTCAATATACAGGTGAAGAACGTGCCGGTAGTATTCGATATTGACTACAACTACGCCGACAAGCTGTATGTTGAAAACAGTTGGTTTGAAAACGTTAGCGACGCCATTGTAGTAATAAGCAACGAAAACAACGCCAATAATCAGATAACGTTTCGCGAAGTTTATTGTTCCAACGTTCCGGTAGTAGCCAAATACAGACGTAGCCAAACACAAACGGCGGGAAGGTCTGGAAATTATGTTATCAATCGCTACGATCACGGATTACAGATGGATGATATGGTTTCACTGCCCGAGTATCGTACTATTTTGGAAACTGAACCTCTGCAAAGGCTTCCTACCGCGTTAAGAAGAGATATACCCGATTTGCCGCCTATGTCGCAATGGGTTAATCTTCGCGACTTGGGCGCCAAAGGCGATGCTGTTACCGATGATACAGAGGCAATACAGGCAGCCATTGACAGATACGATGTAATTTATGTTCCACAGGGCTGGTATCGCGTAACGGAAACCATAAAGATGAGACCCACCACAAAATTGATAGGTCTTCATCCTTTCGGCACACAATTCCGTTTAGATGAAAGCTCGCCTGCATTTAGCGGTTTTGGCGCTCCTAAGGCATTGCTGGAATCTTCGGTTGGAGGAGCGGATATTCTTAACGGGATAGGAATAAACACAGGCGCTTATAATTACAGGGCGGTAGGCGTCAAATGGATGGCAGGCAAAGATTCGTATATGAATGATATTAAGTTTGTTGGCGGTCATGGCGGCATGTCAAGACCTCGACCAGTCACGGACAGTCCGGCTACAGCCACTGCGCCTCGACAAGGCGCTACTGGAGGACAGGGACAAGCTCAAGCGCCGCGTATCAGTTCGCCAACCAATCCTATTTCCGCGTCAGGAATGGATTTAGCATGGGACAATCAATACTGGAGCCTGTGGGTCACCAACAACGGAGGCGGTACATTTAAAGATATATGGACAGCCAGCACCTACGCAAGTCATTCTCTTTATGTAACCAACACAAACACTCCTTCGCGCATTTATGCCATGTCGCTGGAGCATCATGTGCGCGCCGAATCGGTTTTCAGGAACGTTTCAAACTGGAAAATACTTTGTTTTCAATTAGAAACAGAAAGCAGGGAAGGTACTGAATGTCAGCCCATCGAAATGCAAAATTGCAGGGATATGATGTTTGCAAATACATACATATTCCGCGTTATTCGTATTAATCAGCCATATCATAATTCGATTCGCGTTTGGGAAAATTGTGAAAACATAGAATTTCTTAACCTTCACAACTATTCGCAAATCAAATTTACAAACGATATTCCTGTTTACGACATTAACAAGGACATTGAGGTTCGCCCTTGGGAGCTTCAGCGTTTGGTAGTTACTGGCAACGAGCCTCGAAGCGTTCCATTCACAGACGAAATAGGCAAGGTTCAGCAGTTGGCTCGGGGTTTTGAATTTGCCGAGGGTATTACACGCGACAGTAAAGGCAATATTTACTTTTCTGAACAGCGTTTCAGACGAATATACCGCTGGTCGGTTGAAACTAATACGTTAGCGTTGATTTCCGATTTTCCGTGGGAGCCTTTGTCGTTGGGAGTAGATACGAAAGATAACCTGTTAGTTGTGTTTCGTTATCGTCCGCAACCAGGATATATGGTTAACGGAGAACAAGAAGCTCCATTTAGATATCCCGACACGCGAGGAACGTCATTTTCGGCATACGGTAACAACGCCTTCGAGGTAAGGGTGTATTCCATTGATCCCGACAATCCGGAAGAAACCATTCAAGCCCTGCCAAAAGTACCAATGGGTTCAATTTCAAATGTTCATAAGGCTCTTTATCCATCTAACCGCTGGCGTGATTTTCACGATTTCAATACGGTTGTGATGTTCAAACCCGAACACTGCTTTGTGGCGCCCGACGGAGTGACAATAATACCCAATCAATTCGACCTGATGCGCGGGTCATCGCTGTTGGAGGCATTTCCGGGTAAACCGTTCTATGCTTCCGACGAGTATGACAAGCGAATGGTAAGAATGGATGTAGCGCCCGACGGAACATTGTCCAATTTAGAGTACTTCGTTGAATGGGGCGAATTTGGCTCTGCCGTAGACAATGACGGAAATCTGTATGTAGCCGACGGGCAAATTTATATTTTCGACAGCGAGGGAAATCACAAGGGAATAATATTTGTCCCTGAACGTCCGTCAACCATTCAGTTTGGCGGAAAAGACAGGAATTGGCTGTTTATTACTGCGCGTTCAAGATTTTTTAAAGTTAGGGTAAAATGAAGGTTAATGGTTTAGTAATTGAAAAACATGACAAAAACAATAAGTAATTTAGGAATGGTAATCGTCATTTTTGCTCTTTTTTCCTGTAAAACGGGAAATCAGACTGAATGTTGCAAGTTGCCCTGTATGCCGATGACGGCTATATATGAACACTCTTTGGAGTATGCGTGGTCGCAGAAGGAAGTATTTGAATCAAAACTTCTTTCGGATATGGAGACTATGGGCGCATGGGTGCATAGGGGCGCCTATGGGAGCCTTGCCCTTTCGGACGAGAAAGCGCAACAGGGTCGCCACTCCCTTTTGATAGAATCGCCCACCAAAGGACCTGAGCCTCCTCGCGGCGGTAGACCCTGGGGCAATGCCGGCGCGTTCCTTAATGTAGATAACGAAGACTGGACGGACTGGAACCGTATCACATTCTGGATCTACCCCGACCTGCCCGGCTTCAAACTTGTGTCTATCAACACGATACTATACAACGAGGGCGAAACAAGAATACCCAATATGAACGGTAAACTCGGCGTAAATTTCCAAATGCTTGAAAATCAGAAGTGGAATATGGTAACATAATAGTATTAAACGACAAGTAATTTTAAGAATATAAACAATAAAAAACTTAATAAGGTGCAGGTGTATTAATTTCAAAAACAATAAAAAGTAAAATTTTAATAATAATAAATTAATAATAATAAGTGGTATGAATTTAAAAAAGTTGTTTTTTAGTATTTTTTTTGCCGCTGTTTATGTTTGCGGCATACAGGCGAACGCGGGTTCGGTTTACACGTTGAAACCCGAAGACCCGGAAGCGTTCTATTTCACGCCCGAAAATTTTAATATCAGGGCGGACGGCAGGATGGATGTGTCGGATCAACTTCAGGCGGCAATAAATCAGCTGAAGACTGAAAAGAATTTCGGCATATTGTTCATTCCTGAGGGACGGTATTTGATAAGCAAGACGATTTACATTCCGGCAGCCATTCGATTGATAGGCCACGGTAGGAATCGTCCGGAGATTATCCTTGCCCGTAACTCGCCCGGATATCAGGCGGAGTTGAAGTACATGTTTTGGTTTACCGGAGGCGGTATCACTCAAAACGATCGTCCCGGCGATGCCGGCGCTGGAACGTTCTATAGCGCCATGTCAAACATTAACCTGAGCATAGACCGCGGCAACCCTATGGCAGCGTGTATTCGTTCCAACTTTGCCCAGCATGGTTTTATCAGCCACAGCGTAATGAACATTGGCGAGGGACATGCCGGCATCTATCAGGTTGGCAACGAAATTGAAAACGTGCGATTTATAGGCGGCGACTATGGTATTAATTCCGGTCGCACATCGCCCGGATGGCCCATAGCAATGATTGATACCTATTTTGAGGGTCAGCGTAGAGCGGCTATTCTTGCTCGCGAAGTTGGTTTTGCCATTGTGAACATGCACGTCAGAAATGTGCCTGTTGGCTTTGAAATGCAGGAAGGACGCGAAGACCGCCTGCATATCGAAAATTCGTATTTTGAAAACGTCAGGACGGGAATTGTCGTAAGCATTGAAGACAACATGTTTTCGCAGTTAAACCTGATGAACGTGCAATGCAGGAACGTGCCTGTATTAGTGCATTATCTGCAAAGCGGAAGACGAGACGAAGTGAGAGAAACCAACTATTTAGTCAGAGACTATACTTATGGTCTTATATCGAAAGATATGGTTAGTCCGTCGGAGTTTGGAACCATACGCGATATTGTTCCGTTAGCGCGTTTTACTCCGCCCACTGTTCGCGATATTCCTGAACTTCCGCCTATGACGGAGTGGGTAAACATACGCGACTTAGGCGCTAAAGGCGACGGCGAAACCGATGATACAGAAGTATTTCGCAGAGCTATTGCCCAGCACAAAACCATATACGTGCCACAGGGCTGGTATCGCATCACGGGAACGCTCAAGTTTCAGCCCGGAACGCGATTGATAGGTTTGCATCCATGGGGAACACAGTTCATAATAAACGAAAGCGAGCCTGCATTTAGCGGCTTCGGAGCGCCCGTGCCTATGGTGGAATCGTCGCAGGGCGGAGATGATATATTCAACGGTATTGGCGTATCAACAGGCGGCTATAATTACAGGGCTGTAGGCGTCAAATGGATGGCAGGCGAACAGTCATATATGAACGACATTAAGTTTGTAGGCGGACACGGCACAATGCGCCGACCGGTTGTCACTCCTCCTGCTCAACAACAGGCGCAGCAACGCCCTGCCCAAACAGGATCGCGGATAAGCTCGCCCACCAATCCCATATCCGCACAGGGCTTGGATTTGGCGTGGGACAACCAGTATTGGAGCCTGTGGATAACCAACGGCGGCGGCGGAACCATCAAAGACATCTGGACGGCTACTACGTATGCTGCTTCGGGACTTTATATCAGCAATACTTCAACGCCCGGACGCATATATGCCATGTCGTTGGAACATCATGTTCGCAGCGAAGCGCGTATTGAAAACGTAGAAAACTGGAAATTCTACGCTTTTCAATTTGAAGAGGAGGGACGAGAAGGAAAAGACTGTATTATGATGGACGTGTCAAACAGTAAAAACCTGATGTTTGTAAATGTGTGGATTTATCGCGTTATTCGCGCCTTCACGCCGCAAGAATTTGGTATCAGGATTTGGAACTGCGAAAATATTCAATTCCGCAATTTCCACAATTATACTCAGGTATTACCTGTTATTGAGATACCCGTTTACGATTTTAACAAACGGTTGCCCATCTATGATTGGGATTTTGCCCGTTTGGATATTACAGGAAGAGAACCGAGCAATCGCGTCATCAACACTCGTCCCGGCTCTATCAACAAGCTTGCCGAGGGCTTTGAATTTGCCGCAGGACTCACTGCCGACAGCAAAGGCAACGTATATTTCGGCGAAAACCGTTTGAAAAAATTATACAAATGGGATGCCGACAGACAGTCGCTTAGCCTGCTTGCCGACTATCCATGGAAGCCGTTTTCGCTTGCCACCGACACAAGGGACAATCTTTTGGTTATTTTCCGTTACGACCCGCAGCCCGGCTTATTGATTGACGGCGTTCAGGAAACTGTGCCGCGATTGCCCGACGACAACCCGATGTATAGCGGCTGGGGAAACAGCGGCTGGGCGGCATGGGGATATTCCATTGACCCCAACGACCCTGACAATACGTTTGCACCCCTGCCAAGAATTGCGACAAGAGACGCCCGAAACGTCCGCAGAATGATAATTCCGGCGCATCGCTGGCGTGGCAACTTCAACACCGTAGTTCAAGCAATGCCCGAGTACAGTTTTATTGCTCCCGACGGCGTAACGCTTATTCCCGAAACATACGATTTGGGACGCTCGGCGTCGTTTCTGGCAATAACGCCCGGACAAACGGAACCCGTATTTGTGGCGCACGAAAACAATAAAACAACCGTCAGGTTTAACGTAAACCCCGACGGAACGCTTACAAACATGCAGACCATCTACCCGCGCGGACAATACAGCAGCGCAGTAGACAGAAACGGTAATCTGTACATCGCCGATGGAGAAATATTTGTGTTGAACAGAGCGGGCGAACTTATCAATCGTATAAAATTGGAAGAACGCCCTATTTCAGTGGTTGTTGGCGGAAAAGATTTTAATATCCTGTTTGTCACAACAACGAAATCATTGTACGGCATACAACTTTAATAGTTTATAGTTTGGAGTTTAGAGTATAAGAATGTTTATGTTTGGTTTTATGCGAAAATATCAGGCTTTATGTTTGGTTTTGTTACAAAAATATCCGATTTTATGTTTGGTTTTGTGCAAAAACATGTATCTTTGCATTTTTTAAATTGTTGATTTACATGTTTTACAGAAAGGTCATAATTCAGTTACGTCAATGGGCAAACAATTCCGGACGCAAGCCGCTTATCATACGCGGGGCGCGGCAGGTTGGTAAAACGACTGTTGTAGAAGCGTTTGGCAAAGAATTTGATGTATTTCTTTCGCTAAATTTAGAGCGAAAAGAGGATAAGGAAATTTTCGAAACGCATCAGTCGGCTGACGAAGCGCTTACCGCAATATATCTGTTAAAAAAACAGAGCAAGCGAGCCGGACGAACGTTGTTGTTTATTGACGAAATACAAAACTCTCCAAAAGCGGTTGCCTTACTGCGTTATTTTTATGAAGACCTGCCGTATATGTACGTCATAGCGGCAGGCTCATTACTTGAAACCTTGATAGATTCTCATATTTCTTTTCCGGTGGGACGCGTAGAATATTTGGCGTTACGTCCATGCTCTTTCAGTGAGTTTTTGGGCGCCATAGGCGAAACGCCTATCATGGATGCGTTACTTGAAGCTGATTTGCCGGCGGGCATACATAACCGGACAATGAAACTTTTCAATGAATATGTTTTGGTTGGCGGAATGCCCGAGGCGGTAGCGTTGTACTCGAAAAACAGAGATTTAGTCGCTTTGCAGCGCGTTTATGATTCGCTACTGCACGGCTACAGGGACGATTCAGAAAAATATGCGCGAAATTCGGCAATGCGAAACGTGTTGCGGCACATACTCACAAATGGTTGGCAATATGCCGGCGAAAGGATAAAATTTGAGAATTTTGCCAATTCAAAATATAAATCAAGAGAAATGTCAGAAGCGTTTCAGGCGTTAGAAAAGGCAATGGTTTTAGAACTTTCATACCCTACTTTATCGTTGGAACCGCCCATGCAGCCCGATTTGAGAAAATCGCCAAAATTGCTGTGGTTAGATACCGGATTAGTGAATTATGTGGCAGGATTGCAGCGTGAACTTTTCGGTATAGAAGACATTAGTCAATTGTGGAAAGGAAAAATTGCCGAACATATTATAGGTCAAGCCCTGTTGGCTAATTCCGTGTCGGTATCGGCAAAAAGAAATTTTTGGTTACGCGATTCGCGTAATTCACAGGCAGAAGTTGATTTTCTGCTTCAAAATGAAGGAAAATTTTTGCCCGTAGAAGTAAAATCAGGGGACAGTTCAAAATTAAAATCACTCCATCTTTTCATGGAAGAATCTAAATACGTGACTGCTATCAGGTTTTGGAGTCAATCTTTTACAGAAAACATGATTACGCTTCCTTCGGGAAAGAAGTATACGCTGCTAAATATGCCATTCTATTATGCAGAATGTTTGGAAACAATAATAAATTCGCACAGTTAAGAAATCAATAATAAAAAACAATAAATATGAAGTATATAACATTTTTTTTAGCCTTATTTTTAGCGCTTCCATTTTCGTTGCAGGCTTTTACGCCGGGCGAATCGGTTTTTAAGCAAAGACCCAATGATCCGGAAGCAGTGTATTTTATTCCCGAAAACTATGGCGTTACGGGACGAAATGCAGATATATCCGACGCTTTGCAACGGGTTATCAATCAGTTGAAAACTGAGAAAAATTTCGGAATCGTTTTTATACCTGAAGGTACTTACCGGATAAGCAAAACGATTTACGTGCCAACGGCTATTCGCCTGATAGGTTACGGCGCTCGTCGCCCCGAAATTATCCTTACGCGGAACTCGCCCGGTTTTCAACAGGAAATACCAGCCGATAAAGGACGAGCGAACTATATGTTTTGGTTCACAAGTCGGATTGTGGGCGATAATGGCGTTGTTAGCGACGCCGGACCGAGTACGTTCTACAGCGCAATGTCGAACATCAATCTTAGAATTGAAGACGGCAATCCGCACGCTGTGGCGTTAAGAACACATTTTGCCCAGCACAGTTATATTTCGCATGTAGACGTGCAAATCGGCAATGGCAAGGCGGGGCTGTTTGACGTGGGCAACGAAATGGAAAACGTCAGATTCTTTGGCGGCGAATATGGTATTTACACCACAAAAACATCGCCAAGCTGGCCCATGATGATGCTTGACACTTATTTTGAAGGTCAGCGCAAGGCGGCAATCCGTACGCAGCAGGTAGCGCTTACTATTGTGCGTCTGCACGCCAAAGACGTTCCAATAGTAGTAGAGGTTGATTCTGCATACTGGGAAAAACTGTATATGGAAAACTGCCTGTTCGACAATGTTCGTGTTGCCGCAGTATCTTTCACAAACGAGCACAATGCGCAAAATCAGATAACTTTGCGAAATGTATACTGTCGCAATGTTTCCAATCTGATTTTTCATCGCAATCGCGGCGAATATGCCTATCCTTTGGGGGGCAGAGGGGCGCATCAAGTGAGAACCTACACTCACGGTTTGCATTTGGACAATATGCAGGCGCTTCCGCAAATGAGAACGGTGGCTGATATTGTTCCGGCTACGACTTTCCCCGCGAGCTTTCCGAGAGATATTCCCGATTTTCCTCCTATGAATACTTGGGTTAGCATCAAGGATTTAGGCGCTAAAGGCGATGGCGTAACAGATGATACGCAAGTGTTTATAGACGCAATAGCCAATCATGCAAACATTTACGTTCCGCAGGGCTGGTACATTATTTCAGAATCGTTAGTATTAAAACAGAATACTAATTTGATAGGTTTGACGCCCATTGGCACACAATTGATACTAAAAGAGAGTACGCCTGCTTTCAGCGGTTTTGGACCGCCAAAACCATTGTTGGAAACGCCGCAGGGAGGAACAAACATCGTTAACGGCATAGGACTAAACACGGGCGCTTACAATTATCGCGCTGTAGGCTGCAAATGGATGTCAGGAGCCAACTCGTACATGAATGATATCAAATTTGTGGGCGGTCACGGCAACATGCAAAGACCCGGAACCTTGGTGACTTCGGTGCCACGAACGCCACAAGGAATCAGTACGCCAACTCAACCGGTGGTTATTCCGGGACTCGACCGAGCATGGGACAACCAATACTGGAGCCTTTGGATTACAAACGGCGGCGGAGGAACCATTAAGGATATATGGACGGCAAGTTCATACACTGCAACAGGCATATATGTGAACAATACATCAACCGAAGGACGTATTTATGCAATGTCTATTGAACATCACGTGCGCAACGAAGCCACATTCAAAGACGTATCAAACTGGAAAATTTACGCCCTGCAACAAGAGGCGGAAATCAGGGAAGGTCGTGATTGCTCGCCAATCGAAATTATCAACTGTTCTAACCTGATGTTTGCCAATCTGTATCTTTTC